>Ga0310122_10000055_pt1 | contig 71671 bp, 67 predicted proteins | sample CB6_Bottom_1051__FD_203503 | JGI IMG/M metagenome (GOLD analysis project Ga0310122, IMG submission 203503) | Marine microbial communities from Western Arctic Ocean, Canada - CB6_Bottom_1051 | ecosystem: Environmental > Aquatic > Marine > Oceanic | place: Canada: Western Arctic Ocean | collected... | reverse complement strand
TTGCGGCCGATGCCGAGCTGACGTCCCAAGCCGAAAGCGGACATGCCATAGATCAGGCCGAAGTTGATCGCCTTCGCCGAGCGGCGCTCGTCGTCCGAGACGTCGGCCGGATCCACGCCGAACACTTCCGCGGCAGTGGCCCGGTGGATATCGATATCGGCGGCAAACGCCTCGAGGAGACCGGCGTCGGCCGACAGATGAGCCATGATGCGCAGTTCGATCTGCGAGTAGTCCGCCGCCAGCAGCTTGTATCCTGCCGGCGCTACGAAGGCTTGGCGGATTCGCCGTCCCTCAGGCGTACGGATGGGGATATTCTGCAGATTCGGGTCCGACGACGAGAGCCGTCCGGTCGCGGCAACGGCCTGATGATAGGAAGTATGAATGCGCCCCGTACGCGGATTGATCTCGGCCGGCAGCTTGTCGGTATAGGTCGATTTGAGTTTCGCCAGCGCGCGATATTCGAGGATTGCCTTCGGTAGCTCATACTCCTCCGCGAGCTCCTGCAGTACGCCTTCCGCCGTAGACGGCTGTCCCTTCGGCGTTTTGCCGAGCACCGGCAAGCCCAGTCGATCGTACAGGATCTCCTGGAGCTGCTTCGGCGAGGCCAGATTGAACGGTCCCCCCGCGAGCTCGTGTACGGTCGCCTCGGTTGCCGCCATTGTCACGGCGAGTTCCTGGCTCTGTTGCTTGAGCATGCCCGCATCGACGAGAACGCCCAGGTACTCCATCTTTTGCAGCGCCGCGACGAGCGGTAGTTCGATCTCCAGGTAGAGCTGGCTCAGTGACGGGATTTCTTCGAGCTTTGGCCACAACGTTTGGTGAAGCTGTAACGTGATGTCGGCATCCTCCGCCGCATAGGCTGAGGCAACGTCAATATCGACCTCGTCGAAGCACAGCTGCTTCGCGCCCTTTCCCGCGACCTCTTCGTATTTGGTGGTCTTGACGCCCAGATATTTGCTGGCCACGGAGTCCATATCATGGCGTGTCGCGGTGGAGTTGAGGATGAAGGACTCGAGCATGGTGTCGAATGCGATGCCGGCGAGCGTAATACCGTGGTTACGCAACACGTGCGCGTCGTATTTAAGGTGATGTCCGATTTTCGGTGAGGTCCCTTCCAGCCACGGCTTCAGGCGCTCAAGCACTTTATCTCTGTCCAGCTGATCGGGTGCTCCCGGGTAGCGATGCGCAACCGGTATGTATGCCGCTGCGCCGGCCTCCACCGACAGTGAGATTCCCACGACTTCGGCCTGCATGTAGTCGAGGCTCGTCGTTTCGGTATCGACGGCGACGATCTCAGCCGATTCGATACGGGTAATCCAGGTCTCGAGCGCGTCGTCGGTTAACACCGTCTCGTAATCAGCGGCCGCTTGTTCAGTCTTCCGTTCCTCGACCGGGCCGAGGCGCCGCAACAGGCTCCTGAGTTCCAGTCGGTCGTAGAGTTCTTGTAGTTTTTCCGCATCGGGGTCGCCGTAGACGAGGTCTGCCGGCGTGCGTGGCAGGTCGAGATCGCAGACGATCGTCGTCAGCTCCTTGTATAGGGGCAGCTGTTCGAGCGTGTTACGCAGACTCTCCCCAACTTTCCCCGGGATTTCGTTCGCGTGACTCTTGATCGTGTCGAGATCGCCGTGCTTCGCGAGCCACTTCGCTGCCGTTTTCGGGCCGACCCCGGGTACGCCCGGTATATTGTCCGAGCTGTCGCCGACGAGCGCCAGGAAGTCGATTATCTGTTCCGGCCATACGCCGAATTTCTCATGAACCCCCGCTCTGTCCATCGTGGTATTGGTCATCGTGTTGACGAGCGTGACGTGCTCGTTGACGAGCTGGGCCATGTCCTTATCGGAGGTGGAGATGATCGTGGCCAGTCCTATGTCGGTGGCGCGGGTCGCGAGCGTGCCGATGACGTCGTCAGCTTCCACGCCCTTGATGCGCAGAATGGGCAGGCCGATTGCTTTCACCGCCTGAACCAGCGGCTCGATCTGCGGACGGAGATCGTCCGGCATCGGTGGCCGGTTGGCTTTGTAGTCTGCGAATAAGTCGTCGCGGAACGTTTTGCCGGGCGCATCGAAGACAACGGCGACATGTTTCGGCTCGTACTTGTCCAGCAGGCTGAAAAGCATGTTGAGTACGCCGAAGATTGCGTTTGTCGGTTCCCCTTTACTCGAGCTCAAATCGCGTATCGCGTGGTAGGCGCGAAACAGATACGAGGAGCCGTCCACAACGACAAAAGGTTTATCTGCCATAGGTCACCGGGGTATCGAGCGGCGGCTCACCCATCGTCCTGTGCATCGTTGGTCTCGGCCTCCTGCTCGTCGCTGTCGTCGACAGGCGCCGGCTCCTCGGCGACCGGTTGTTCCGCCGCGCTCGGTAGTATGAGTGCGCCTTTCTGGCCGCAGCCCGCGAGCAGCGCGGCCGCAATCAGCGGCAGCACGGTGAGCAGTCCTCGCAATCGCGTCTTCAGGGGCCAGTCTCTCATCGTATTCGATTACTCGTGCTGCCGCTTCAGCATGGCCGCAACGCGCTGATAGGCCTCCCGAAACGGAATACCTTCCTCGACCACTAACTTGTTTGCACGTTCCGCGGCAAACAGTTCGTCGCTCAGATCGATCTTCTCGGGGCGAAAGCGTATGCCGTTTAGCGCATGCGCCATTATCGCGAGCGTATCGTCGGTAAGGTCGATGCTGCGGAACAAGGGCGCCTTCAGGCGTTGCAGGTCCCGTTGGTAGCCAGACGTTAACTTCGTCGTGATCGACAGCGTTTCCGTTAACGCGCCTAACGTGACTGCTTGGGCGCTGCGCATCAATTCGAAGACGTCCGGGTTGCGTTTCTGCGGCATGATGGACGAGCCCGTCGTCATCTCGTCGGGTAGAGAGACAAACGCGAACTCCTCTGTGTAGAACAGCAACAGGTCGGAAGCCAGTCGGCCAAGGTCGCCGAGCAATAGGGTCAGCTCGAAGATTAACGAGGCCTCGGCTTTACCGCGGCTCAATTGCACAGCGGTGACGGGCTCGTGAGTGTGCGTGAACGCTAACGCCTTCCGCGTCGCTTCGCGATCCAGAGACAGACCCGGTACACCATAGCCGGCCGCCGATCCGAGCGGATTCAGATCGGCGCGGCGGGTCGCGCCAGATAAACCGACGGCATCGTCGCGGAGTTCAGCCGCGAAACCTGCGGCCCACAGCGCCACCGTACTCGGCATCGCCGGTTGCATGTGCGTGTAGCCTGGAAGAGCAAGGTCGCCTTGGCGCTCCGCTACGCCGTCCAACTCGGTCGCGACGGCGCGGGCGCCTTCCGCGAGAGCTGCAGAGACATCGAGCATATAAAGCCGCAGAGCGGCCAACACCTGGTCGTTGCGCGATCGCCCGAGATGGACGCGCCCGCCCGCAGGGCCGATCATCTCGACGAGGCGCTGCTCCAGGGCGCTGTGCACATCCTCCTGCTCGAGTTGGATAGACCACTGACCGTCTGCGTGTTGAGCGCCCAGCGCCTCGAGTCCGCCGCAGATCGCGTCGCAGTCTTCCTGCGTGAGTAGCTGCTGATCCTTGAGCATGCGCGCATGTGCGATAGAGGCGCGAACGTCATACTCCACGAGACGTTCGTCCAGGCGATGGTCTTCTCCCGCGGTGAACTTCAGGATTCGTTCGTCGAGCGGTGCTCCCTTGTCCCACAAGCGTGTCATCGATCTATCTCTCAGGTTTGCTCGGCAGGACTTAGATGCTCGATATCGTTGACCACGAGCGTTCCTGTCCCCTCGTTGGTGAAGATCTCCAACAGCAGGCTGTCCGCTAACTCACTGGAGATCACATGAACTCGCGGGACGCCGCCCCTCAGCGCCCGCTCGATCGCCGTCGCCTTCGGCAGCATGCCGTCAGCGATTCGGCCTTCGTCGCGAAGTTTGCCGAGACCGGCTATGTCGATATAGGAAATCAGAGATCCCGGATTCTCTCGGGACTCGAGTATGCCGGGCGCCGAGGTCACGAGAATCAGTTTTTCGGCACCGACCGCCGATGCCACGGCTGCCGCGACGGTATCGGCGTTGATATTCAGTAGTGTTCCGTCCCCATCGGCCGCCATCGGGCTGATGATCGGGATCAGGCCGTCATTCAGGTGCTCGGCAAGAATGTCGGCGTCGATGGCGTCGATGTCACCGACATAGCCGTAGTCTACGGTCTCTCCGTCGTGTCCTTCTCGTGCAATCGGTGGGCGCCGGTGCGCACGGATCACACTGGCATCGCACCCGCGGATTCCGACTGCCGGAATATCTAGATCGCCGAATGCTGCGACGATCATAGGATTGATCTGATCGTTCAAAACGGCAGCGGATACTTCGAGCGTGCTCTCATCGGTGACACGACGACCGTCAACGAACTGAATCGGAATCCCCCGTTCCTTTGCGAGCTGAGTCGACTGCGGCCCGCCGCCGTGGACGAGTACGACGCGGATGCCGACTTCGTGGAGGATCCCGACCTGTTCGACGATTGAGCGTGTCGTTGCAGCGGATTGGAACGCCTCGCCACCCGCCTTGATCACGAATACCTTACGTTTGAACATTCGAATGTAGGGTGCCGCGTGTTTCAGGGCCGTGACGACGATGGCTCGCTCGTTTCCGGTGAGGCGTGACATCGCGCTCTATCCTTTCAACATCCGATAGAGGACGGCCATCTGCGCGAGCATTCGATTACGTGCTTCGGGCAGAACGATACTGCGCGGACCGTCGAGAACGCGATCGGTGACCACGACGCCGCGCCGTACCGGCAGGCAGTGCATGAACCGGCAATCTGTTCGCGCGTTTTCGAACCAGGGATCGTCGATACACCAGTCGATCAGCTCCTCGCGTTGCGCCTGGTCGGCGAGCCGGTCGCCGTAGTGCTGTGTTGAGGACCAGGACTTGGCGTAGACGATGTGCGCGCCTTCCATCGCTTCACGGCGGTCGCCGGTTTCCGTCACACTGCCGCCTGAGGCTGCCGATGCCGCGCGGGCCTTATCCATAACGGGCTGCGGCAAGTCGAAACCCGGCGGATTCAGGACGACGACATCCATGCCGCGCATCGCCGCCATCTGCACCGTCGACGCGGGTACGGCGAGGGGCAACGCGCGCGGGTGGTATGCCCACGACAACACGAATCGGCCGCCTTGTGCGGGTACCTCCAGGTCGTCCATCGTCTTCCAGTCGGCGAGATTCTGGCACGGGTGCTGGATGGCGGACTCCATATTGATCAGTGGGACGTCAACGAGCGATCCAAGTTTCTCGAACTCGCGATCGGCGAGGTCGTCATCGAGGTTGCGCCGCTCGGCGAATGCCCTGATACCGATTGCGTCCCCATACGACGCGATAACCGGCACGGCTTCGCGAATGTGTTCTGCCGCCGCACCATCCATGACGATCCCCGGGCGCGTCTCCAACCCGTGTATGGACATATCCGGCGAGATGACGAATGAGCCGCCGCCGAGCCGACCCATCGCGGCCTGGAAGGAAGCCAGGGTCCTGAGCGAGGGGCTAAGGAACAGGAGCGAGAGAATCTTGCCTTCGAGTGCTCGTGGCTCGGGTTGTTGCTCGAGGCGCGTGGCCAGCTCGAGGAGTGCGTTGATCTCCTCCGTCGAGAAATCGGTAAGATCATTAAAGCGATTCATCGGTTAACTTCTCCAGGGCCTGCGCCAGACTTTCTATATGGGCCGGTTGCAAAATCAGCGCCGGCAACAGCCGCAAGATATGTGGATCGGCGCTGGTACCGGCGAGGATATCCTTATTGAGTAACGCGTCGCGTACGCTGGCCGCTCGGGGTGTTGTCTTAAGCCCCAACAGAAAACCGGCGCCCTGGATGCCGGTAACCGGGCCGCGGACACAGGTTTCGCGAATCAGCGCCGAAACCTCCGTCACCTGCGCCAGGAGGCCCTCCTCCTCGATCGCATCGAGGACCGCGATTATGACCGCGCACGCCAACGGGCCACCGCCGAAGGTCGTGCCCAATGCGCCCGGGCCGAGATCCTTGGCCAGGTCGTTACGCATCAGTAACGCGCCGCAGGGAAAGCCACCGCCCAAAGCTTTGGCCGTCGTCATGAGGTCCGGAGTGACATCGAAGTAGTCGGCGCCGAACGGAGTGCCGAGCCGGCCGACACCGGTCTGCACTTCATCGAGAATCAGTAACGCGCCGCGCGCATCGCACGCCGCCCGAGCTGCCGCCAGAAACGCTTTCGAGAAATCGAACGCGCCCGCGACGCCCTGCACCGGTTCGATGATGACGCCGGCGGTTTCCTCGTCCACGGCAGCAGCCAGCGCGGTTTCGTCGTTTCGCGGGACGAACGTGACGTCCATCGGCGTATTCGGAAAGCCATACCAGCGTTCCCGCGCTCCCCAGGTCACGGCGCCGGCTGCGGCGCTCCGGCCGTGAAAGCTGTGTTCGATCGCGACTATCTTGTTGCGGCCCGTCGTCTTCAGAGCTAGCCGTAATGCGTTCTCGTTCGCTTCTGCGCCGCTGTTGACGAAGAACACGCGATCGAGACCTTTGGGCGCGAATGCGGCCAGCTTGTCGGCCGCCTCGTCCCGAACACGCATCGTTACCGCGTTGCTCTGGAACATGAGTTGTCGCGCCTGCGTTAAAAGAGCTTCCGTGAGACGCGGATGTGCGTAACCGAGACCGGCAACGGCATGACCGCCGTACAAATCAAGTACGCGGCGTTGCTGCGCATCCTCGAGATAGACGCCCTCGCCCGTCACGGGCTCGAACGGCAGCGTCGGGTAGACTTCACTCAGATGGGCGGTGGCGGCAGTCATCAGACCCACCCCGCGGGGGCAATGACAAGGCCCTCGGCATCCGGCCAGTCGCAGAGGCGGTTGACCCACTGTATCGTCCCGCCGGCCGCGCCCTTAACGAGGTTATCGAGAACGCAGCAGATCGCGACGCTCTCGTCATCCACACTGACACTTAGGACCGCGTTGTTGGTGCCGACTATGTCCTTCAATCGCGGCGGCGACGTCGCGACAGATACGAATGCGGAATCTGCGTAGTAGGCCGTTAGTCCTGCCCGGATCTGTTCCTCGCTCACTGAAGCCACACGCGGCGCGAAGATCGTCGCGTGAATACCGCGTGCGAACGGCCCGGCGTGGGGCACGAAATGCAGGCGAATATTCTTCTGCGTCGCACTATGAGTCAGTGCGCCGACCTCCGGCTGATGTCGATGCACGAGCGGCTGATAAGCGAACAAATTGCTCTGGCGCAGGGGATGATGGGTCGTGTCTCGCGGCGTGCGTCCGGCGCCCGTGCTACCCGTCACCGCACTGACGAAAAACTGCGGCTCACACAAGTCGTGCTCGATCATCGGTACGATGCCGAGCAACATGGCAGTCGCGAAACAGCCCGGCTGGGCTGCATGCGGTGTCTGGATCTCGGACAAGTGCTCAGGTACGGCGCAGCTGAACGACGACAACCATTGCGGGGCGGGATGCGGCTGTTTGTAAATCGCTTCGAAGCTCGCGGCGTCCGAGTAGCGAAAGTCCGCTGAAGCATCGACGACGGTCATCTTTACGTTTGCTGCCTCCGCAGCAGTCAATAGCAGGTCGACGAGTCCGGCAGACGCGCCATGCGGCGCAGCAGATACAACGACCCAGTCGTCCGACTCGCCGAGCTGATCGATCGCATGATCCAATGAGACGAACGCCGTGTCAGGGTAGACCCCGGACAGATGGGCGAAGCTTGCGGCGAGCGGTTTGCCCACTTGACTGGTCGATACGACGGCACCGAGGTGAAGCCGCGGGTGCGTGGCGATCAGTCGTAACAACTCGCCGGCGACATAGCCGGAGCCGCCGAGAACGATGACGGGTAGTGGCTCGGTCATGACGACGTTTCCGCGTGCCGGCTTGCGACGCCGAGAGCATTCTGAATCAGGTCGCCGAGATCGGCGCCGTGAGTCAGTGCGTTCACGGCCTGGACCTTCGAGCGTCGCTCGATAATCTCGAGGCCGACCTGGTTGTCGGTCGCGGGGCCCGTCACAACCGTCGGCTCGATCTCGAAACTCTCGCGCAATAGCTTGACGCCGCCCCAGGCGCCAACCGGATCGTTCGCGCACAGCACCACGGCATCCAGCGTATTGCGTATCTCGGCGTCGTGCAGGATGGCCTCGACGCCGTAAGCACCGAGTAGGCCATCGCCGAGTTCGAATACGATCACGTCCGGCTGCTCCGCCGCGAGGGTGTGTAGCAGCTTACGTGTCAGCGCGGGCGCATTGTCCGAGGTGGTTGCCACGATCCCATGGTCCGAGAAGATGCCGGTATGTCGCGCGCCGGCATCCTCCATGGCGAGGATGTCCCGACGCAATGCGACGCCGGTACTCTTGAATGCGTCGACGGTGAGGCCGTTGTGACGAAAGCGGCTGATTACCGTGCAGGCTGCGACGGTCTTGCCCGAATCCATGCCGGTGCCCGCGATCGCGACAATGGGCACGTCGCCAACGTCCAGCGGCGCTGTCTCTGTGTCGTCGCGTGAACCGACGCGTGCCGGGACGCCGATACGCTCACCGAGGTAGGGAAAGTCGAGGATGACACCGAGTACCCGGCAGTCGAACGGCTGACCTTGATTCGGATTGATCGAATCGCACACGCCCAGGACTCCACCGAGATTGAGGATCTGGATCACGTCACCGGCGTGGAGCTCCTCGGGGATATGTCCCGAGTAACCGAATAAAGCTTTGCGGTGACCCAACGCACCCACGATGATATCGCCGCGTTTGACTCGCGCCATGCGTCCGCTCGTGAGTTCCAATGTGTTGTAACGGGACTTGTTGTTCAAGACTTCGGCCGCGACGAGGACACCCTCCTCGCAGGGGATGTCCGGGCTGATTCGAACCTCCCTTCCGATGTCGCTGGCCAATGCCACCGACGCGATCTTGTCTACGACGAGGGAACGCATCTCAGTCCCCCTTGGCTCGCGTCTGCAACATGCCGGGCAGCGACAGAATTCGAGAAAACCCGAGCGCATCCGCCGGCGTCCACTCGCCGGTCGCCTCGCCGTACTGGCTACGGCTTGCGGCCATCAATGAGTGCGGCGACTCGACACCGATCACGAAGACATTACCGGCGCGTAACCGACAGCGGACGGTCCCGGTGACGCGTTCTTGCGATGACATAAGTAACGCCTCGATATCCCGGCATGCTGGATCCAGTTGCTTACCTTCATGAACGAGATCGCCATAGGTGAGACTCAGCTGTTCCTTTATGCGTTGCTGTAAAGCGGATAGCGTGAGTTTCTCGAGCTCGCGGTGACAGGTCAGCAGTAGGTCGGCCGCCGGCGCTTCGAACGCTACTCGGCCCTTGGTGCCCAGAATCGTGTCGCCGAGATGTATACCGCGGCCGATGCCGAATCGTTGACCGAACAGTTCGAGCTGCTCGATTAACGCGACCGGCGCTAACGACTTGCCGTTGAGCGCAACCGGGACGCCCTTTTCGAAGCCGATCGTGAGTTCCTCGGCTGTTGCCGGTGAGTCGAACGCACCGGAGCTCAAGACCCACGCCGACTCGGGGATAGAGTCGACCGAATCGAGCGTCTCAGTACCACCGATCGTGACACCCCAGAGACCGCGATTGATCGAATACGCGGAACCTGCAGTGGGTTCAGGGAGACCGTGTTCGGCCAGGTACGCGAGTTGGTCCTCGCGCGCCCACGAGTGATCCCGTACGGGCGCCAATACCTCGAGATCGGGCGCCAGCGTCTTGAGGATGATCTCGAAGCGGACCTGGTCGTTACCGGCTGCCGTACAGCCGTGAGCAACGGTGTCTGCGCCGAGCTTGGTAGCGAGTTCCGCAAGATAACGGGCCTGGATGCCGCGTTCCGCGCCGACACATAACGGGTAGAGTTGACCGCGTCGGACGTTGCCCATAATCAGGAACTTCAGGACCTTCTCGAAGAACTCGTCGCGCGCCTCCACGATGAAGTGGTCGGCTGCACCGAGAAGCTTGGCTCGTTCGGCCAGTGCCTCGGTCGCCGCGGCATCCAGCCCGCCGGTATTGATGGTTGCAGTTACCACCGGGCGGCCGTAGGTTTCCTGCAACCAGGGCACGCAGAACGATGTATCCAGTCCGCCGGAGAAGGCTAATACGATAGGGTTCGTGTTTTCGGTCATGATGTCGCCTTCTTTAAACTCTGCCGCAGCCGGGAGCTCAATCGTCGTAGCTGAGCCGCGCCCGTCGTCGCGATAAAAATCGTGTCGTCGCCGGAGAGTGTGCCGACGATCTCCGGCCAATCAATTCGGTCCAGCGTCAGGGCGACTCGTTGCGCAGCACCGATAGCCGTCGTGATGACGAGCATATTCGGTCCGGCCGAGCGGATTTCCCGGACGAACTCTGCGACGGCCGCAAGTTGTTGCTCGTTGTCGCCGTTGTGACGTTCGGGCAAGCTATAGCCGGAATGGAGCTTGGCGGCGCCCATGTCCTTCAGATCCCGGCTGACGCTCGACTGAGTCGCGTGATAGCCCTCGTCGCGAAGTCGTTGCACCAACTCTGCCTGGCGAACGATGGCGTTACGCTTCAGGATCTGAGCAATCGCGCGCCGGCGAGCGTGTTGTAGGGCGACGGCACTTGGCATGGTCTCTGTCTCTCCGTGCATAAATTTGCGCATACGATATAGGTTATGCGCAAATTTCACAAGGGTCCTGAGCACAATACGGAGCAGAATTTGGTAGATACGCTCGAAAACGTGGAAATCACGACCGGCGAGCCGGTTGTGGCCAGCGTTATCTGGTTGCATGGCCTGGGCGCGGACGGACATGACTTCGAGCCTATCGTTCGAGAGTTGACGCTGCCGGTCGCGACGCGTTTCGTTTTTCCGCACGCCCCGGTGCGGTCGGTGACCGTCAATCTAGGTGCGCGCATGCGCGCGTGGTACGACATCCTCTCAATGGAGCGCACGGACCTCGAAGACGAGGAGGGAATCTACGCTAGCGCGGCGTCAGTGGGCGCGTTGATCGGCGCGGAGGTGGAACGTGGAATACCCGCGGAAAGGGTCGTGATCGCGGGTTTCTCGCAGGGCGGCGCAATTGCGCTACAGGTCGCGCTACGTTATCCAATTCCCCTGGCTGGTGTGCTGGCGTTGTCCACCTACCTGCCGTTGGCTTGGACGCTGGAAGCCGAGAAAAGTCAGGCCAACGCCTCCATACCGGTCTTCATGGCGCACGGCGCCGACGATGCCACGCTGCCGGAAGCGCTCGGACTGTCTTCGAGAGAAACGCTGCAGAGGCAGGGCTATGAGATTGAATGGCACAGCTATTCGATGGGGCATTCGGTGTGCGCGGAGGAGATTAACGACATCAATCGCTGGTTAAGCCGCACGCTGTAGGAGCGACGGCCTCGTCGCGATTTTTCGACGACTGTCGCGGCCAGGCGACCGCTCCTACGTCGAAGTGCGGGTTACGAACGACTCGCTACTCTCACCGACCAGCATGCCGTCGGCGTCGAACCGGCGTTCGATAAATCGCAGTTCGCCATTCCGCGACAGCAGGACGACAGTGGATGCGCGCGTGCCGTAATGATCGTCCTGAAGAAAAATAGTGGACTTCAACCTGAATTCGCGGTCATCGGAATCAAGCCATTCGCCGTGCAGCGTTCGATCGGCCAGCAGGTCGAACAGGCAGGCGCTTAGATCGCCGCTATCGAGACATGCCGTTAATCTCGCCTCCGCGTGCGTTACCTTGGGCCAGGTCGAGCCGAGATGGGTATTGCTGAGCGCATAGACGCCGGGGTCGAGCTCTTGCCCAGGGGCGCGGTTGCTCGCGTAGTGAAGTCGCTGTCCGTCGAAAATCACGAGGTTGAAGGGGCCGTAATCGGCCGCATGCGCATCGAGGCCGGCGAGGTATTCCTCGGCGCCAACAGATGAGCCCAGATAGTCTTGGACAAGGCGGCCCCGCGAGACTGAATAAACGGTATCTGAGATTTCACGAAAATTCGTTACGGCCGCAAGTCGCCCGCTGCGGTCTACGGCAAGCCAGCTTCCTCCGGCAACCAGATCTCTGCCCCCGAGAATCGCGCGGGACTCGTCCCACCAACCAGCGGGTGTAGTCGGTCGTTCATGCAGTTCGTCACGATTCGCGGCGAAAACGAGCGAGTACTCCGCCGAGGCTTGGAGTGAGAATGCGGCAAGGCACATCGGAATCAGATCATCGATTCGGCGTGCTGAGGGAGCTGAAGAGAGAGGCAGTCAGGGCACGCACTACGGGGCAGTGCCAGTAGATCGTAGATATAGCTCATCAAGCAGTCCTCGCAACGCGTGATTCCCAGCTTGTCTTCGCGGCGGATGCCCAACAACAAATTCCATCCCCATTCGAACGACAGCATAGGATCGGGTACCACCAGTAAATGCGTCTCGTAACATTGGCAGAATCGATGCCCCAGATCTACACTGCCTTTCAGAGTCGGGCCGGGTGGATCCTCAACGCTGAGTAAGCCGTTCGCGCGTAACAGGCTGACGAATACGCCGGACTCGAGGGTGCGCTCGGGCGTTTGAATCAGTGGTGCGATCTGAGTCGGTGACTTGCCGCGGCGGTCCTTCACCGGCGCTCCCTCGTCGAATTTAAAATAGCTCGTATAGACTTTGCGGATCCGATCGTCGCTTAAGCCGGTGAAGTAGCGGATCGTTCCGGTCCGAGCTTCGTGCCTGATCATTCGCATCGCAAGCTCGAAACGAGCGCGTTCGTCTCGATATCGGTTGTCGGTTGCTCTCACTTGTCGGAGTTACCGCTACTGGCTGTCACGCCCGGCCGGTTGACCTGTGCGTTCCCGAGCGCTTTGGATTACGTTGATCAGCCGGACCGAGACCGAGATGCCGCGTGCACTCAGGATGATTGCGTTACATCCCGACGCAGAGTTTCGTCCAGTCCGTCAGGCTATCTCTCTACATCAGCTCTAGCGGCGTATTTGTGGGAGCGACGGCCTCGTCGCGATATTTCATTAAGTATTTTCCCGGCTTGCTGAGTAGAATAGGGAACTCCTTATTCCGACTCCGCGTCTCGCGGTATGGAGGATCGTTCCGCTGGACGCACTCGCCATCAAGCAGCTCCGCAAGGTCTACGCCAATGGCCTCGAGGCACTGAAAGGCATCGACCTGACTGTAGAAGAGGGTGACTTCTTCGCCTTGTTGGGACCGAATGGCGCCGGTAAAACAACCGCTATCGGCATCATTACGTCACTGGTAAACAAGACCAGCGGTCACGTCAGCGTCTTCGGTCGAGATCTGGATCTCCGTCCTGATGCCGCAAAGGCGTGTATCGGCGTCGTCCCGCAGGAGATCAACCTCAATGTCTTTGAGACCTGCAATAGAATATTGGTCAACCAAGCGGGTTACTACGGCGTGTCGCGCCGGCTCGCGACGGCGCGTGCCGAGAAATATCTAAAGGCGCTGCATCTCTGGGATCGGCGCGATGACATGGCGCGAACTCTGTCAGGTGGTATGAAGCGCCGCCTAATGATCGCGAGAGCGCTCGTTCACGAGCCCCGGTTGCTGATGCTGGACGAGCCGACGGCGGGTGTGGATATCGAAATCCGCCGCTCCATGTGGCAACTCATGCGCGAGCTCAACGATTTCGGGATGACGATCATCCTGACGACACATTATCTGGAGGAAGCCGAGAGTCTCTGCAGAAACATCGCAATTATCGACGAAGGACGAATTATCGAGAACGACACCATGGCCAACGTCGTGAGCAAGTTGCAACGCGAGATATTCGTGCTCACGCTGCAACAGCCGGTCCATGAGGCACCCAGATTGGATGGTTATCAGGTGCGGCTGCGAAACGAGCACGAGATAGAGGTCGAAGTCTCCAGCGAGCAGGATTTGAACGCGTTGTTCAGTACACTGTCTGCTACGGGGCTACAGGTCTCGAGCATGCGAACCAAGAGCAACCGCTTGGAGGAACTCTTCATGGGCCTGGTGGCGCAGAAGACAAAGGAGCGCTCAGCGTAATGGCCGCTGAAGAGCCTCTTGTTTCTACAACGCTGAATCTCCGCGACCAGCGGGACCCGAATCTGCTACGAATCAACATCGTTGGTCTAGGTACCATCGTCCGCCGAGAGATTCGTCGTGTCGTCAGAATCTGGGTGCAAACAATCGTACCCCCGGCGATCACGATGACGCTGTACTTTATTATCTTCGGTAACTTGATCGGCCGAAGAATCGGGGAAATGGACGGTGTTCCGTACATGACCTTTATCGCCCCCGGCTTGATCATGATGGCCGTGATCACCAATTCCTTCGGTAACGTTGTCTCATCATTCTTCTCCGGGAAACTTCACCGGCATCTCGAGGAGATGCTGGTTTCGCCGCTAGCATTTCCGACTATTGTTGCCGGCTATGTCATCGGTGGTGTCGTCAGAGGGCTGGCCGTTGCATCGCTGGTTACCGTCGTCGCGCTGTTGTTCGCCGATCTCAGCATCGTTCATCCGCTCGTTACCATATCGGTCGTGATACTGACGTCGATGGTGTTCTCGTTGGCCGGATTGTTGAACGCGATATTCGCGAAGAATTTCGATGAGATCTCCGTCATACCGACATTCGTCCTAACACCGTTGACGTACCTTGGCGGCGTGTTCTTCTCCATCTCGTTACTTTCGCCGGCGTGGCAAGTTGTGGCACGGCTCAATCCGATCCTCTACATGGTCAATGCGTTCCGCTACGGTATGCTCGGGTCCTCGGATATACCGATCGGAACCGCGTACGCGATTATCGGTGTCTCGTTGATCGTCCTGTACTCGATTGTCGTTTACCTGCTCAATCGAGGTACCGGCATACGGACCTGACGTGTGTGGTCGGTTCGCCATGTTCGCGCCGCTGGCGGAGATCGTTCGCCAGTTCGACGTCAGCGCCGACGCGTCGTTCGAACCTCGTTACAACATCGCTCCAAGTCAATCGGTAGCGACGATACGTGCTGACGAACAGGGCCTGCGCAGCCTCGATCTATTGCGCTGGGGTCTTGTGCCCCATTGGGCCAAAGATGTCGGTATCGGTAATCGATTGATTAACGCCCGGGCGGAGACTGTCGCCGAGAAACCTGCCTTCCGGCAGGCTTTTTCACGCCGCCGCTGCCTCGTGCTTGCGAGCGGTTTCTATGAATGGGGCCAGACGCCGGCCGGTAAGTCGCCATTCTTCATGAGTCCCGGCAGTGGCGAGTGCCTGGCATTCGCGGGGCTGTGGGAAGAGTGGCGAAGCGGTGGCGAGGAGGTCCTGGAAACCTGCGTGATCATCACGACGGCCGCTAACGCGAAACTCGCGAAAGTTCACGAACGCATGCCCGCGATACTTGCGGCGGATGCTCAGGCACTTTGGTTAGCGGGCGAGACACCAAAGAATGAGCGTTTGGAGTTATTGAAACCGGCGCCGGAACACGAACTCGAGGTTCGACAGGTTCGGCGAATCGTCAATAACCCGCGCAACGAGGGCGCCGAACTGGTCGAACCGGAAACGCTCGAATAACGGCTGAGTCTTTTCGAAAAGCTCTAATCGGCGGAGAGCAGGAATTCTTGCCCCCGAGAGTCCAAAATAACGCCTTCTTGGGTAATCGAAACGACCCGCGGTCCCTCGCTCAACACATCGCCTTCCCGATAGCTTGCTGAATTGATTCGGATGAAGCGTTGAGCTGGGGTGCGACTGTAGACGTGCAGCTCCAGAGTCATCTCCGGCAACACCGTACCGGCGGCGAGTAGTGCCATCATCGTCGGTGGTCCGATGACCATCGTGGCAATGTTCGGTTCAGGCGCGGGCGGAGTAACCGGCGCGGCCGTGGTCTGTTGTGAGGCTGAAGCCGTCCCCGCGCCAGGCTCCCGTGCAAGATTCCTCACGGTGCCTGCCGTGTTCGCAGGCGGTATGGTTTGAGTCCGCGGCAGCACTCCACTTGGACGGACGTTCGCAAAGTTGCTCTCGCCGCTGCTCTGCCACCAAGCCCAACCGAGGACCAAAATTCCGGCTGACAGCGTTGCGATGACTCCCAGAACCCACTTCGGCACTCGAGCATCATGCACGACGGTGGGCACGTCGCTGATTCCGGGCACTGCGCTCTGCTGCCGTTCGTTCTCAGATTTTCTCAACGCGTCCAGAATAAAAGACATGTCACGGAGCCTCTACGAGAAACGGAGTACCGGGGATCGCCAACTCCGTATTCATGACGATCTGTGTCTGCGTGCCGACAATACCATCGACGGTGAGGCGATGATTGCGCTGATAGTCTCGCACCCGTTCCGCGAGCGCCGGATCATAGACTTCGGAGTTCGGCTCGAGTAGCGGCTCGCCTTGGAGCAAAGCAAGGCTCTCCCGGAGCCATCTGACGCCGTTGTCCTGCATTCCGGGTGACAAGGTCTCTTCGGCGCCGGTACCAGGTTTCCACAGCATGAGGTGATCGCCATACCAATATCGGGAGAGTTCCTCCAATGTCACCGTGTAAGTACGATTGGCGATCGTGAACTCCGCGGTTTCCGCATCGAGGGCCGTCATGACCACCTGGTACTGCTCACCGCGCTCATCGATCAGACTCAATATCGCGGGCCGATTGAGCCGCTTCAGATGGTTGAGCGAGCCTTTCTGAAACCAACATCGCAGGTAGTTCCGTTCCGCCTGTTGGCAGGCTGTGTCCGGCCCACGCAAATACTGGATTCCCCAGATACCGAACAGTGTCTCGAATGCCGCGTCCGTACCTCTGGGTAGAGTCCGGTCCGCCAGGAGTGCCGAGAGAGAGACTTCCGATGAGCCGCCGATAGCCGAAATATCGAGCGTGAACCCCGGTGTTCGCCCGAACTGCGTTTGGATCCATGAACCGCCAGAGTTCAGACTACGCCAGGTCCCGAGAACGAGCAGGGCGATACCGGCGAGCGCGATACCTGCCACGAGCCGTCGTTCGACGATTGGCACCAGTCGCTTGCCATAGACTTCGCTTGCTGCCCTCTTCACAAGTGGCCTATCGACGGTTCTCGTGTGCCGCGTATACGCGGCCAGCAACGATCGATCAGCGATGACGTTAATGATTCGCGGCACGCCCTTCGACCAGCGGAAGATCTCCCGTACGGCTGACTTAGAGAAAATCGCCCCCGGGGCGCCCGCGACCTTCATACGATGTTCCAGGTATTTGGCCGTATCGTCCTGGCTCAGAGGTTCGAGGTGATAGCGTCCGGTGACGCGCTGTGCCAGCTGCCGCATGTCTTCGCGATCGAGTACCTCGCGGAGCTCGGGTTGTCCGATCAGGATAATCTGGAGAAGTTTCTGCTTTGGTGTCTCGAGATTGGTCAGCAGCCGGACCTGCTCGAGGACATCGGTCGCCAGGTTCTGTGCTTCATCGACAATCAATACCGTGCGCCGGCCTCGGGCGTGCGCATCCAGAAGATGGGCACTTAGGCGATCGACCAGAGATTTCGTGGAGCCGTCGGTCGGCAACTCGACGTTCAACTCCTCGGCGATCGTCGTCAGAAATTCCTGTGTCGTCAGTTCAGGATTGAGAATCAGGGCGACGTCGGCTTCCTCAGGAAGCTGCTCGAGTAAACTCCGGACAAGCGTCGTTTTTCCGGTGCCGACTTCTCCGGTCAGCTGAATAAAACCGCCGCTTTGTGAGATGCCATAGATAAGGTGCGCCAGCGCGTCAGCGTGGCGCCGGCTCATATAGAGATAGCGCGGGTCCGGAGTAATCGAGAAGGGCTTTTCCGTTAACCCGAAAAACTGCGTATACACGCCTGACTCCTAGGAACCGCTATGCTGTCACCTGAACTACTCCGACGCTATTTTCGACCCCGGAGTCCCGTCATTCAACCACCTGTACTGTAACCGGATCGGATAGCAATGGCGGATCGTGGGGAATATGGAGATAATCACCGAGCGCGAGCTGCAGTACGTGCTCACCTGCCGACAGCTCCACGGTAGCCTCTGTCTGCCCGCCGCCAAAGTGAATATGCTGAGCATCGGCCGGAATCGGCGTGGCCATGCTCGCGAGTTCGCTATCGACGATCAGGTGATGATGGCCGGTACTCGGCAGGTTGATACCGGCTGGCGCGATACCTGCGCCCTTGATACCGAATACAACCGTGACGGGACTCTGAACTTCTTCGCCGTCTTCAGGGGAGATGATATAGACCATCGCTCCCTGCGGGGATGTTTGCCGCGGCAGTGTCGGTGCCGGCGCGGGTGCGGGTGCCGCAGCCGCTGCTGGGGCCTCACTCGCCGGCTCGCTGGCCTCCTGGCTACAGCCTGTCACTGCCAGACAACAGACTAGGGTCATGAGCGAACGAGTGAGCATAAGATTCTCCACTGCAAGAGGGTATCGGTGGACCGCAAATGTAGCACAGCCACCCGCATAGCGGCTTCTGTGACGGCGCCCGCGCTGGAATTAGTCTGATGTGCTTGGGCGCTTCTTCGCGCTGCCGCTAGTCTTTCGCTTGGCTTTCTTCTTCGCCGTGGGCTTCCGGCGGGGTTTCTCCCGAACGTCGGGCGCGCTGCGCGTTAGATCCTCGGGGGAAAAATCGTCTACAGCAATGAGCGCCATGACTTGCCGATCGAAGGCCATTATCTGTTTTGCTTCCGCGGCGCTGATGATGCCGTGTTTTCTTGCCTCTTCGATCTGCCCCGGCGTGTCGTCGGCGCGAAGAGCGCCACGGCGCTTCGCGTCGAATACCTTCCGTTCCAGCGGTTTCATTTTCTCGGCGAGTTGCAATGCTTCCTGCAGTAAGCTCAGGGGATTGCTGGGCTCTGGGGTCTTGTAGATATCCGCGCACAGCCGTTCGCGAGCATCTGTTGGGTTAATAATGAGTTCCACGAGTTCTTGACCGAGTTCATCGGATGGAGACGAGAAGGTTCGGCCACGCGGGAAGATAAAAAGCCGCAGCCCGGCGGCGATCCAGCGATTGGGAAAATTTCGTAAGAAGCTGTGTAGCTGTTCCTGCGTCCTGTAGAAAAGCATGCGGCACGACCACTCGACCAAGGGTCGATCGGCCTCCGGAGAGCCTTGATCCTGATAGTGCTTGAGTACCATCGAAACGAGGTAGAGATAGCTTAGTACATCGCCGAGCCGGGCCGAGAGGAGCTCCTTACGCTTGAGCTCTCCACCCAGAGTGAGCATGGCGATATCGGTTGCCAGTGCGAATGACGCGCTGTAGCGATTCACGCGCTGGTAATAACGCCTAATCCAGCCGCTCGCGGGAACGTTGGTAAACTTAGACAGCGTTAACCCCATTACGAGCGAGCGCACGGCATTCGATACCGCGTAACCGATGTGTTTAAAAAGCAATCGATCGAACTCTATCAGGCCGCGTTCCTTATCCTCGTCGGCTGCGGCTTCCAGTTCGGGGAGGACGAAAGGATGACAGCGGACGGCGCCCTGGCCGAAGATGATCAGGCTTCGAGTGAGAATATTCGCGCCCTCGACCGTAACGCCAATAGGCACGGATTCGTAGTTGCGGGCGAGATAGTTACTGGGTCCCAGCATGATGCCCTTGCCGCCATGCACATCCATCGCATCGATGGCAACGTCTCGCCCGAATTCCGTGTTGTGGTACTTCAAAATAGCGGTAGGGACGGCTGGTTTCTCTCCCGAATTCAGGGCCGCACAAGTAACTTGCGATGCGGCGGTCATGATGTAGGTCTTGCCGGCCATTCTCGCCAGGACCTCGCCGACGCCGTGAAATTTTCCGATCGGTAGATTGAACTGGCGGCGGATACGCGCGTACGCGCCGGTCGCGTACACGGCAGCCTTGGCGCCGCCCAACGCGTTGCTCGGCAACGTGATGCCGCGCCCCACCGAGAGCAACTCAACCAGCATTCGCCATCCCTGACCCGCCATTTCGGGTCCGCCGATAATCGCATCCAGCGGGACGAACACGTCTTTACCCTGGGTGGGACCATTCTGGAACGGCATACCGACCGGGAGATGCCGGCGGCCGAACGTCACGCCCGGAAGATTGGTTGGAATCAACGCGGCCGTAATGCCGTATTCGTCACGATCGCCAAGAAGGTGATCCGGGTCATAGAGCTTAAACGCGAGTCCAAGTACGGTAGCGATGGGCGCGAGGGTGATATAGCGCTTATCCCAGTTCAGGCGGATACCGATGATTCGTTTGCCGTCGAAGGAGCCCTTGCAGACGACTCCTGAGTCCACGATTGCGGTGGCATCCGAGCCTGCTCGCGGCGAAGTCAGGGCGAAACACGGTATCTCTTCGGCCGAAGCCAGCCCGGGAAGCCAGCGCTGCTTCTGCTCTTCGGTGCCGTAGTGCAATAGCAATTCTGCCGGCCCGAGGGAGTTAGGGACGCCGATCGTGGAAGAAGCCGTGCCGTTGCGTGACGAGAGTTTCGTTAGAACAACTGAATTCGCCAGCGGCGAGAAGCCGAGGCCGCCGTACTCCTTCGGAATGATCATGGCGAAGAAGCGTTCTTTCTTGATAAACGCCCAGACCTCGCTCGACAGATCGAGTAGCTGGTGTGTCACTTCCCAGTCGTTGAGCATTCGGCACAGTTCTTCAGTCGGCCCGTCCAGGAAGGCCTGCTCTTCATCGGTCAATTTGGGTGCCGGCAGTTCTGTCAGCCGTCGCCAATCGGGCTTGCCGGAGAACAGCTCGCCCTCCCACCAGACATTACCTGCCTCGAGCGCATCGCGCTCCGTGCGGGAGAGTGACGGCACCATCGTCCGAAAAATGTTCAGTAGCGGAAAGGTCAGGTGCTCACGCCGGAGCGACTCAACGTTTAACGTCGCCAACGGCGCGAAGGCGAGCCAGAGGACAATGGCCCAGAGCGTGCTCTCGCCCAGGAGCGTGTAAGCGATGACCACGGCGCCGACAGCGGCAGTGGAGATCTTCAGCTCGACTCGGTGATAGGCCAGAGCGAGGCAGGTGCCAAGAATAACGATGAGCCAGAACAGAGTCGCCACGTTATCTCTCCTAAACCTCTAGCGGAGCGCCTAGAAAAGCTCCGCTACGTTTTCCCGCTCCTCTCGAAGTTCCACATCGGTCGCATCCATTTTCCCCCGACTAAAGTCGCTGATGTCCAGACCCTGAACGACGCTATAGGTTCCGTTAGCGCAGGTCACAGGGTAGGAGTAGACGACGCCCTCGGCAATTCCGTAACTACCGTCGGAAGCAACTCCCATACTGACCCAATCGTCACCATCGGTGCCCAATGCCCAATCGCGTACGTGATCGATGGCCGCCGATGCGGCCGATGCGGCAGAGGAGGCACCCCGAGCCTTGATGATGGCCGTGCCACGCTGTTGCACGGTGGGGATGAACTCATCGCGGTACCAATCATCCGAGACTTGGGTCGCGGCGGCTTCTGAGCCAATGGTTGCGTGGGAGATGTCGGGATACTGAGTCGCCGAATGATTGCCCCAGATGATCATGCCGTGCACATTGGAAACATGTGTGCCTGTTTTTGTCGCGAGCTGTGCTTTGGCGCGGTTGTGATCCAGGCGCATCATGGCCGTGAAGTTCCGAGGGTCCAGATCAGGGGCGTTCTCGCGCGCGATCAATGCATTCGTATTCGCCGGATTACCGACGACCAGAACTTTGACATCCCGCGCTGCCACTTCGTTCAGTGCCTTGCCCTGCGCAGAGAAAATCTGCGCGTTACCGAGGAGCAGATCCTTACGCTCCATGTCAGCCGTTCGCGGTTTCGCGCCAACGAGCAATGCGCATTGAATATTGCGGAAGGCGACTTCCGCCTGATCCGTTACGATGACGCTGTCCAGCGTGTCGAAAGCGCAATCGTCCAGCTCCATTGCGACACCATTCAGGGCGTTCATCGCCGGCGCTATCTCCAGTAACTGCAGAATGACTTGTTGATCAGGTCCGAATAGTTGCCCCGATGCGATTCTAAAAGCTAGCTGATAGCCGATCTGTCCGGCGGCGCCCGTAATCGCAATACGGACGGGGGTGTTCGTCTCCGTAGTCATCTGAATGTACGCTCCGCGAATAACATGAATCTGTAAGAAGGGGCGCAGATCTTAGCATGGCAACCTACGCATCCCTGGCTACGGTTCAATCGCCGCGGCGAGATCTGCTGGCAGTGGGTAGTCGGCGTACGCTTGAGTGAATGCCGCTAGCTCTCGGCGTGCGTCGTCTTCGTTACCTTCTTCGAGGATCGTTGAAATACAACCAAGCCAGGCAACGGGCTCTTCGCGGTCGGTGTTGTTACAGATCGTTTGCACGGCTGCCGCTGTGTTGGCGGCCGCACCCAGAAGAGCTCGTTCAGGCAATGTAGGAGTGACGGCCTCGTCGCGATTGTTGTCCACCGCTTCGCGAGAGCGCACTTCAACTGCCCGGAACGCGCTGATGCCAGGCGCATCCGCTTCTTCATCCGAGAAGATCTCCGTGTTCTCATTCAACACGCCGGATGTCAATACCAGGGAAACCGATAACACCACGGTTGCCGCGAGAGCGAGCGATGGCAGATAGGACGCCAACGGGCGTCGTCGATGTCGGTTTGCTGCCGCAAGTACCGTGCGATCCAGCTCGGCCGGCGGTTCTTCGTCGAAGTTCGCCGCACGATACGCACTCGATACCTGCTCCGCTTCGGGCAATGTGTTCTTCGACTCTCGTATATTCATGCCTGTCTCACCTCCACGGCCTCCCGTTCGCGCAGATCTCGCCGCAACCGATTCAAGGCATAACGCAGGCGGCTTTTGATCGTCTTGCGGGCCGTACCGACAATCGTGGCAATTTGCTCCAACGTTAAGCCCGCTTCCTCGTGGGGCAGGAATGTTTCGCGCTGCGCGGCCGGTAGATCGGCAAGTGCCCCGGAGATTGCCGCGCGCATTTCGGACTGTGTGAACTCACGCTCCGGACCGGCGCCGGGATCCGGTAGTTCCAGATGTTCCGTCGACGTTAGCTCAGGCAGCCGACCTGCACGGCGGTAGTGATCGACGAGGATGTTGTGCGCAATACGGAAAAGATAAAGAGAAGCAGGAAAACGGATCACAGACAGCGCAACCTGAGAACTGACAATGAACACGGTAACGGAACGTTACTGCAGAGGGCTTAGCCATGGGCGTTTTTTACGCTTCACTGATATCGTAAATTCCAATATCAATGCCATTCTGGATAAGGCCGAAGATCCAGAAAAGATCGTGCGGCTTATGATCCAGGAGATGGAGGATACGCTCGTCGAGGTTCGCTCCGCGGCGGCACGGTCGATCGCCGACCGGAAAGAGTCCTCGCGGACGTTGAAAGCTCTCCACGAAGAAGCCGATGACTGGCAAGCGAAGGCCGAACTCGCCATCGACAAAGGTCGTGACGATCTGGCCAAGGCGGCACTTGCCGAGAAATCTCGCGCCCGTAAGGCTATCGATGCGTTGGCGGCGACCCGCGCTGCGCTGGATGAAGGCCTTGAGAAACTCAACGCCGACGTCGGCCGGCTCGAAGATAAATTGGCGGACGCGAAGGTTCAGCAGGAGGCTCTGCTGGCCAGGCATGAGACCGTCAGCTGCCAGCTGGAAGTTCGAAAAAGGATACGCGACCGAAGGATTGATGATGCGCTGGTCCGATTCGAGGGTTTCGAACGGCGGATAGACGGCGTCGAGGGCCATGTCGAGTCCTACGACCTTGGCGCGAGACGTGTGTCAGAAAACTCCGATGCAGGATAGCAAACGATGGAAGTTGTACTTATTGTCTTTATGGCCGCGATTGGGGTTTGCGTTTTACCCCTCGCGATCATCATGCACTACATCACGAAGTGGAAAGCGACCCGTGGCCTGTCGGCAGACGAAGAGCAGATGCTGGAGGACTTGTGGCGGACCGGTCAGCGTATGGAGAGTCGCTTGAGCTCGCTGGAGGCCATTCTCGAAGATGAAGTCCCGGACTGGAGGAAACGATCATGAGTGGATCTACACATCTTATGGGTGGACGACGGCTTTATCGTGACCGGGACAAAGGATGCATTCTCGGTGTCTGCGCCGGCATCGCGGAGTACTTCGGTTTCGATCTTGCGATCACGCGAATCGTCACCGCGCTCAGCCTTTTCTTCTTTGCTTTCCCGACCTTTGTCGCCTACTTTTTGCTGGTGTTGTTGCTGCCAAAAAGACTTCGTAGCCTCGGTAGACCAACCAATGCCGATGCTGACTCTCTGCAACGCCAGGTGCGCTCCGCGCCTCACGCGACCCTGGACAGTGTGAGACATCGTTTCCGGGAAATGGATGCGCGGCTGCAGCGAATGGAGAAATATCTGACGTCAAGCCGCTTCAAGCTCGACCGAGAATTCGAGTCCCTCAAAGACTAGAGAGATCGCGATAATCCATTCGAGTTCGCCTTGACGATACTCGTCATCGTGTTCGGCTATAAGTTGATTACGACGCTTACTAATTGCCCATCCCGGCGGGCGCGGTAGGCTCTGGGTTCGCTTCTTTATAGGCTTGGACCTGCTCGTTGAATGCGGCAGCGACTGCCTCCATTTCGGCGACGGCGGCGTTGTGCCGAGAGAACATGATGGCTTTGTACTCAGTCGGTGCATTGTTGCCAGTGGCATCTAGTTCCTCATTCACACACGCCAGGTAGGCCTCCATACCGGCGATGTAGGACCGGACGCCCGCCTGCGCCGTGATCAGTTCTTCCATAGTCGAACTCTGGCCGTCCGGAACGGTTATCAGAGCAGGGTAATCGCATGCCAGGCTGACTCCCGCCGAACTGCCCGCCACTAATACAAGGAGAAACTTCAGTGAATTCATGTTGTTACCTCGGCAACACTTGGGTTCTTATGCGCGCAACTATACCCCAGGGGCTCTGGTGATACCAAGTCTCGACCTTGTCTCGACCTCCCGAGCGGGGACCGGCGCGGCTCGAGGAACTCAGCCGAACAGCGCCTGATATTGATTACTGCCCTCCTCCTGATCGATGAGCAGTTCCAACAGGCCTTCGGCGGTCATCGGGTCGCCAAACAGGTGACCCTGGACGTAATCACAGTCGTGTTCGCGTAGAAATTCCAACTGTTCCTGCGACTCGACGCCTTCCGCGACGACAGCCATTTTCAGACTGCGTGCAATTTTGATGATCGTCGCCACGATCGTCGCGTCGTCTTCGTCCACGGCGACATCGCGAACGAATGATTTGTCGATCTTCAGCGTACTGATTGGGAACTGTTGTAGGGTGCTAAGAGGAGTAGCCGGTGCCGAAGTTGTCAATCCGCGTCAACATGTGCCCCATTTGGGCGCCCCGCTCGGTGGGCCGTCCTCTAACCAGTTAATTTAAAAACCATTACAGTCTCTGGCACGCGCCTTGCTAGGTAATGGCAGTCAAGCTAAGGAAGGCCGGCGACAATGAACGACGATACAGAAACCATCGCGCTATTACTTGGGAATTCGGATGACGAACGCTGGCAGCCGCACGATTTCGTCGCTGGCGCGCAGCGTCTGGTGCGGGATGCCGACGGGCATGTCACGCTCGAGACGGTAAAGTCTGCGGAAGAATTCGATCAGACGGCGAGCACAACCGGGTGTTTTCGCCGCGGCAAGGCGATTGTGAACCCGGACACCCGCGATGTCATCGGCTATGAGTTCGAAGAAGTGCCTAGTCTGCGAACCGGCACGACCGGCTAACGGAGATCAGTCGAGTACGACGTCTGTGGGTGTTCAGCGTCGGGTATAGCCGTAGCCGAGATGCCGAACGTCGGTAACGACGCCATTCTCCATCTTGACGACGCGCATCAATTTATTCGGCCCAAGGTTGAAGGTCCATTCCTGGATCAAGACCTCCTCATAAAAACCTGTAAAGAGTACTTGACCGAAGCGGTTGTAATATGACCGCTGAGCCGAGCGAGTTTGCGCAAAATCCGGCTCGCCACAGTAACGCAGTAGTTTTGATATATGGTCGCCTTTGGAGATGAGCCTAGTGCCGCAACGCATCGCGAGAGCGTTCGAGGCGCTGGCTAGTCCGAGTATTAGAAGACTAGCGGTTGCGATAGTTCTGATCTTTTTCATACACGGTTCCCGAGCGGCCTGGATCGACTTACTATTCGACCATGAATTCCATCGGAAATTCCCCGCCCTTAGGCTGGTTGCAGGACGAGGCTCACGCCAAGCTAATACGGTGTGGGCTTCGTGGCATTGAGAAGGAATGCCTGCGCGTGGACAGTGAGGGGCACCTGTCAGCGCGAATGCATCCCACGCGTCTCGGATCCGCGCTCACCCATCCGTATCTAACGACCGACTACTCGGAAGCTCAGCTGGAGTTCGTCACCCCGCCTTATCCAACGAACTGGGAGACGGTCCAGTTTCTATGTGACAGTCACTGCTTCGTGTCTCAAAACCTGGAAGACGAATTGCTGTGGGCTCAAAGCATGCCGTGCATCGTCAATCCAAACGCGGGCCTTCCGATCGCTACCTACGGCCAATCGAACCTCGGCCAGATGAAGACTATTTATCGGCGCGGGCTTGGCTATCGCTATGGCCGGGCGATGCAGGCGATATCCGGCGTTCATTACAATTACTCGTTGCCGGTCTCGTTCTGGGAGCCATTCCGCGAGCAGCAGAAGAGTACGGAGTCGCTGCAGCGCTTCATCTCCGCTCAGTACATGGGTTTAGTCCGAAACTATCGGCGTATCGCGTGGCTGTTCGTCTACCTATTCGGTGCCTCGCCGGCGCTGTGCAAATCCTTCTGTCCCAATGGTCATGAAATACTTGAGGAGCTGAACTCATCGACATGGTACGGACCGTTCAGCACAAGCTTGCGCATGAGCGATATCGGCTACCGCAACAAGACCCAGGCCGGACTGCAGATTTCGGCTAACTCTCTCGAGGACTACACGGCGGGACTCGCCGCGGCGGTCACGACGCCCAGCGCCGGCTACGAGAAAATTGGTGTTCGAGTAAACGGAACTTACCGTCAGCTCAACGCCAATATTCTGCAGATTGAAAATGAGTACTACAGTTCGATTCGCCCCAAACCCGCGCCGGGAGGAGATTCTCCGCCGATCGTCCGTCTGCGTGATGTGGGCGTCGACTACGTCGAGGTACGGACGCTAGACATCAACATGCTCGATCCCGTCGGCGTCAATCAGAACCAACTGCGCTTTGCGGAGGCCACATTGATCTACTGTTTGTTGGCGGAAAGCCCGCCGATTGACGCCGCTGAGCAGGCCGAGATTGACGAAAGAGACCTTGTGGTCGCACGGGAGGGCCGCAAACCCGGGCTGACACTGCCCGAGTCTGGGAAGAATGTTTCGATGCGTGACCGCGGGCTCGCGCTCACCGAGCGCCTATTGGAAGTCGCGGCGATTCTGGATGTTGACGGAGAGGGCTATCTGGCGGCCGTCGAGGCGCAACGCACGGCCCTGCGAGATTCGAGTCTGACGCCGTCGGCCCAGCTGGTGGCCAATATAAGGGAGAGCGGGCAGGGTTTCCTCGACTTCACACTGGACCTCTCAAAATCTCATGCAGAGTACTTCCGTAGTCTCAGCTTGTCGCCGGATAAGTTGGCGTTGTTCGCCCGCGCCGCGGAGCGCTCGCTCGCTCGAGCTCAGGCTCTGGAGCGGCGGCCGGATCAGTCCTTCGAGGACTACCTGGCCGGCTATTTCGGGAGTATTTTAGGTGCTGAGCGTGCTATTTTGTGAAATCCGTACCCGTATCCTGCCGCGGAAGAAGAGATACTTTACGTCCGAGGCACGATCAGTAAGCTAGCAACCAATGAAAGCAGCCTTCGTCGCAGGGATTCTCTTAGGCATCATCGTGGCCCTTGGTGCCGCACGGTTCTATCCGTGGGTGGACCATCCACGTTCAGCGTCAATCACGACGGTACTTCACAACGGGGGGCGTATCGAAGACTTCCTGATCCGATTCCCTGTCGACCGAATCTCGAGCGCGGGCACGGCCCAGATGGGGCTGCGGGCCAGCTCTTTTCCCGCGGATATTGAACTTCCCGAGGAGTTCGCAGCCAATCCAGTGCTGGTGGAGCATTTCAAACTACGCAATATTGACGGTGACGTGATTGGCGTAGCGGCCAGGCATACGAGTGTCACCGACGCGGAGGCAACCGCCGCTTGGGCGTTGACTATACCGAGTCGGGGTACGCTGCGTCTGCGCGGTGCGGCCGATCCGGCCGCGCTCGATCGCGCGCTTGGTGCCGCAGGCCGCGTCGAAGGCCAGGCATGGAGCGGCGATGTCGAATTGGCGATCGGATCTGTCGAGGCTGAGTCCGGCCTTGTTGCCGGAGGCAGCCACGAGTTTGCAGGCCTGATCGGCAGCTACTCGGAGAGCTGGTCTATCAGCGGAGTGAGTCAGGCTGGCGAACTGCGCGGAACAATTCAGCTGCATACCATAGCAGAGGCTGGCGGATGAAATTCTTGCTCACTTCGGTACTCGGGTTCGTGCTCGGCAGCGCGCTCGTGCTGGTCGGGCTTTACTACAATCCGATCACAGCGGACGCTGGCTTCATTTCCGGCGTCAACGCGCGCGTGTTTACGTATCGCTCGCCATTCGCTGAGGGCCTCGTCGTAACCCATAGCGGCGGGTCCCGGTTACCGTTACGACCGGCATCTATCCCCGAGTTGTGGGAGAGCACGATCAGTAAGTCGATGCTGAGTGTCGTCGTGCTAAGGGATGAGGAGGACGCTCCGGTTGGCATAGCGAGTCGCTTAAGCCAGTTTTCCGAGAGTACGGAAATGTTGACGCGGGGCATTATGGTCGACGACGACTGGCTCGTCACGATCTCGGGCGAGGGCTCGTTCTTTATTCGAGCGGACAGCAACCTCTGGCCATTTCTGAAAGAGACGTTAATTCCTGTCTGGTATCTCGATCGGCCTTGGCAGGGACCGCGAAACTATCGCCCAACCGCCGGTCCGGGCGAGGGCGGTTCGGCGATCACCGCAGGCGCGACGGGTCGCTTCGCCAACCTCGAGGGTACGGCTGTCGAGAGCTACGAACTCTCCGGTTTCGATAAAATCCGCGGCCCCGGGGATTTTACCGCGCGACTATTCGTGAGTCTGCCCGGGAAGGCGACCAGCCTCGCCGCGGAATAAACCGGGCAGCTTTTACTTTCGCGAGATACGGGGACGGTCTACTTAATTCACGAACCCTGTTGAACTGTCTAGATAGTTAGGTAGACCGTCCCCGTATTTGCCCGTATTTGCGCTATAAGAGATCGCCAAGGCTTACGGCCGAATCCGCTACCTGCTCCGGTGTCACCACCACCTCGGCCGCGATTAGCTTCTTACCGAACATGAAATCTCGCGGAGAATTTACCGCCTCCACGGCGGCGAGCCTTCCAGCGCGCAGATAACACGCCGAGAACCGGTTCTCCTTCGGGTTGCCCCTGACGATTATCTGGTCATGATCTCCGGAGAGTCCGGCAATCTGTAGTTTCAGGTCGTACTGATCGGACCAGAACCATGGAACCTGCGCATACGGTTGGGACTTTTCAAGCAGGCTCAGCGCGGCAGTTTTCGCTTGCTCGATCGCATTGTGCACGGACTCAAGACGAATCCTCCGGCCCGCGAACGGGTTCGGATGATTCGTGCAGTCGCCCGCCGCGACGATTCTCGGTTCATCGGTACGCGCATGGTCATCGACATGAATGCCGTTGTCGCATTTCAGGCCCGACGCTTCGGCCAGGCTGACCTCGGGCATGATGCCGATTCCGGCGACGACGATGTCACAACTGAAGCGCCGGCCCGCCGCCGTCTCAACCGCTGCGACCCGATCCCGACCGTGGAAAACCGTAACGCTCGAATCGCAATGAATCTCTACGCCCGCGCTGGAGTGATAGTTAAGATAGAAATGCGATGTCTCGACGCTGACGACACGGGCCATCACGCGATCGGCGGCCTCGAGTATTGTCACGTCCACGCCGAGCGTGGCCGCGATGGAAGCAACTTCCAGCCCGATATAACCGGCGCCCACGATCACGAGTTTCTTGCCGGGTAGAAACTCAGCCCGGATAGCATCTGCGTCAGCAGTAGTACGGAGGTAGTGAATCCCGGCGAGGTCGGAGCCGGGCGAATCGAGTCGCCGAACCCGGCTTCCGGTCGCGAGTAGCAGTCCGTCGTAGTCGAGTACTCGACCGTCACCGAGTCTTAACCGGCGGCTTGACGGCTCCAGAGTATCCGCACGCGTACCGAGTTCCAGCGTGACGTTCCGGTCTGAGTAGAAGCTCGCAGACCGGAGACTCAACCGTTCAGCGTCCAGCTTACCGGCTAGATAATTTTTCGACAGCGGCGGCCGTTGATAGGGTAGTTGACGCTCTTCGCCTACCAGCGTGATGAGGCCGTCGAAGTTGTTCTGGCGTAGTGTTTGGACCGCCTGCGCGCCCGCCTGGCCGCCGCCTATGATGATGAAGTGCTTGGGCATGGGATGTTGTATCGTAGCCGCTCAGTTAACGAATAGCTTCAAGAGAGGACAGTTAGAGCAATGACCCACGCGATAAGAATAAATGAGTTTGGCGGCCCTGAGAATCTCGAATTCGTCGAGGTGGAACTAGGCGATCCCGGGCCGGGGCAGGCGAGGGTCGCCCATACAGCCGTCGGCCTGAACTACATTGACACGCACATCCGGACGGGAATGTATCCTGTCCAGCTGCCCAGCGGGCTCGGTGGCGAAGCTGCGGGTACCGTCGTCTCCGTCGGCGAGGGGGTCGAGCACGTCGCGCCGGGAGATCGAATTGCCTACGCGTACTCCGTACCTCCTCAGGCTTATTCCGAAGAATGCGTCATGGATGCGAAGGCCTTGCTGAAGCTGCCCGATGGCATCGACGATGAAACCGCCGCCGCGATGATGCTCAAGGGCCTGACATCGTGGTATTTGCTCAGACGCACCTACGAAGTTCAGGCCGGCGACTGGATCCTGTTATACGCGGCGGCTGGCGGCGTCGGCACGATCGCGGCACAGTGGGCGAAGCATCTCGGTGCCAGGGTTATCGGTGTCGTGAGCACGGAGGAGAAGCGGGAAGCGGCGCTCGCGCATGGATGCGAGGAGGTGCTGCTCTCCGACAGCAACATCGTCGAGGCCGTTCGAGACCTCACGAATGGCGATGGCGTACCGGTCGTCTATGATCCGGTCGGCAAGGACGCGCTGTACACGTCTCTCGACTGCCTGAAGTCGCGCGGTCTCCTGGTCAGTTTTGGCAACGCTTCCGGCCCGGTCGACTGTCTGCCGTTGCTGGAGCTCATGAAGCGCGGATCGCTATATGTGACGCGACCGGCCCTGCCGAACTACATCGCAACACGCGAAGATCTCGAGTGGGGCGCCGGTGAGCTCATGAGCGTGGTTGGCGGCGGGCACGTGAAAATCGAAATCGGTCAGCGATTCGCTTTGGCTGATGCTGCAGACGCCCACCGGGCGCTCGAAGCGAGACGCACGACAGGTTCGACCATACTCGTGCCGTGAGTCTGCCGCGCTTGGCGCAAGCGACGTTTCCACAAGCTTCGCGAGATTAGGCGACTGGGATAATTTAGTCGACGAACTTAGGCTGGTTCTCCAACGACGGTACGGAAACCGTCAGGGAGAAAGGCCGTGCTTCGGCAACGACATGAAGCGACGTTGGCTGCCCCGATAACACAGGTGTTCTCGGCGCTGATACAGATGCTCGCAAAAAGCCGCTGGGGTTCAGATCAGTGGCTAGGAGACGCCGACGGCCTGCCTCGGTTGGGGCAGACCTACGTCTAACGCCGTGGCTCGATTATCCGCCGTGGCCGCGGCCGTTGGTCTTGATAAAGTCCTTCGCATCTGCCAGTGAACTGACCGTCAGCGCGATGTGCGTGTAGCCAGGATGTTTTTCGTCGACGTCCATCAAAATATTCGTTCCGGCGGATGCGTTCGCCGGACCCAGCAGATTCAGCACGCCGCCGCAGGGATGCTTCATGATGACGGGATGGCCGTGCTCGAAGCCGACGTCGCTTACGAGCGCGAAGCCGAGATTGTCGTAGAACGCGATGGACCGCGTTTTGTCCGCGACACGAATGCCGACGTGATTGACCGCTTCAATGTCGAGCATAGTTGTCACCTCGCTGCATCAGGCTCCATTGTAGGAGTGGCCTCCCGGCCGCGATACTATCGACCGATCAGATCTGCGGAGAACACCCTGATGCTCAGACGTTCAATTTTCACCTCAACGGCGCTAGCGCTGCTGTTATCACTAGCCGCTTGCGAGAACAAGGAAGAGGAAATCGTCATCCGCACAGACGCCCCGCGCTTCGACGTGATCGAAGCGACGATCACGGAGATGCAGGCCGCGATGACCGACGGCACGCTCACGTCCCGCGATCTCACGTTGACCTATCTCGCCCGTATTGCGACCTACGAGAATCTTCTCAACGCCACGATCGCCGTGAACCCGAACGCGCTGGGCGAGGCCGAACGCCTGGACCGGGAGCGGGCCGAAGGCACGGTGCGCGGCCCTCTGCACGGGATCCCGGTCGCGCTAAAGGACAACATCCATACGACGGATATGCCGACGACGGGCGGCGCGCAGGCATTCGCCGGCCTGGTCCCGCCCTACGAAGCCACGCTGACGGAGAATCTCCGCGAAGCCGGCGCGATTATTCTCGCTAAGACCGTCCTGACCGAACTCGCAAACTGGGTCGCCGGCGACCCGTTCGAATCGCCGGACAATTTCAGCCCGCTCGGCGGCTACGCGTCCAATCCCTACGACCCGCGACGCGATCCGCGGCTTGCCACGACCGAGGTGTGGCCTGTCCTGGAGACCGGCGGATCCAGCTCGGGGATAGGCACGAGCGCGAATCTGTGGGCAGCCAGTGTCGGTACCGAGACCTCGGGCTCCATCCTGTGGCCGTCGAGCCAGACGATGCTCGTCGGCATCAAACCGACGGTTGGCCGGGTGAGTCGCTACGGCATTATTCCGATTACGGCGGATCAGGACACGGCCGGGCCGATGACCCGAACCGTGTTGGATGCGGCCATACTTCTCGGCGTGCTCGAGGGCGACGTTGCCGACCCGAACGACGCCGCGACGGGTCGTTGCGAGGCGCCCGCGGACAATGACTACACGGTCTTTCTGGATGCCGCCGCTTTGAACGGCGCGCGAATCGGTATCCCGCGGGCCGGATTCCTCGAACCCATACCGGTACCGGGTACAGATCGTCAGTCCGGTGAGTTAACGCCGGAGGAGGGCCGAGTCATGGCTGACGCGATTGCCGTACTCGAAGCGCAGGGCGCGGTCATCGTCGATCCTGCCGATCTGCCGACAGTCCTCGACCCCGATCCCGCACGAAACCTTCTGAGCTTCGGCGTCTGCGCGGGCGCGAATGCCGCGAAAGGCCTGGACGACGACTGCTCTGTCGTCCTGAAGTACGGCATGAAGCGAGATTTCAACGCGTGGCTCTCGACGTTGGGCTCGAGTGTCCCGGTGAATTCGATCACGGAGTTGCGGCAGTGGAACGAGGCGCATGCTCCTACAGGCGCTATTCCATACGGTCAAACGCGTCTCGATATCTCAGATGAGATGGACCTGGACGGTGATCGGGTGCGCTACGATGCCGATCGCGCTAAGGATATCCAGCTCGCCGGCGCCTACGGAATCGATGCGGCGATGGAGGAACATGGCCTTGACGCGTTGCTGTTTCCTGCCAACCGCGGCGCCTGGGTCGCCGCGCGGCCGGGCTACCCGAGCGTGATCGTTCCTTTCGGGCGCGTGACGAACGAGCCCGACCCGCCCTTCCCGGCCGGTTTCGATGCCGAGCCGCAGCCGTTCGGCGTGACGTTCACGGGTACGGCTTGTAGCGAGCCGGGGTTAATCGGCCTGGCGTATGCGTTCGAACAAGCAACGATGCGGCGCGTGCCGCCGTCCAGCGCCCCCGCGTTGTAGGAGCGGGGGCCTGGCCGCGATCAGTTCGTCAGCGTGTTCTCGGTCGACGCCCACTCCTCGAGTTCGCACTCGTAAGGATTGATCTGCTCGCCAGGCTTCCAGATAAAATATCCGTCGAGGACGAACGGCTCAACCAGAGTCGCAGGTTCATCCACTGTCAGCAGCCAGTCGAGCCGGTTGCCGCCGTCCACGACCGTGAAACGCTCGTTGATTTTGACGTTCGGCGTCTGCGGCGCACCGGAGCGGTTGAAGTAGTGCCAGCCGACCCGGGACGTGTCGACGACGAGCGTCTCGCCTTCCCAACGCCCTACGGAGTAACCCCAATGCGATAACGGCACTTCAGCCGGATCGGCGACATCGTCGCCCATGTGAATAATCCGCAGCGCATCGAATTCCTCGAAGCGCAGCTCAATGCTGTCGCCGACCTGCGTGAATTCCATCGGATAGGGGTTTCCCCATCAGTGACGGCATGCCCGGCGCGATGCATTCGATGATCGGGTTGTCGGCGATGTCGTCCCAATCGGCAACCGCAGCCATAGCCGCGTCGTTGAGCTGGTATCCGGAACGCCCCGTAAAGAACCAGGCGCGTGAGCCCTGGCTCCAGACTCGGTAGATCCCGTCTCCGGTTGCTGCCGCGACTAGCGCGGGATCGAGTACGTCTCTGTCTCCGCCCAACGACTCGTCCGCCCAGCGCGGCTCCTGCTGGCCGCCGACGAGTAACTCGATGCCGCTTGGCAATAAGACGTGGTTGACCTGGATGTAGTTCTCCCGGCGGGTGGACGGCCAGCCGGCGACGCGCACCGAATCTCCGACCGAGATCTCGTCACCCGTCAGTCTGCGGCGGCGCTGCGAACTGACGGCGCTGCCTTCAAAATAGTAGATTGCCTCCGCGCCGTTTGCGTCCGTGTTCGTTACTTCCAGAAGAATGTGCGGATTCTTCCACGACACTCTAGAGGCAACTCCTGTCACTTCTTCGACCACGCTGCGATCGAACTCGGACATCGAATGATGTGCTATGACCGAGAGGGGTAATGTGACCAGTATGCCTACGGCTAGTGTGATGGGTTTAAACATGATTTTTACTATTTTTAAATGCTTAATGAAGTGTGATTTCCCATTGTTAGGGTAATACTTTTCAAATGAAATTTTATCAATAAAATCCATTTGTTTTGACTTGCTAGCTGACAGGTAGCTCCCATTAATCATAACAAAACGAATGTCGATACTCGCAATCAGCGATCTGAATCTCAGGATTCTGAGGTGATAAGCGGCAACCGAACCCGCTCTAATCAATAAGCGATTGGCGGAGGTGGATATGTTTGCTTAGCGATTTTGGCTTGGTGCAAGGAGGCGTCACCGTTCCCATGCCGCCGCGGGATTTGCCTAAAAACGCGGTTTCGTCTTCATCAGATTCACGTCCGAGTACTGTCACACCGCCTCATTGATTTTCCTGGCTAGGCTACTCGTCGAGGGTACATCCGTAAGTTTGAATTGTGGCGCCCGGGCGATAGCGCCAGACGTGATACGCGTCCGCGACGACCGTCTCGGTGAAGTTTACGGGATCGGTTGCTGTGAAGCTGTATGTCAATTCCCCTCGCTCTCCATCGAGTGCGAAACGCTCGACGATCTCCATCTGCGTACTTTGCGGTACAGCGACGAGGTCTTCGACTTTGAAGTAGGGCCAATTGAGGCGCGTTGTTGTCACGACGAGCGTTTCGCCTTCCCAGCGACCGACGGAATATCCTAACGGTGAGTGTGGTTGTCCCTCCGGACTCGCATCGTCGTTCATATGTATAACGCGCACGTTATCGTCGGATTCGATCTGAATTTCGATGTCGGCACTCGGAAGCTGAACGAAGCCGACCGGATGTGGGCCGATATAGGTCATCGCTTCTGGCATGCCGGGAGCGATACAACGTAAAACGGGATCGTCGACTTGAGGGTCGAACGCTTCGTAGGCGCTGCTTGCCGCGTCCGTTAACGGAGGATTCGCCGAAAATGCAGGAGTGTTCGACCGCACGGTCGTCCAGGTACGAAAGATGTCGTCGACAGGTGCCTCGTACTCATCCGCCCTGCCCTGCAGACCCTGGTAGTTGCCGATCGCCTCGTTGTTCCAGCGAGCAGCGCCGGACGAGTGCGTGAGTAGTTCCCTGCCATCGGGCAGAAGGAGGTTGGTAACAAGAAACCCATCTGCTCGGCGAATGGAGGGTGAGCCCGCGAACTGAATTACCTGTCCGACCTCGACAAGGTTGCGCGCAACGCCTGCACGGTCGAGGCTGTTGACGTCCATCGCCTCGGCTTCCCAGACCTGATCGGTTCCGTCGTCGGTCCGGACGCGGATATGCATCCGTACGTGCGGGTTCTGCCATTGCACGCGCATGATTTGACCGGTGAACTCGAGTATCACGCTTCGATCGTATTCTAGGGTCGAGTGGTGGGCGAAAGCCAGGAAGGGAGTCAAACATGCCCCAAATGCGATGCCTTGAAGGCGCCTCGTTCTCATTCGATGGACCCCAGTCGTGATGCGTTATTCGCTTCATCGGGGATTGTCGGAGCAGGCTGAACCGCTGCCGGGGTGGGCGGCTGATCCAGCGTTGGCCCGAGTGAATCCGGATCCACTTCGGCTCCCGCGAACGGCGGGCGCGGCGCATTCAGCACATATTTGTCGATGAAAACGAACGTGACCGCGACAATCAGTAGTCCGACGATGGTGTAACCTGCCGCGATCCGGGCGGCGTATCTATGTCTTAGCTTCGCAAGGAACGAGTACATATTCCTCCCCCCAAAAACTGTAGCGTGGGATATTACCGAGTTTGGTGGCTAAATGGCCGATATTTAAATAAAAATATAGGGGCAGCCTGCGCCTCAAGTCGCTTGGTGTCCTCGCGTTGTGGGAGCTTAGGTTATTCAGTGGCGGGGCGGCGACGAAGTTTTCAGAATTTCCGGGTTTGTTGCGGTTGTGGCGGGTGATTTTGACAGCGGTGTTATCTTGGGCTCGTTGCCACCTATTGGCGCACTATCGGTGCGCGCGGACCACGCTGTCAGGCGTAGGATCGAGGGGTCAGGCAAGAATGATCGCCACGGGTAAGCCTACTGCCAACAGAACGAATACGACCTTATGGTAGTAACCGCACCGCGAAACGGTAATTTACTCGCTGAGCTTCCAGGACTATGCTGCTCAGGGCACATTGAGGTTTGGATTGCTGGAGGAGCTACGGCGTGGCATACGACCTACTCGGCAAGGATTTCGCCCCCCCGGATCTGAGGGGAAAATTAACCGGACAGGCTAAGTATGCGGAAGACTTTCGTGCCGAAGGCATGGTTTTCTGCCGGTTGTTGACGAGTACGGTTCCACACGGCCGGGTCGTGCGCCTTGACACTACCGCAGCGCTGGCGATGGAAGGCGTCGTAGGCATACTGGTGGCCGACGAGGTGCCTACCGTTAAGGCGCCGAATCAGGCGTTGCTAACGAATGAACCGTTGTACGTCGGCGATCCGATTCTCGCGATCGCAGCTGTTGATGAGACCACCGCACAGGAGGCGATCGAGGCGATAGATATCGAACTCGAGCCGCTGCCTTTCACGGTCGATCCGCTGCAGAGCCTCTATCCCGGCGGACCTAATGCCCGTACTGACGGCAATTCCTACAGTTCTCTATCGGATACTTTTTCACTTGTGAAGTGGACTGCGCGCGACTTCGCGGCCGTCGGCGATGATGAATTGCCAATGGGCGACCCAATCGAGGAGTGGAGTTTCGGCGATATCGACGCCGGATTTGCAGAAGCTGCTCTGGTGCTCGATGAGACATTTACGACTGCAGGGGTATCGCATCACTCGATGGAGTCGCGCACGGCGATGGCCTATTGGGAGAACGGAAAACTCCATCTGCACGGTTCCACCCAGAGCCAGACCGCAATCATGCCCGCACTTGCATCGATGCTCGACATGTCGGTCGAGGACATCGTCTACGTATCCGAGTATTGCGGTGGTGGCTTCGGTTCCAAGTCGAACGCCTATCCGGTTATGGGCATTCCCGCGCTGATGTCTAAGAAGCTGCAGCGCCCCGTGTTAATGCGTATCAGCCGCGACGAAGAATCCTACGTTGGCTCGGCGCGGCCGGGTTTCCAGGGGCGAATAAAACTCGGGTTCCGAGCGGACGGGCGGGTTACCGCCATTGATCTCTATATCGTGCACGAGAACGGCCCTTACCGCGGCTTCGATGATTTTGACGCTGCAGCTTCTGCCGCGACCTTGTTATACCAACCTCTCTCCATGCGTTTTCGCGCCATGCCGGTGCAGACCAACACGGTCCCCCGCGGCGCGATGCGGGGTCCGGGTGAAAACCAGATGGCGGTCGCGATGGAACCGCTGATCGACAAGGCTGCTGACCAGCTTGGTGTTGACCGCTTGGACGTTCGACGGATCAACGCGGCTGACAGCAACGCGAAGTACTATGCGGACCAGGGACCGGTAACAAGCGCACATCAACGCGAGGCGCTCGATAGAGGTGCGACGATGGCTGCCTGGGACGCAATGAGTGCGCGCAGCGGCCAACGGGACGGCTCCAAGGTGCGCGGCGTGGGTGTCGGTCAGGCGTTCCACCCGGCGGGGCGCGGCGGCTATGACGGTCTGGCACGGCTTACTCCCGATGGTAAACTGCATATTCACAGCGGCGTCGGCAATCTGGGTACTTACTCATATAGCGATACCGCGCGAGTTGCGGCAGAGGTCCTGAAATGCAACTGGGATAATTGTATTGTTGAGCGCGGCGATTCCCGTCGACATCTTCCCTGGAGTCCAACGCAATCCGGCAGCAAGACGTCGTTCTCGAGTTCGCGTCAGAGCTATGTCGCCGCGATGGATATAATCGAAAAGCTTAAAGAGATCGCGGCGAACGATTTCGGTGGTACACCGGACGACTACGATATAAAGGACGAAACCGTGTTCGCAACCGCCGACCCGTCCGAGAGCATGACCTATGCACAGGCCGCGCAGCGGGCGATCGAGTTGGGAGGTAAGTTCTCGGGTCAGGAGATGCCTTCAAACTTGCATGAGATCACGAAAGCGTCGGTAGCAGCGCTCGCTGGAACGGGGTTGATCGGCATGGCGAAGGACACCGTTCCCGTCGAAGGCGTGGTCGCTGGTATCACGATTGGCTTCATGGAAATTGAGTTGGATACTGAGACCGGGCAATTTGAGATTCTCGACTACATCGGCGTGACCGACTGCGGTACCGTGTTACATCCACAAAGTCTATCGACTCAGATCAAGGGCGGTGCAGTGCAGGGCATCGGCATGGCCGCGACGGAGCGGCATATCTACGATCCGCAGAACGGTCTGCCGGCCAACGTTGGTTTCCTGGGATGCAAGCCACCGTCTTACCTCGATGTGCCACCGACGATGCAGACTGCTGCTGTCGAGCTCGTCGATCCGCAGAATCCAGTCGGTGCGAAGGGTATGGGTGAGCCGCCGCTGGGGTGCGCGGCGGCGGCGCTGGTGTGCGCGATCTCCGACGCGCTGGGAGGAGTGTATTTCAACCGGACACCGATTTCGCCGGACATGATCGTCAACGCGGTCAGCGGGCGAGCGCAGTCGCACCGTCCTTTACAGGTGAATACGGCATAGCGCTTATCAGCGCTGGAGAGTCTAATTAATGAAAACACTGACTCGACGCGAGCTTCTCGAACGATCACTGGCCCTGGCAGCGGTCGGCGCAGCAGCGCCTCTGCAATCGCTCCGCGCGCAGCCCGCTGTCGATGACCTCGTCGAATTTCGGCGCGTCGTGGCGGCGAATCGGATCTTGTCAAACGAGGCAGTCGTGGACGGGTTCGGTCACGTCAGCGTTCGCGATCCGCGAGATCCGGGTCGTTACGTCATGTCACGCTCACTCAGCCCCGAGTTCGTCGAACTCTCGGACCTCATGGAGTTTCACAGCAACGGCGATCGTGTCGATCCGAACGATACGAGGCGGCCGTACGGCGAACGTATGATCCACGGCGCGATCTACGAGTCACGCCCCGACGTCGGGGCCGTCGTCCACCACCACTCCTACGCCGTCGTGCCGTTCAGTGTCTCGACTGTGCCGCTGCGGCCCATTGCGCACTCGGCCTCGATCATCGGTGCCGAAATCCCGGTATGGGACATTCAGAACGAATACGGCGATACGGACATGCTCGTGCGGACCATGGAGATGGGCCATAACCTGGCCGACACGCTCGGCGACAACACCTGCTTGCTCATGCGCGGCCATGGCGCCGTGGTAGCGACGCCCACCGTGCAGCAGGCTGTCGTGACGTCGGTGTATCTGCAGGTGAACGCGCAGCTACTTTCGGAGGCGCTCAGACTGGGCGATCCCACGTATCTGACTGACGACGAGATCGAACAGTCAACCGTCGCCCAACTCTCGCCGCTCGCCCTGGACCGAGTCTGGGAGTACTATTGTCTTCGCGCCGGCGTCGATCCGGTCTAGCGCGACGACTCTCCCTGGAGGATCGCGACGAGGCCGTCGCTCCTACGGCCAAACGTTAGCCGGTACGAACAATCGTCCGTTCATGATCTTGCGCGCCGTGCGTACGACCCCTGCACTCAACACGTCCAGATCCTTGCCGCTGCCAGCGGTTTCGAGTTCCACGTCGATCACGCCGGAAGGGTGCTCTATCCGAACTCTGCCCAGGCGTTGTGAATTCAAGGTAGCGAGTTCCTCGGCGACCGAGCCTTCGATCGATACGCAGGACGCCACACAGATCGCGCCCGTCACGGCGTGGGCGGCGTGAAGAGTATGCGGTGTCAGGTAGCGAGAGGAGATAACGCCGCCGTCACGCGCGCGCGAGAGAATCCCGACCTTCGGTACGACGCTGTCGGTTACGTCGCCCAGGCCCATGCGCTGTCCCGCGATGAGCCTGATACTCTCGACGCGCTGCATCAACTCTCGATCGCCGACAATGGCTTCAGCCTCGTAGCCGCTGATGCCGAGATCGGCGGCGCGAATCAACACCATCGGCATCGCCACGTCGATACAGGTGACGATTGCCTCTTCGATCTTCTCCCTGATAACGCCTGTCGGAAACAGCGCGGCGCACTTCGATCCCACCACGTTCGAGAAGTTGAGCAGGATTGGCGCGGCCGTACCCGGTACACCGTCGATGTGTTGATCGCCCTCGTACGCGACCTTCCCGCCGGGCGTCTGTATAACGGCCTCGATGTGACTTTGCGTATTCATATTGAATACGTTGACGCGAGTTTCATCCGCCGTGGGGGTCACGAGTCCGCGCTCTATCGCGAACGGCCCAACGCCGGCTAACATGTTGCCGCACGACGGCGCCGTGTCCACGATAGCTTTCTCGACCGACACTTGAGCGAACAGATAGTCGACATCGGTATCCTGCCGTTCAGAGCGATCGACGATCGCGACCTTACTCGTCGGCGTGGTCGCGCCGCCCAGGCCGTCGATCTGGCGCGCATCGGGTGAACCCATGATCGCGAGTAGCACGCGATCACGAACTGCGATGTCTCCGGGCAGATCGCCCGACTCGAAAAACGGGCCGCGCGACGTGCCACCGCGCATGAACAGACAGGGAATTTCGCGTTGCGTCATCGTTGTCGTGTCGAACTCTAGCGTACGTAAGATAAAATAAGACTCTCCGGCAACTCCACGAGCAGCGTGTTCGTGAGCACGACGAGTACGATAAGCGCGGATGTCGAGAGAACCATCACCCTCTTCCAGTCGATCTGCGCCTTGAGCCTGAGGAATGTGACGAAGAAGCACAAGGTCCCGAGTATGAAACCGAATAGTGCCGTCGCGCCGATCAGCGCAGCGAACCAGGCGACATTGACCCACACTCCGCTCTTTTCGGTCTCCTCGTTGTACTGGACGCCATATTCAAGGTCGACGTTGGCGCGGTTCTCTACGGGACCGAATATCAGCGCGCCCAGCAGATACAGGCACAATCCCAATGTCACCATCGAGACGCTGAGTGGGAACATGCTGCCCAACGGCGACAGATCGAGACTACTCCAGATCGAGTAGAGGAGAACGGCGCTGGAGCCGCCGAGAAATATTAGCTGCGGCCCGCGTGTGAGTACCGGAGCGTCGCTCGCGGGACCATCGGAGCCGTGACCAATCAGCTGGGTGCCACTCTGACGATCACGGAACCCGAGCCAGACAGAGACCAGAATGATGGCGAGTATTATCAGCACGCCGGGTCGGGCAAGCATACCCCAGCCGTAGAACTGCACGGCCAGATTTAGATAGCCCTCGGCTTGAGGCGCCAATACGAAGCCGATCAGAAACGCAGGCCGTGACCAGCCGAAGCGCTTCAGCAGTACGCCCAACACGCCGATCGCGAATAACGCCACCAGGTCCATGAAATTTCGTGTCGCCTGGAACGCGGCGAAGTTGACGACCATGATCATGAATGGGGCGACCAGATTGAACGGGATCGTGGTCAAGCGGCTGATCGGCCGGGCCAATAACAAGCAACTGCCGGCGCCCAGCACGTTCGCGAGGGCGAGCGACCAGATGATCGTATAGGTGAGATCGAGATCGGTCGACACCATCGCAGGGCCCGCTTCGATACCCAGCAAGACCATGCCGCCGAGAAAGACAGCCATCGCGCCCGAACCCGGGATACCGAACAACAAAGTAGGCACCAGACCACCGCCTTCCTTCGCATTGTTGGCGGACTCGGGCGCCAATACGCCGCGAATATCGCCTTTGCCGAAGAGGGATTTATCTTTCGCGGTTTGAACGACGTGCCCGTAGGCGATCCAATCCACGACGGTACCGCCCAGCCCGGGGATAGCACCGATCACCGTGCCGATACCGGCGCAACGAAGTACCAACAGCTTATGCCGCAGCATGTCTCGAATTCCGTCCAGCCACTGGCCAGACTGCACGCCGCCGGCGGCGATCGAGCGATTCCGTCGCAGCAGATCCGTGATCTCGGGAAAGGCGAAGAGTCCGATCCCGACGACCACGAGCGGTAAGCCGTCGTAGAGATAGTCGATGCCGAACGTCATCCGGAACTCGCCCGTGGCGGGTGCGCTGCCGATGGAGCCGACGATCAGGCCCAAGCCGCAGGCCGCGAGCCCCTTGACGAGACTTGTGCCGGACAGCACGCCGACCATAGAGAGTCCGAGTAATGCCAGCATAAACAGCTCGGCCGAGCCGAACGCGAGTATGAGCGGTCGCGCGATCTGGACGAAAAACGTGAGAATGACGGCGCCCACAAGACCGCCGACGAGCGATGCTGAGAACGCTGCAGAGAGGGCGCGAGCCGCTTGGCCCTGCTGTGCCAGAGGAAAGCCGTCGAGCACGGTGGCCTGGCTCGCACTCGAGCCGGGAATGCCCATGAGTACGGAGGTGAACGTGTCCGACGTCGGTATCACGGCGACGAGGCCCACGAGCATAGCTAGGGCCGATAGCGTATCCATGCCGTAGAGAAACGGCATCATGATCGATAGCCCGGCAATGCCCCCGAGTCCGGGAAAGGCGCCGATGGCAAGCCCCAACGTCACGCCAAGACCCAGGTACGACAAATGCTGGAGCGTTGCGAAGTTCGCGAGCGCGCTTAAGAGCGCCTCAGTCACGCTTAAGCCTCGAGGTTGACCCGGAACTCATCTCTGAGCCAGGTTCTGACCCAGTCACGGGCGCTTCGCGGCACATCAGTTGCGAGTTCATAAATGGTCTGCGCCGCGCTGCCCGTGACCTGCTCGTAAGCGCCGAGCGCGGCGGGTTTTCTGGCGCGGTAGTCGGGATCCAGTTTCATCGACTGCACGGCGTCTTCGTAAGCGACCACGATCGCGTCGGGTGTCTCCCTCGGAACGACCATCAGCTTTTGCGCCGGGAATCCGGCCGTGAAGAATGAGAACCAGGCATCCCAGGGCAGCCCGCCGGGCGGCGTCCCATGAATCAGTTCGTAGACTTCTCCATAGTGCGGTAGATTCGGAAATGTCGGGTCGCGAACGAGCCTACCGGCATTGTCGAGCGCACCCCAGGAAAAGAGTGGCACGGCATCTCCCTGCTCGATCAACGGCACGACATTTCGCAGGTAAGCCGTGGAGGTTTGATAGTCGAGGTTGAGCTCGCCGCGCTCGAATGCAAGCCGTCCCGCGCCGCGGCCGCTCATGCCGAATATTGGTCTGACGTTCAATCCCAGCAACTTAAACCCCAGGACCGGAACCAGATCGAGCGAGGTCGGGCCCTGGCTGCCGTAGAGAAGTTCCCGATCCGTGATGGCGCCGAGCTCAGCCGCGCTCGAGATTCCGAGATCCGCGGAGACGTACACAACACCGCCGGTGCCGTAAGCCCAGAGCACACGCCAGTCGCGATAGTCGTAGTCGACGCGGGGATCCTCCATCAGATACGGAAACTGTGTTGATGCCGACGTGCCGAGCACCGAGAGGCCGTCGGGGTGCGCGCGTGCAGCGAAGCGGTTAGCACCCGCGATGGAGTTGCCGCCCGGAACGTTTCTCACGATGACGGTCGGTTGACCGGGCAGGTAGCGGGATAGAAACGGCGCGTTGAATCGTCCCCAGGTGTCGGAGCCGCCACCCTCCTTGAACGGAATAATGATCTCGATGAGTTGACCGGAAAAATCGACGCTCTGCGCGCGGGACCCGCCAATCGCGAGAGCGCCCAGGCCGAACGAGACGGATGATAGAAAGCGTCTGCGGTCTATCGTGTTCACGCGTTCTCTCGCGCCGCGGATGTGCCGGCAATCTTGCCGAAGACGGCGCCGGACATCAGGCCGGTGCCGCCAGGATAGTTGTTGTAGAAGAGTCCGCCAACGAGCTCGCCGGCCGCGTATAGACCCGGAATCGAGCGCAGGTCGGAGTCGAGAACCTGCGCGTCGGTGTTGACGCGCAAGCCGCCGAACGTGAATGTGATACCGCAGGTCACGGCGTAGCCTTCGAACGGCGGCTCATCGAGCGCGTTGGCCCAGTTGCTCTTGTCGATCGCGAGCCCCTCCGTGCAGCGGCCGTCCTGGATGTTGGGATCGAAGTGAATGTCGTCTCTGACGGCGGAGTTGTAAGCCTTTATCTCGGCAAGGCAGGCTTCTGCATCGACGTCGTCAAGCTTGGTAACCAGTTCCTCCAACGAGTTCGCCGTGACTTTCGTGATCTGGCGGATTCGGTATTCATCGCGCAGCAGATGCGCGGTTTTCGCGTCGAAGAGCTGCCAGGCGAAGTGGCCCGGTTGCTTCATTATTTCGGTGCCGTATTTCGCGTAGGTGTAGTTGCGAAAGTCGGCGCCCTCGTCCACAAAACGATGTCCGTTTGCGTTCACCATGATACCGAACGGGTAAGAGTGTTTCTGGAACTGATCGCCGACGGCGAGATCACCGAACTCGGGCGCGTTGCGATCCCAGCCGACCGCGTGACAACCGGACCAGTTGCCGTAGGATGCCGCGCCATGAGCCAGCGCCATGCTGATACCGTCGCCGGTATTGAAACGCGTGCCACGCACTTTCGCGATCTCCCAACCGGGCCCGAGATAGCGGGTGCGCCACTCCGGGTTGGCTTCGAATCCGCCCGAGGCGAGCACGACGGCGCGGGCGGGAATTGTTTCGGGACGCTCGCCGCCGCGGCGGGCGACCACGCCTGTGACGCGCTTGCCGTCGGTATCGAGATCGACGGCTCGCGTGTCGTACTGAATCTCGATGCCGTGGCTCAGGCAGACTTTTGTCAGGCTGTCGACGAGACCTGGCCCGCCGCCGACCGACTCGACCGTCAGCCCGCCCCAAAACTTGAATCGTCCGTCGATCTTAAACGCCTGACGACCGTAAATCGGAATGAATCTGACGCCCTTGTCACGCATCCAGAACATTGTCTCCTTGGATTGGCGCACGAGGCACTCGACGAGGTCTGGATCGCAGCGGTACTGCGTGACGCGAAACATGTCGTCAAAGTACTGATCCTCCGTGTAGGTGCCGAAGTCGGTCGCCGCGATCTCGTTCTCGGGCAGATCGGGCATGAGTTCGCGCAAATCCTCGACACCCGAATAGGCGAAACGAATGGAACCTGCAGTGAAACGCGTGTTGCCGCCGCTCTCATCCTCGGGCGCTCGTTCGAGCACGGTGACGCTAGCGCCGCTCTCCTGGGCTGCCAGCGCTGCACACAAGGCCGCGTTGCCACCGCCGACGATGACGACATTAGCTTGATTAAAAGACAAGCGGTTTCTCCGCTATGGCATCAGCTCCGGGAACCGGTCGATAAAACCGTCACGGTTCGGCATCTGCACGGCGGGCAGCGTCTCGGCGTTCATGACGTCGTCAGCGCTGATGATGTCGTTGATCTCTAGCAGATGAGCCGTCAGTGCATAGACTTCGTCGTCACTGAGTGTGCGCGGCGTCAGCCACGGCATCGCCCGGCGCGTGTAGTCGAAAATAGTAGTGGCGTATTGCAAGAAGTTGCCGATGGTCTTGCCCGTGTCGATACCGTTCGTGAGCGGTTCACCGCCGATAAGCGCAAGGCTGATGCCGCCCTCGCCGTTCACGCCATGACAGAGCGCGCATTTAACCGCGTAGATTGGCGCGCCCTGCGTTGCCGTGCCGCTGCCTGGTGGCAGTCCCGTGCCGTCGGGCAGGATGTCGATATCCCATGCCGCGATGTCTGCCGCGGAAATTGGCGTACCGAGATGTGGCGTCTGGGCTAGGGCATAACTCGAACTCAGCGCAAAAGCGACGAGAGCGACAGCGCATCGACGCTTACGCGTAAACATGTTTCACCTCGCCGTCGGTGTCGACGGCCCAGCTCGTCGGTCCGTTGTAGTGCTGGTTCGGGAACGCATTCGGGTTCGGTACGCGTGTCGCCTCGCCGCGGACGGCGACGATTTGCTCTCGGGTTGGTTGGAAGTTGCCGGACTCGTCCCATGCGCGGCTCTGCAGTACGGCGGGACCACCGTCCCAGCGCCACGGCGCCCGGAAGCGGGTGAACGCCTTCGGTAGCACGGGCCCATCCAGTGCGGCCTCCGCCCAAGTCTGACCGCCGTCGGCCGAGACCATGACCTTCGAGATCCGTCCGGTGGCGGAATAGGCAACACCCGAGATCTCATAGAAGCCCGGTTCGTTTAGACCCACACCAGGTGAGGGGCGGGTGATGAACGATTTCACTTCTTGGAGAAAGTGGAAACGGTAGGCTTTACCGCCAGGCAGAAGCTGCGTGTAGGTTCGCGCCTCGTAGATGCTCATGGCCGGCTGATCCACAAGCTCGATACGACGCAGCCATTTGACCTGCATGTTGCCTTCCCAGCCCGGCAGCAGAAGGCGCATCGGGTAACCGTTGCCCGGCATGATGCGTTCGCCGTTCTGGTAGAGAGCAATCATGGCATCGTCCAGCGCCTTGGCGATCGGTACGCTGCGGTGCGGTGTCAGTGCGTCCGAGCCTTCGGCGATGAGCCACTTCGCGCTCGGGTCAATGCCGGTCTCCTCGAGCAGCGTGGAGAGCATGACGCCGGTCCACTCAGCACAGGAGACGAGCCCATGGAGCTGCTGCACGCCCACGTCGAGCGGTTCCGGCGACCACAGCGGCGCGCTGTTACCGCCGCATTCAACGAACGCCATACGCGACACCATGGGGTAGCGTGCGAGCGCGTCGAGCGTGAACGTCAGCGGCTGCCGCGCCAAGCCGTGGATGACGAGGCGGTGCTGTTCCGGGTCGATGTCGGGCGCGCCGGAACGCGAGATGACCATGTGCAGGCCGTTTGGTGTGAACGAGCCGTCGAGCAGGTGATGCGGCGTACGTGACTGCTGGCCCCGCGGCTCACCGTTGGGATTGGTCATCGTGCGCACGACGCCGCTCTCGAACCGGGACGGTGACTCGTAGGGGCCGGTCGGCGTGCCCGGTGCGGCGCTCCAGGGGTCGTCGATCAGCTGCTGGGCGCCCGCGGAATCGCTTAGCGTGTAACCTGCCATGGTGGCGGCGAAGGTCGCGCCACCTTTGAAAAAAGCACGACGGTCGAACAACCCGTTCGCCGCCGACGGTTCCATGTCTTCCCAATTCTGTGTCGCGTGTTTATCTAACACGGTATCCTCTCCCTCTCACTCGCGCGCTTCCGCTACGGTACCACAGGATCCGGCAGCCGATTACCTTCTCGCGGCTAGTTGTTAGAATCGGAGCGAACCGCGGCGGGGGCGCGACAGAAAGACGTCTCCGCAAACTATAGATAGGAGCGCTCATCATGAACCAGTCCCGTGATTCGAACGAGGCGTCCGTCGAACGCCGGCAATTCCTCAAGCAGGGAACCCTTGCGGGCGCAGCTGCATTGATCGGACCGGCGAGGGTTAGCGACGCGCAAGCTCAGGCCGGTGCCGAGGCGGCGGAGCAATCCATTACCACACCGATCATGACGGCCGAGGCCGAGGCGATGTCACCGGCAAGCGTGCAGGTGATCGGTGCCGATGAGCGCAGCGGCTCCGATTTCATGGTCGACGTGATCAAGTCGCTGGATTTTGATTACATCTGTGCGAATCCGGGCTCGAGTTTTCGCGGCCTCCATGAGTCGATCATCAACTACGGCGGAAACGAGTGTCCCGAACTCATCACCTGCTGCCACGAGGAATCGTCAGTCGCCATGGCTCACGGCTACTTCAAGGCGGAAGGAAAACCGCTTGCGATCATGGCGCACGGCACGGTCGGCCTACAACACGCCGCCATGGCGATCTACAACGCCTGGTGCGACCGCGTGCCGGTGTACGTAATCCTCGGCAATCACAGCGATGCCGCACTGCGCAGGTCCGCGGAGTGGTATCACGGCGTGCAGGATGCGGCCGACATGGTTCGCGACTACACCAAGTGGGACGATACGCCGCGGTCGCTCGGGCATTTCGCCGAGTCGGCGGTTCGCGCCTACAAGGTAGCGATGACGCCGCCGATGGCGCCGGTGGTGCTCGTACTCGACGGTCATCTACAGGAAGGGCCTATCGCACGCGATGCGGGGCTGCACATTCCCCGGCTCACGATTCCCGTGCCGCCTCAGGGCGAGTCTGGCGCGGTCGAAGAAACGGCGCGCATGCTCGTCGATGCCGAGTATCCGGTACTGGTGGCCGATCGTCTCGCGCGCACGCCGCGGGGAATGACCTTGCTCGTGGAGCTTGCCGAGACTTTGCAGGCGGCCGTGATCGACCGGGGTAGTCGCCTCAATTTCCCCACGCGTCATCCGCTGAATCAGACTCACCTCTATTCGAACGGTCCACCGCCGATGAATCGCGTGGTCATTCCCCAGGCCGATGTGATCTTAGGGTTAGAAGTCATGGATTTCTGGTCAACGGTCAATGTGCTCCGGGATCAGGTGCACCGTTCTATCAGCCGGATTGCGAAGTCCGACGCGAAGCTCATTTCCATCACCACGGGCGATCTCTATATCCGTTCGAACTACCAGGATTTCCGCCGCATGCAGGAGGTCGATCTCGCGATCGCCGCGGACGGCGAGGCCACGTTGCCATCGCTGATCGAGGCCGTAAACCGCCTCACGACCAGGGCGCGCCGACGTGCGTTCGAGGAGCGCGGCGAGCGGCTCGCGGCGGCGAGTCGTGTCGCGGACGAGGAGTCGCGCAAGGCCGCGAGTTACGGCTGGGATGCGAGCCCCGTCAGCACGGCGCGACTCTGCGCGGAACTCTGGGCGCAGATCAAGGACGAGGACTGGTCACTCGTGTCTAGCTACTATAGCGATGGCGGCGGCTGGCCGCGGCGGCTCTGGGACTTCGACAAGTCCTATCAGTGGCTCGGGCACGCGGGAGGCGGCGGTATCGGCTACGGTGCCCCAGCCTCGGTTGGCGGCGCGCTCGCCAATCGTAAACACGGCCGCTTTTCCGTGGCGATTCAGACTGACGGCGACCTCATGTACGCACCCGGTGTGCTCTGGACCGCGGCGCATCACCGCATCCCGTTGTTAAGCGTCATGAATAACAACCGCGCCTACCACATGGAAGTCATGCACGTTCAGCGCATGTGCAACGCTCGCAACCGTGGCATCGATCGCGGCGAGATCGGCAGCCAACTTACCGATCCGAATATCGATTACGCCAAGATGGTCGAAGGCCTGGGTGTATATACTGAAGGTCCGATCGACAATCCGGCAGATCTCGGTCCGGCGTTGCGTCGCGCGATCGAAGTCGTCAAGCGTGGCGAGCCGGCACTCGTCGATGTCGTCACACAGGTACGTTGAGGTGGCGAAGATGACTACGCTGACTCTGCGTGCAGCAGCCTTCAGGATGGCTGCTCTCGCCCTGATCGCGTCCTCGGATGCCGTCGCCCAGGACGCCGGCGACGTCTATACCGCGTTGGGTTGCGGGGTCTGCCACGGTGACGAGGGCCGCGGTACCGCACTCGGACCGAACATTGCCACGGGCGGGCTCTCGCTCGCCGAGTTCATCGATTACGTTCGGCGCCCGACGGGCACCATGCCGGCCTACACCGCAGAGACTGTCTTAGATGAGCGGCTGACGGACATGCATGCTTACCTTGCGCCCGTGTCCGGTGCGGCTGAGCCGCCTGGGCGTGTGGCGACGGGTGCCATGCTGTACCGGCAAACGGGCTGCTACCAATGTCATGCGAACGAGGGGCAGGGAGGGGCGCAGGGGCCGCGAGTCGGCCCCGATCCGCTGACGCTCGCTCGTTTTACTTGGTATGTGCGCAATCCGAGCGGCAGCATGCCACCGTACACTGAACTGGTGATGTCGGATCAGGATCTCGCTGATATTCATGCGTTCCTGCAGGTGCGGCCGCAACCACCGGCTGTTGAGAGCATTCCGTTGCTGGCACCGTAAGACGCTGCCACGTCCTGGCTCTAGCGATTGGATTTCTCCGGGGTACAGTTGTAATCGCCGCAGAAACCAGCGCTTTACTGTTATGCGTAGAAGTTAGACCTCGTCTATCAGTGCTCTCATTCTGGCGCGGGCGGCTGCGTCGGGCATGCGGCCATACGAGGCCTGTGCGTTCTCTTCCATGTGCGTCGGGTTGCTCGTTTCCGTAAACACGGTGGTGATCGTTGGGTGCGCGAGAATATATTTCAAAGAGAACTGCGCCCAGCTCGTGCAATCGAACTCGGCGGCCCATTCGGGAAGCGTCCGGCCTTCCAGCCGGCCGAAGTAGGCGCCGTTCATGAACGGCCGATTGAGGAGCACCGCGAGCCCCATATCGGCGGCCATCGGCAACAAGCGTTCTTCGGCACGCCGCTCCGTGATCGAATAATTCATCTGTACGAAATCCGGTGTTTCGCGGCCGAGAAACTCGATCAGTTGGTCATAGCGCTCGTAGTTCGACACCGTCACGCCGATATAGCGCGCGCTCCCTTCATCTTTCCAGTCTTTGAGGTTCGGCCATTGCGTCTCTAGATCCGTGAGGCTGAAGATCTGCACGAGGTCGATCGTTTCGCGTTGATAGAGTTCTTGGGTCTGCCGGAACTGAGCGATGCCGGCTTCTTTGCCGACCTGGTCGATCTTGGTCGTGACGAAGAGGCTGTCGCGCAGGCCTGGCAGATTAATGACCTCCCCGAAGCCGATGTCGTTCGCAGGGTTGCGCGGCCAGGAGTCGACCACGGTCCCGCCGTTGGCCACTAATGCCCGCAGCACGGCCGCGACGGGCTCCGTGCCGTTGTCCACGATCTGCGAGACGACCTTACTCGAGCCGAGGCCGACGACCGGCAGCATCTCGCCGGTGCTCGGTACTGTGCGTAGCGGCATCTGTTGTTGAGCAAGCGCGTGAGAGGGCGCGAGTCCAGCAACGCCCATGGCCGAGAGCATCGCGAGCGCTTCGCGCCGGTTCATTGTCAGGTAATCCGTCATTGTTCTTCCCCCTCATGATGTGTGCCTTTGCCATAAGTTTATCATCTCGCGGCCAGGCGGCCGCTCCCACACCCTTCGTTCATCGGCAACGCCTTAGGAGCGGCCGTCCGGCCGCGATCTTCGGTGAATCTCGGTATGGGTTACCCTAGAATGGCGCGCCTACGCTGAACTTGTGAGGAAAGAATAATGAACACCCAATTCGTGGCGAGTCTGTTAACCGTACTGAGCCTGATGGCGACTGCTTCCCAGGCCCAGGTCTCCGCTGCCCCCGACGCTAGCTTCAAACTGGCGACATTCGCGACCGCCGGCCCGGAACGCGTCGGCATCCTGATCGACGATCGGCTCTTCGATATACAGCAGGCCAACGCCTATCTCGTGGCGGAGGCCGGTGTTCCATCGGTCGGTCTGCCGACCGACATGAAGGCGTTAATCGAGCAGTCGGCTACGACGAAGCCCAGGCTGTTCCAGATCGCCAACTACTTGTCGGGTCGCGCAGCGGACCTCAGTTTCGGTTACGAGCCGGATGATGTCTCGATCAAGGCGCCGATCAAATACCCATGGAATCTACTCGCGGCCGGACAGAACTATCGAGCGCACGCGGAGGAAATGGGCGGCTCGTCGGATATCGATCCGGACGAAGACGACCCGTTCCTGTTCGCGAAATCGCCGCGTTCGGCGATCATCGATCCCGGGCAGCCTTACGTGATTCCACCGGGACGCGACACCGTTGACTGGGAAGGCGAGTTCTCCATCGTGATCGGCCGCGAGGCAAAAGGTCTGACACTCGAGAACGCGATGGACTATGTGTTCGGATTCACGATTCTGTATGACATCAGTGACCGTGCGGCGCAGATACCGATAGACGGCCGTTATGCGCGCGACTGGTACGCAGGCAAGAGCATGGACGACTCCGCGCCGATGGGACCCTACATCGTGCCGCTCGAATTCATGCCGAACTACGGCAACGTCCGGGTAACGACGCGAGTTAACGGCGAGATCATGCAAGACTCCGACACGTCATACCTGATTCACGACGTCGAACGCGTGTTGCGCTTCGCGACCAGGACGATGACGCTTTGGCCCGGAGATGTCATCGCGACCGGCACGCCGTCGGGCGTCGGTAACGGGCGTACGCCGCAGGTGTTTTTGAGGCCGGGCGATACAGTCGAGATAGAGGTCGAGGGGATCGGTACGCTCGTGACGCCGATCGAATAGTTGCCGATGATCGCGGCCAGGGGGCCGCTCCTACAACGTCTGCGCAAGACCCTGTAGGATCGGCCCCCTGGCCGCGATCTCTTAGTCGCGCCTCTCGCCCATCGCGAGCCAATGCGCGCAGTCCGGTGTTAAGTTTTCGCTCGCGTGGCGCTCATATTTTTCGATATCTTCGGCCGTTAGCGTGCCGTCCAACGTGCCGAGGAGTGCGAGTCGCGTGACGGAGTGTGCGAGGTTGCTACTGGTCGTCATACGCTCAGGTCCTGTATCTGGGGAAGATGCGCTCGGCATTGCCGCGGTCGAGCGCATGCAAGATATCGGGGGAAAGTCCTAACGACGGTATATGGCGGGTCGTAGTCGCAAAAGGTTCTACCGGAAAATCGGTGCCGAATAGTAACTGCGTCGGACCCGCGAACTCCAATGCAGCCGCGACGACCCAGGGAAAGCTCGCATGGCCAATCTCGAAATAGAGCCGCCGCAGCTTGTCGAGCGCGCCATAGGGATAGAGATCGGCGCGATCTTCAGGTACGCGATCCTGAATCCGGCCGGCCAGCGCCGGCACGGTGCCGCCGGTATGAGCGACGATGAAGTTGATGTCGGGATAATTCGTCAGCACGCCGTTCCAGAGCAGGCTCAGCACGGCACGCAGGACGTCGTTATCGAACTCGGCGACGTTGTTCGGCACGCCCGGCGGGTTCATGCAGCAAAACGGTGTCGTGTTTGGATGTATAAAAACCGAGGTCTTGCGGCGATTGAGCTCCTCGAAGATTGGCATCTGCGCCGGATCGCCGGGCCACATTCTTCCAGCGCTGCTGTTCATCGTCACGCCATCCGCGTTGAGCGTATCGAACGCGTACTCGATTTCGCGCAGACTCCCTTCGGTGTCGGCCAGCGGTATGGCGGCGAAGTAGCCGAGCCGCCCCGGATGAGGCTCGGTGGCCTCCGCGATAAAGTCGTTGGCGTGGCGTGCGAGTGCGCGAGCTTCCGGCGTGCCGTCGTTCAGCGGCTCGGGAAACGTCGTGCCTGAGAGAATCGACGTCGCAACGTTATTCCTGTCCATGGCATCGAGTGCGTAGTCGATCGACCAGGGCCAGGTTGGGCCGTCGAGAAATGGCGGCAAGTAGTGATGATGGACGTCGATGCGACCGGCGTGGTTAACCATCGTCTGGGCCGATAAGCTGCCCGCACCCAGCGCGAGCCCCGCCAGGCTCGCGTCTCTAAGAAACTCTCGTCGGTACATCATTCCCCCTTGAGCCGCGATACGGCGTTATTCGAAGGTTACGCTGCAACTTCGTTGATTGACCAATTAGTCTTCTAGTTTGAGCAGCCGAAAAAGACTACAGCCGTCGTCTTATCGGAGCAAGGGGCCGTTCGTCTGGTGCGTGGCCCGTGAATCCTCGTCCGAAGGCGGCTAGCCGTCGTCGGAGCTTAGAAAGAGCTGGTACGCAGGGTTATCGGTCTCGTTCCAGTAGGCATAGCCCAGGCCGTCCAGATGGCTGGAGAAGTTGTCGCGGTCGCCCTCAGGCAGCTGGATGCCCGCGAGGACGCGGCCGAAATCCGAGCCGTGATTGCGATAGTGAAACAGGCTGATATTCCAACGGGTCCCAACCGCCTGGAGAAATTTCAGCAGGGCGCCCGGCCGCTCCGGAAATTCGAATCTATACAGGACCTCATCTTCAAGCGATGCGACGCGTCCGCCGACCATATGCCGGACGTGGAGTTTCGCGAGCTCGTTATCGGTCAGGTCCAGCACCGGATAGCCTTTTGCCTCAAGTGCGCTGATCAGTGTCTCGGCTTCCTTCCGGCCACTGCTCAAGCCGATGCCGGCGAAGACACGTGCCGTGTCTCCGGCCGCGTAGCGATAATTGAACTCGGTAATATTGCGAGCCCCGATCGTCCCGCAGAAATCTAGAAATGCACCGGGACGCTCCGGAAGTTCGACCGCGATCAGTGCTTCTCGATGTTCGCCAAGTTCGGCGCGCTCGGAGACATGTCGCAACCGGTCGAAGTTCATGTTGGCGCCGCAGTTCAGCGTAACGAGCGTCTGATCACGGCATCCCTCCGTTTCCACATAGCGTTTTAAGCCCGCGACGGCGAGCGCGCCAGCGGGTTCCAGAATCACCCGGCTGTCTTCGAACACATCCTTGATCGCCGCACAGATCTCGTCCGTGTTGACGAGGACGATGTGATCCACAACCTCGAGGGCGATGCGAAAAGTCTCCTCGCTGACACGTTTCACGGCGGCGCCGTCTGCGAACGTGCCGATGTGATCGAGTGTCACCACTTCACCGGCTCGGAAGGATTCGTGCATGCTGGCGCAGTCCACGGGCTCGACGCCGATGATTTTTATCTCCGGATGGTGATGTTTGATGTAAGAGCCGATTCCCGCGATGAGACCGCCACCGCCGATCGGCACGAAGACTGCGTCCGGCACGCCGTTCGACTGTTCGAGCAGTTCCACGGCGATGGTGCCTTGGCCGGCGATAACATCAGGGTCGCTAAATGGATGGACGATAGTCAGATCTTGCTGGGCCGCGAGTTTAATCGCGTAAGCGTTCGCATCGTCATAGCTGTCACCTTCGAGAATTACCTCGCCTCCCAACGCCTCCACCGCCTCTATCTTTATGGACGGCGTCGTCTTCGGCATCACGACGACGGCACGGACACCATGTCGCTGCGCGGCCAAGGCAACGCCCTGCGCGTGGTTACCCGCGGAGCTACAGATGACGCCCCTCTGGAGCGCTTCTCTCGGTAGATGCGCGAGCTTATTGAATGCTCCTCGCAGCTTGAACGAGAAGATTGGTTGCAGATCTTCGCGTTTGAACAAGATGGTGTTGCTTAGTCGTTCCGACAGTCGTGGCGCCGGATCCAACGGCGATTCGATCGCCACGTCGTATACGCGAGCGTGCCGAATCCGTTCCGCGTAGGCGGATGCCAAGGGACGTGGTTCGAGTTTTGTCATGGTCGCGTGTCACGAAGTCGACTCGCTAGAGGTTACTCCATCCGGGGCAGCCGGCAAATCCGGTGGAACGCGCTCGATTCGGCGATGGCTGAGTCACGGACGGATGATTAGGTTGAGCTACGTGGAGTAGATCAACTTAATCAGGGGAAGAATCATGCAAAGGATTGCAGCTTTGGTTCTCTGTGCCGCATCATGGAGTTCGAACGCGTCTGCGCAGGGTTGTACAACGATTGCCGATATCGTCGGTGGCTTTGCCGGTGGCGCTTCGGTCTACGAACTCATTCGTAACATCGGCCCGATAACCAACTGGATATCTGCGGGGCTCTATAGGTGCAGGAATGGCGGTCGGCGGTCTGGGAGGCAGGAGATTTGCCACGGGCGTATGCGAGCATATCGAGGCCGTGATGAAGGTGACGGCGGAGATATACTGTTTCTCGGGAGAGTACTTGTGCGAATCGCTCGAGGACATTGCGCGAAGTATGACGCGCGACTTCCAACTGTGTTCGGAATGTACGCCGGATGAAATTATGGATGCGTTTCCGATGGAAGATAGCGTCAGGGAGCAACACTTGATCGATATGCAGATTCGGCGCGGAGCCCCAGCTACGGGATTACCGGTCATACCGCGCAACTACTATCTGAGCGGAGCCGATCCCGATATAGGGAATTCTTACTACGCCGGGCTACAGGCGAGTTTCAGATTGCAGCGGGCCTTACGGCGCCAGTTAAGGCTCGAGTAGGCATGCTGTTCGAAATACTTGGCTGGACGCTGATCAGCTTCGGCCTTCTCACGCTGACGGAGGGTTACCACGCCTTCCGTCAGCGTGCCGAGAACTCTCGCCGATGCAGTTCTGGTGGCTTGCGGGTCTGATCAGCGCTGCAGGGCTCGGGCTGATCATCGCTGGTTTAGCCGTTAAGGCTTGGTAGCATCTGTTCGTAAAAGGTTCCGGGTTTATTTTCTGTTAGAGCAGCTGGCATGTGGTCCACTGTCGCGAGAAAATAACCCCGGAACCTTTTACGAGTTAGGTAGACCGTCCCCGTATCTGTTGGAGCGACGGACTCGTCGCGATTATTCCTCGGTCTCGACGTCCTGCAGCAGGTCGGCTATCTCGCGCGTCAGCTGATCGAACTTGTATGTCGCGATCTGGTACCGCCAGCCCTGAACACGTTCGTTAATTTCCGTCGCCTCTACTGCGGCGTCGGCGCGGGTTTGCTCGGACTCCGGCGGTAGCGTGGGGTCTACGGCCGAGGCGAAGCTCGCCCAGGCACTATCGTCGCGTTCCAGGGAGCGCGCGGTGATGACGAGCCCGTCGAAGGTGCGGAATTCGGTAACGATGACCTCATCGGTCGTCTCGGTCAGGGGCTCGACATCGTCGAGCGTCAAGCTCTCGAGAATATTGCCCATCACATTGGCGATACTGTCGTAGCGTATCTTACGACCCTCCGGAATATTCTCGACCGTGAAGTTAGCTTGCCCACGGACAGCCTTCGATACGATGAGTGGCTCGCCGTCCGAACGGCTCACGGTCACGTGCTGAATTCGTTCCCCGTCAACGTTGATGATCTCGGTATCGAGCCAATCGACAGCCGACGTAGCGAGTTCGGGATCTCTGTTGATCAGATAGGTCTGGTCTTCACCTTGGCGGCGGACATAGCGTTGATAGTCGCCCTCGGCATCGCCGACGATGATCCGGACGGGTTCGGCCAGGCCGATGAGCTCGACGGCGATTCCGCCGGCCGTGTCTGAGGTGATCGCTTCCAGGCCTAAGCGATCATGAAGCGCCGGATTGGCGGTCTTGGCCTCCAGGATCTGCGTTTCCGCGAGGCTGAGAAGCGCATGGCGGGTCTTCGTGAGATCGGCGGGATATCCGCCTCTCTCCAGGACCGTCCACCCAGAGTCGTTTCGCTCTAGCGTCGCTAAACGCTCTTCGCCCGCGCCGACAATTTCTACTCGCCGGACATCGTCGAGCGACTCCAGAAGACCCGGCAGAAACATGTTGCCGCTCTGAGTTTGCGGTTGTTGTCCCCGCTGCCCGATCATGGCGAGTATCGCCAATATGACGAGCGCGCCTGCGAGCCATATTATCGTCCGGTTGTTCATGGCGTTGTCTTCGCTTCGCGGCGTCGATAGAAGACGAATAGCAACGCGAGGACCGTGAGCAAGAACGGCACGAGACCGACGTTGACGATCTTCAGCCTCGTCCCGAGTTGCTCGATGCTCACGTCGAGGTTGCGCTGTACGGCTCTGAGTTCCTGGCGAATGCGAACCTGTTGATCGAGGAAACGCTCGATTTCCACCTGCTGTTCGTCGCTCATGAGCAAGGATCCGACGTCGCTCCGAGCAGTCTGTAGTTCTCCCAGCCGCTGCTCCGTTTCCGCGAGCTCGGCTTGCAAGCGTTGCTCCGTTTCCCGGAATTCGGCTTCGGCGACGCGACGCAGGTCATCGACCCGCGTGAATGGCCGCGAGAAGCTGGCGCGAGACCGGATACCGATCAAGGCGGCACTTCCGGAGAGGTTGTCCAGCGCGTTGATGACAAAATCGCCGTTGTTCGCGAATGCCGTAATCAGCTGTTGCCCAAAGAAGTTCTGACTCTGTGCCCAGAGCCGGTCGCTCAGTATGTCGACATCGCCGACCAGGATGATGTTTGCCGAGTCCGTCGATGTCAGGTGTGCAGGCAATGCTAGTTCTGTCTGGTCCGCTGCTTCGTCCTCCGAGTCCGCGTCGGCAGCCGGCGGCCCGTCCGGAAAAGCCGACGTAAGCGCACCCTCAAGCCGGGCCGCGAGCACGTAGGTTTCACCGCTGGGTATAAAGCCATCGAGCAGAGCAGCAGGATCGGACAGGAACTGGAATTGTATCGTCGGCAACGTTCCGGCGGATGTGCTCGAGGTGAGTAACGGCACGAGTGTCGTGTCGCTTCCGTCGGCGACGCTAAAACTTCCGGCGGTACCCAGGTTGATCGACGCCAACCCGGAAGTGACGATGTCGTCGGTGCTCATGGCGAGCTCATCCAGGCCCAACAGCCCGATATGGCGGATAGGTCGCGAACCCGGGCCGGCGTTGACGCTTAACGCGTAGCGAACGTCCGCGACGGTATTCTCAGTCGAGTACTCGATTCCCCAAGCTGCGAACAGCGGCCCGAGATCGGAGGGGCTACCCGCAGCCATCGTGGCCGGGTCGGTCGTCGACATGTCGATCTCGGCGAACGGATCGACGAATATCAGCGCCCGGCCGCCGCGGAGTACGAACTGGTCGATCGCATAGAGTGTCGTCTCATCCAGTCCCCGCGGATGGACGATCCACAGCACGCCGATATCTGCATCGATCTGCGCCATGCCTGGGGTCAACTCGCGAATCTCAAAAAGCTGCCGCCCCTGAGTCATGATCACCCACGGTTGCGTGATCTGTTGGGTCTGCGGATCGAAGCCTGCGGTCATCGCGACACCTGCGAGCAGGCCTACGACTGTCTTATCTGGATTGGCGAGGTTGTAAATGAGTTTCGCGAGATCGTACTCGAGGAATGTTTCCTTCTCCGGCTGTAGGAACGGGATCGTGTCCTCGTCGCCGACGCTGTTCGTGCCGGCGAGTCCGAAGTAGACGGATTGTCCCAATGGACCCAGGCTGATTGATTCGAGTCCGAACTGTGACGCGCGATCTTCATCCTCCGAGAACGGCGCCGGGTCGATGATATGCACGATGATTCTGCCGTCGGCGACTCTGGCGAACTCCTCCAGGGTCTCCCGAACGCGCGTCGCGTAACTTCTTAAGAACGGAATATCCGCGGTCTCATCATCGGAGAAGAAGAGATAGAGGTTGATCGGCTCGTCTATCGACTCGAGCAGTTCTATCGTCCCGGTTGATATCGTGTAGAGATTGGCCTCGGTCAGGTCGATACGCATTCCCCGGAGCAGCGTGTTGCTCGCGATCAAGGCTGCGATGAAAGTGAGCCCCAGCAGGCCCAAGGACATCAACCCGACTCGTCTTTGTTGTTGCGTAGTCACGAGATTGTCAATCCGCCTTCTTTAATTGTAGGACGATCGAGTTGGCGTACAACATGACGCCGATCAACAGGCCGAAGTAGACGAGATCCCGAAGATCGATGACGCCTTTGCTGATACTCGAGAAGTGCGTCAGGAAGCTCAGGCTTGCGATCGCGTCCACCAACGCCTGCGGCGCCCAGGCGGAAAAGATGTCCAATACCAGGGGAAACCCGGCGAGCAGAAGCAGGAAACAGGCGACGACGGCGAGAATGAATGCAATGACCTGATTTTTCGTCGCCGCGGAAATGCAGGAACCGACCGCCAGAAAGCCGCCCGCCATCAACAGGCTGCCGATATACGCGGCAATTATCACGCCGTTGTCAGGATCGCCAAGGTAGTTAACAGTAATCCAGATCGGAAATGTCAGGGCGAGTGCCAGTCCGGTAAACGCCCAGGCAGCCAGAAATTTGCCGGTAACGGCCTGCCAGATCTCGACCGGGAGTGTCATCAGCAACTCGATACTGCCGGACTTACGTTCCTCTGCCCACAGGCGCATGCTCAATGCGGGCACCAGAAACAGATAGAGCCAGGGATGAAAATTGAAAAACGGCGCTAGATCCGCCTGGCCGCGCTCGTAGAACCCACCAAGATAAAAAGTAAACGTGCTCGTCAAGACAAGAAAGATCACGATGAAGACATAGGCGACCGGCGTCAGGAAGTAACTCCTGAGCTCGCGGCGCATGATTGCCAGCATGGCGTTCATGCGCTGGCTCCGCCGGTGATCGTGCGGAAGACTTCATCCAGGCGGCCCGACTCGAGATGAAGCTCGGAGAAGTCCCAACCCTTGGCGGTGGCGAGTTCGGTGATGGCGCCCAACGGCATTTGACCGTCTGCCGGGAATGCCGTGAGTCGTTCCGAGTGGCTGTCAATCTCGATCGCATCGACCTCCGACAAGGCCGCAATACCGCCGCGTACTTCATCGAGTTGCGAGCGATTGACGAGTTTCAACGACACGGCGTTGTGGAATCGAGAGCGTGCTTCGAGTTTCTCAGGTGTGTCGTCGGCAAGGATTCGACCGTGGGCGATGATAATCGCGCGATTGCATACCGCGTCGACTTCTTCGAGCAGATGCGTAGAGATCACGATGATCTTGTTCTGCGACATCTGATTGATGAGCTGACGCACCTCATGTTTCTGATTCGGGTCGAGGCCATCGGTCGGCTCATCCAGGATCAGGACTTCGGGGTCGTGCAAGATCGCCTGGGCCAGCCCGACTCGACGTTTATAACCCTTGGATAGCGTATCGATCGTCTGCTCCAGCACCGGCTCTAGATGCAGGAGTCCATAGACCTCAGCGAGGCGGTTCGCTCGGTGAGTTCCTTTGAGCTCTCTGACGTCGGCGACAAATTCAAGAAACGATCGTGGCGACATCTCCGGATAGCTCGGCGCGCCCTCTGGGAGATAGCCGATACGGCGTTTGGCAGCCGTACCGTGCGTGTCCACATCGAATCCGCAGACTGTCGCGCTGCCCGATGTCGCCGGAAGGAAGCCAGCAAGGATTCTCATCGTCGTGCTTTTGCCGGCACCGTTGGGCCCAAGGAAGCCGAGGACTTCTCCCGGCGCCACCTGAAAGCTCAAGTCATCAACTGCGAGCAGTGGACCATAACGTTTGGTCAAATTCTGGCAGTTGATCATCGCTACTCCTGTTCTCTCGTTAGTCGCGGCCCATCGCCCGGTCGCGATTCTTCGGTCAATTGCCCAGCAGATTGCCGTCAGCATCCATGAGTTCGATGGGGCCGAGGTTGAGCGCGCGGATATCGGCTTCAATTAACGCCAGATCGCCGACGACCACCCAGGTCAGGCTGTCCGGCGCGAGGAGGTCCCGCGCGGCGGCATTAACCTCAGCAACGTCCACGGCTGCCACGAGATCCGCGTATCCGCGCCAGTAGTCCTCCGGCAGTCCGAAGCGCACGATCTCGGCGATGTCGTTCATGACCGCGCGTGCAGTCTCCCAGCGGCCTGGGAGTCTCAGCGTGTCCTGGCGCTTGCTCGTGTTAACCTCTTCTTCACTGATGGGGCGGCTGGTTCTGATCTCACGAAATTCACGGTCGAGTTCGAGCATCGACGCGGCCGTCTTGTCGGTCTGGACCGGCGCATAAGTAATGAACGGGCGCTGTCTCATCGTGTCGATGATGACGGAGCGGACACCGTAGGACCACGCCTTATCCTCGCGCAGATTCATATTGACGCGGGAGGTGAAACTGCCGCCGAAGCTAAAGTTCATGGACTGAATCGCGAGTTCACGCTCGTCGGACTTCGGGGTCATGATATGGCCGGCGATGATGAAGCTCTGCTCCGACCCGGGCCGGTCGATCAGGACGACTCTCGTTTGCTCCGGGAGCGTCACGGCCGGGATGGTCTTCTCCGGGATGTCGCTCGGCGCCCAGTCCTCGAACAATGCTTCCAGGTGTGGGGTTATTTCCGCCAGATTTGTATCGCCGACGACGATCATCGTCGCGTTATTCGGCCGGAACCAGGTCGAGTGAAAGTCGACCAAGTCAGCAGTCTCTAATGCGTTGATCGAGGCCTCGGTGCCTGATCCGGTCATCGGCAGAGAGTAAGCGTGGCCTTCACCGTAGATGAGTTGCGGGAATATTCGCAGCGCCATGCTGACGGGTGTCGTCTTCTCGCGCTGGATAGCGGCGATAGTTAATCTCTTCAGGCGATCGAGTCCGGACTGCGGGAACGCTGGGTTAAGAATCACATCACCGTAGATATCCATCGACGCTTCGAGATTTTCCGTCAACGCTGACAGGCTGACGAACGCGTAGTCCAGGTTGGCTCCGGTTCGCAGGTCCGCACCGAGCTCGGCGAGTTCCTCGCTGATCTCTAACGCATCGCGGCTGGTGGTGCCCTCTTCCAGCATGTCGATCGTCAGTCCCGCTGCGCCGGGTTTGGAGAATTGATCGGCGGCGTAGCCTGAGTCCACTTGCAGGCTCATATGAATGACCGGTACCGCATCGCGGGTCGCGACGATCACGCGAATGCCGTTAGACAGTTCACCGATCTGCAATTCCGGGAACTCGGCCTGCGGGAACGTTTCCGGGAACGGTAGTGACGAGCGGTCGGCTGCCTCCGCCGACGCCACGAGGTTACCTGCGAACGGATGTATCTCGAGCGTAAATGCAGGCTGGGACAGCCATACACGTGCCGCGTCGCGAAGATCGCCGGGCTCGGCGCTGTCCATAATCGCAAGCGAGTCCTGATACGCATCCGGCCGGCCACCGAATACGGCTCCCTCAACGAGGATGCTGGCTTTGCCACTGATGCGCTCCATTACCCGAATAAAACTCGCCCGCGTCTCTGTCACGACTCGCGATAGCTCCTTGCGGCTCGGTCCGTCTTCGAGAAATCGCGCGAGTTCCTCATCGAGCAATCTCTCGACTTCGGCCAGATCCTGACCCGGCTGGGCCGTCGCATAGACCAAGAAGCTACCGGCAATCTCGTCCGATAGCGCATAAACGCCGACGTCGGTCGCGATCTGCTCGTCATAGACGAGGCGCTGATAGAGACGTGAATTTCTACCGTCGCCGAGGATCGAGCCGGCGAGCGACAGCCACTCGGAGTCGAGACTTCCCCATTCAGGCGCGGACCAGGTCTTGTAGATGCGTGCCTGTGGAACGCGATCCTCCACGACCATACGGCGGTCGTGGAGGATCGTCGGGATCCAGGTCTCCAGCCGTGCCAGCGGTGGCCCGGGTGGGATATCGCCGAAGTAGAGCTCGGTTTTCTCTCTGGCCGTAGCGACATCGATGTCGCCGGCCAAGACCAGCGTGGCGTTGTTCGGACCGTAGTAGGTGGCAAACCACTCCTGGACGTCCTCCAGGCTGGCCGCGTTGAGATCTTCCATCGAACCGATCGTTGTCCACGAATACGGGTGCCCCGGGGGGAATACATTCGCGGTGATGTAGTCGAACGCTTTGCCGTACGGTTGATTTTCGCCCTGGCGTTTCTCGTTCTGGACGACGCCGCGTTGTTCATCGAGCCTTTCCTGAGTGATAACACCCAACAGGTGGCCCATACGGTCCGACTCCATCCACAGCGCGAGATCGAGCGCCGACGTGGGCACGGTCTGGTAGTAGTTCGTCCGGTCTGTATTGGTTGTGCCGTTCATGTTCGTCGCGCCCACTTCCTGGAACGGCCCGAAATACTCGTCGTCGTAATTCTCTGTGCCGTTGAACATCAGATGTTCGAATAAATGGGCGAAGCCAGTCTTGCCCGGGTTCTCATTCTTGGAGCCGACGTGGTACCAGAGGTTGGTCGCGATGATTGGCGCCTTGTGATCCTCATGCACGATGACGCGCAGACCATTCTCGAGCGTGAACTCCTCGAAAGGAATATTCAGATCGTCCTGCGCCACGAGCGCGGAGGCGAACATCAGTGTGCTGGGCTCGCCGCCATTGCCGCGGTTCAACACGACGGCGCTGGCATCGCCGGCCGGAGAAATGGCATCCTGTTGTTCACAGGCTGCCAGAGCGCAGAGGCTGAGCGGGAGAACCAGGTTGCGCAGAGAGTTCATGGACTCACTCAAGACGATCGAATGTAGGAGTATAGAGCAACGAGTCAGGCGCCTTCTACGAAAGGCGGCCAAGGGCTGGTGACGCTACGCACGCTCTATCCCGCGCTGGAACCCTACGATCAGGGCTATCTGCCGCTGGACGGCGAGCATGCTGTCTATTACGAACAGTGCGGTAACGAGGACGGCAAGCCAGCCGTGTTCGTACACGGTGGGCCTGGCGGCGGTGGCGATACAGGCGCGCGCCGGTTCTTCGATCCGCGGCGCTATCGAATCGTCGTCTTCGACCAACGCGGCGCAGGCCGCAGCCGCCCGGCGGCGTCGTTGACGGACAATACGACCGCGCATCTGATTGCCGATATGGAGCGCCTGCGAACGCTGTTGGGGATCAAGCAATGGCTCGTGTTTGGCGGATCTTGGGGCAGCACGCTCTCATTGGCGTACGCCGAGGCGCATCCAGACGTGGTCAGCGAGTTGGTCGTACGCGGGATATTTTTATTGCGCAAGCAGGAGCTCAACTGGTTCTATCAACACGGGGCCAGCGTGTTGTTCCCGGACCAGTGGGAGCGTTTCCTGGCGCCGATCCCCGTCGACGAACGGAGCGATCTCCTCGGAGCCTATCATCGGCGGCTGCTGGGCGATGATGAGGAGGCCAAGCTTGCCGCGGCGCATGCCTGGTCATATTGGGAAGGCGCGACGAGCCATTTGCTTCCGGACCCCGCACACACGCTGCCGTTCGAGCAACTCGATTTCGCCATTGCGTTAGCGCGAATCGAGACGCATTACTTTGTCAATGCGGGATTTTTTGCAAGCGAGGATCAACTGCTCGACGGTGTGGATCGTATTCGCCATATTCCCGCCGTAATCGTACAAGGTCGCTATGATGTCGTTTGTCCAATGGAAACGGCCTGGGAACTTGCCGGCCGCTGGCCGGAGGCGAATTTTCGGCTCGTCGACAATGCCGGCCACTCAGCCTATGAACCGGGCATCATAGATGAACTCATCAACGCGACGGACGGATTCCTGAAGTGAGTAAGACCTTAATCGTCAACGGCACGCTCGTAAACGAGGGGCGAATCTTCGAGTCCGATATCCTGATTAACGGTGACCGTATCGAGAGAATCGATACGGGCCTGTTGGCAAGCGCTGCGGATGAGGTGATCGATGCGCAGGGGCGCCATATCTTGCCGGGGTTGATCGACGATCAAGTGCATCTACGGGAACCAGGTCTGACGCATAAAGCGACCATTCCCAGCGAGTCTCGCGCCGCGATCTGCGGCGGCGTCACGAGTTTTCTGGAGATGCCTAACACGAGCCCGGCGACGACGGACCGCTCGGCGCTTGCGGAAAAGTACGCGCGGGCCGCCGGCCGCAGCTTCGCGAACTACGCCTTCTACCTCGGCGCGACGAACGACAATATCGAGGAGATCCGGCGCGTCACATCTGCAGACGCCTGCGGCATCAAGGTCTTTATGGGTGCCTCGACCGGCAACATGCTCGTGGACGACCACGATACCCTGGAGAGAATATTTTCGGACGCGTCGTTGCTGGTTGCGACGCATTGCGAGGACACGCCAACGATCCGCGCCAATGAAGAGCGCTTTCGGCAACGCTATGGCGAGGATGTGCCGATGAGCGCGCATCCCGAGATACGTTCAGCGGAGGCGTGCTTCAAGTCCTCATCGTTAGCGGTGGAACTCGCGCAACGCCACGATACCCGGCTGCATGTCCTGCACCTGACAACGGTGCGCGAGTTGGATTTATTTGCTCGCGGTCCGATCGAGTCCAAGCACATCACCGCAGAAGTCTGTGTCCACCACCTGTGGTTTGACGAGTCCAATTATGCGGATCAGGGTGCGCGTATTAAATGTAACCCGGCGATAAAGACGGCAGCGGACCGGCAAGGGCTGATTCGCGGCGTCCAGAACGATCTGATCGATGTGATCGCGACCGATCACGCGCCGCATACCCGAGAAGAAAAAGAGCAGGCTTATTTTCAGGCGCCGGCCGGCCTGCCCCTCGTCCAGCATTCACTCCAGATGTTGCTGCAGCAATACCACGATGGTGTTTTCAGTTTGGAACGGGTCGTCACGAAGGCCGCGCATAATCCCGCGCTATTGTTTGGTGTCGTCGAGCGGGGCTTTCTGCGTGAGAGCTACTATGCGGATCTCGTGATCGTCGATCTCGAGCAGCCGTACGACGTTACGCCAGAGAGTGTGCGCTATAAATGTGCTTGGTCGCCGCTCGAAGGACTAACGTTCAGTTCGAGTATTGTGGTGACGATCGTGAACGGCGAAATCGTCTTCCGCGACGGATTACTGCGTGATGAACCGCAGGGCCGGCGGCTGGAGTTCACGGCCGGATAGACTTCTGGTCGATAGTGGCTGGTAAAAAAAATGGGGGCCAGGGCCGGACATCCTTAACTCCGATACTACCCATAATTCCAATGCGCGCCGGGCGATAACCCCGGCCCCCAAAAGTGCCTCCCGGCGAGGCTTGGCCACACTGTCGGCGAGGGGGAGATTGCCGTGTGGCCGCCGTCAATCGGCTGTTAGCCGCGATTGCTGGCGAGTGAGCCCGCCAGCCTTAGCGGCGGTGTCACCGACTGCTTGAGATCGAACGCCAGATCCGCTTTGAACCGCAGCTCGACAGTCTTGACGAACTGGTTCATTTCGGCCCGAAAGCGCGCGTCATCTGCGCGGATACTCGCGGCTGCTTGATCACCGGTAACGGTGATCTCTTCCATCGCGGCCAGCGGTGCACTGATTACTCCGAGGGATACGATCGCCAGAGCGGTCCCGAGGCGTGCCAATGAGGTAATTTGTAGTAGTCTGTACAACATCGTCTTCGTCCTTAAGTTGCCGAGATTCCGAAAAAATAGCTCAAGATGGAATCACGTGATGCTTCATACAATGCATATGCCGTGCCAACTTGTTAAATTAATAAAAACAATGTGTTACGGAATAATTATGTCACGGATATCCGTTAAAATACGGAATACCGTTGAAAAATATCACGGATATCCGTAAATTCGTATTATGTCTTCCGAGAATCGTTACCAGCGGTTGTTCCGTAAGAGCCCGGCGCTGTCCGTGTCGCTCGATCAGGACGGCTTAATCCTGGATGCCAGCGACGCGTGGCTCACACGCTTTGGATACGGTAGGGACGAGTTGGCCGCTCTGCGTCCACAGGATCTCAGTAGCCCCGAGTCCGCTCGGCGCATCGTCGAGGACTACATGCCGCTGTTACGCCGCGTCGGTTGTCTAACCGATGTGCCGATCGACCTGGTGACCAAGGCCGGCGAGACCGTTGCCTGCCTTGCGAATGCCGTCGTCGAGTGGGAAGAGGATAGTGGCGACTACGTGCTCACCGTGGCCGTGTACACGGAGATCGGAGCGGAAGCGCGCATCGAGCAGCACTACCGCGATCTCTACAGAGACACGCCGGCTATGTTGCATACCGTGGATAGTGAAGGCCGGATCGTGTACGTCAGCGATCGCTGGTTGACGAAACTCGGCTATCGTCGTGAAGAGGTGATCGGCCGCAATATCGCCGACTTTATGGCAGCGGACTCCGTCGAGAATCCCGATCGACGCTCGCTCGAGAACATCATCGCTCAGGGCGAGCTCGATAACGCGCCTAGAAATTATTTAACCAGGGATGGTGAAGAGATCGAGGCACTGGTGTCAGCGCGGGCCGACCGCGACGAGAACGGTGAGGTCACTTACCTTTATGTGGCGCTAAAAGACGTCACCGACAGAAACCGTGCCGAAAGACAGCTACGGGCGGCGTTCGAGGAGAACGCGCGCTTGCGAGAGGAATTGGAGCGAGAGCGCGATTATCTTCGGGAGGAAGTTCAGGTGTCGATGAACTTCGGCCGTATTATCGGTGAGAGTCAGGCATTGAAGAAAATGCTGACACACCTGGAGGCCGTCGCGCAGACTTCGGCCAGCGTCTTGATTCAGGGTGAATCCGGCGTCGGCAAGGAGCTCGTGGCCCATGTCATCCACTCCCGTAGTTCGCGTTCCAATGGCCCGTTGGTCAAGGTGAACTGTGCTTCGATTCCGCGCGAGCTATTCGAAAGTGAGTTCTTCGGTCACGTAAAGGGCGCGTTTACCGGAGCGCACCGTGACCGTGACGGCCGCTTTCAACTCGCCGACGGTGGCACGATATTTCTCGACGAGATCGGCGAGATCCCGCTGCATCTGCAGGGCAAATTGTTGCGGGTGCTGCAGGAGAGTGAGTACGAGCGCGTCGGCGATGACACGACGCTCTCCGTGGACGTTAGAGTCATCGCAGCGACGAATCGAGATCTGGAGAAGGTCGTCGAAGAGGGCGGCTTTAGAGAGGATCTCTATTATCGGCTCAGCGTGTTTCCTATCGACGTACCGCCGTTGCGCGAGCGTGGCGAGGACATTATTCAGCTCGCCAGCCATTTCCTGGAGAAGGCCTGTCTGGACTTCGGCCATCGGCCGTTGGCCTTGTCACGTCAACAGTTCAGCTTGCTCAACAACTACGACTGGCCGGGCAACATACGTGAGCTCAAAAATGTCATCGAGCGCGCCGTGATCCTATCGCAGGGGAAAGTTCTCAGACTCGACCTCGCGATGGCGGATATCTTGAGGCCTTCGCGCCAGCGCAGTAACAAGCCCGATCGTGCCGGCGTCGGGATAATGACCGAGACAGAACTCATCGCGTTGCAACGAGAGAACATGCTCGCCGCGTTGAGCCTCAGTGACGGCCGCGTCTCGGGGGCCGAAGGCGCCGCGAAGCTGCTCGGGCTCAAGCCCTCCACTTTCACGGATCGAATGAAGAAGTTCGGTATCGGTAGAAAGCGGGACGACCGATCGCTGACGATTTAATCCGCCAGATCGTCCAACGTCGGTGATTACATAACTTGATCGAGGCCGAGTGGTTGCACTTGGTTCCCATAATTTGGTATATATTTACTGAATAGAGCGTTGTTTGCTGAAGTGAACGGCAATAAGATGCCCCGCGAAAGCGGATTGGATTGCCGCGACTAATAATATCGAAAAATAAAGGCTCCTATATGCCCTATCTGGCTGAGCGGTTTGAGGCCGCAGTGTCTGCCCTCGTTGCAGAGGGCTCGGTTAAAGATCGTCTCTCTGCCGCCTACTTAGAACACCTCGATGACCTCGAGACGAGTGAGCTACCGCAAGGGCTGCGAACGAAATTCGACGATCTCCACACGGCCCTGCACGCGGTGCGGCCAAGCGGCCGAGAGCCCTGTATCAAGGCCACGATTCGCAAGATGTCACGGCTGCAGGCCGGCAACCACGCCAGGACCATCGTCTCTATCTATGCCGAACTGGTCTGCCGCGGCGAACGTGCGGAGCCGTTGAAGGCCGTCAGCGGCAAGCGCAAGAAAACACCGCGGTTCGTTTCTCAAGGCGCTTAGCCGGACTGTCCCCGACCCTCGGACTTGGGCACAATAGCCGCCCATGCGTCGGTCGATCTTCCTTCTTCTGAGTTGCGCTGGAATCGGCGCCGGTGTCGCGGACGAGCTGCCCGACACGCTGCAACGAATTCTGAGTGGTCACGGGGTTCCTGCTGACGGTCTGAGTGTGCTGGTGCAGGCGGTTGATGCCGATGCGCCCGTGTTAAGCCACTACCCGCAGACACCGCGAAATCCTGCGTCGACAATCAAGCTTCTGACCACATGGGTCGCCCTCGACGAACTCGGGCCGACCTACACCTGGCCGACCGAGGTGTATTTTCTCGGCAGCTGGGACGGGCGGCGTCTCGATGGCGATCTCGGCATTAAAGGTTACGGGGATCCCTATCTCGTGACCGAAGAACTCTGGAAGCTCCTCAGGTCACTAAGACGCATCGGTCTTGAAGAGATCACCGGCGATCTCGTCATCGACGCTAGTTACTTCGACGGCAACGGCGGCGATCCGGGAGCATTCGACGGCCAGCCGTTTCGGACCTATAACGTCTTACCGGATGCGCTGCTGGTCAACTTCAAGGCCGTGCGGTTTCAGTTTCTAGAGGATTCCGTTAGTCGAGGGGTACGCATCAGCGCCGACCCATGGCCGAGTAACCTCACGATTCGTAACGACCTCGAGCTGGTGGACGGGCCTTGCCGAGGCTATCAGGCCGGTATCAGTTTCGATCTGCGAGACGCTGCGACCGGTAGGACAGTGGTTTTCTCCGGTCAGTTCCCCGCGTCGTGCAGCCCTTATTCGTTAACCCGCAGCGTGCTACAGCACGACAGCTATGCGTACGGTCTGTTCGAGACGCTGTGGCGGCAACTCGGCGGGCGGATCGACGGCGGCGTGCGGCGTGACGTAATCCCCGTCGCTGCGGAGCCCGCGCTAACGTGGCGGTCGCGGCCGCTGGCAGAGACGATTCGCAGCATTAATAAGTTCAGTAACAACGTCATGACCCGGCAGCTGTTGTACACGCTATCCGCGGAGGCCGCCGGCGCTCCAGGGACCGAAGCCGGCGGAATCGAGGCCATCGAGACCTATCTGCGCGAGCAGGGTCTAGATCCGGAGTCGCTGCATCTCGACAACGGCGCGGGCTTGTCGCGCCAGACTCGCGTCTCGGCGAAATTGCTCGCCGATGTTCTGCTGCTGGTGGCCAGAAGCCCTCACGGCCCGGAGTTCCTGGCTTCTCTGTCGCTGGGCGGGCTGGACGGCACGACGCGTGGGCGGTTTCGTCGCGGCAATGTGGCAGGCAACATGCACGTCAAGACCGGGCACCTGGATCATGTGTCGGCGCTTGCGGGTTACGTGCATACGCCGAGTGCCGAGACCTATGTGGTTGTCGCGATGCTCAACGCGCCTGACGTCCATCGTGGCCCAGGCGAGGAGTTCCAGGACGCGCTGGTTCGCTGGGTTCATGCTTTACCCTGAGTCGATCGGAGCGTGCCGTTCCTGTGTTGCAGCCATGGACGGAAAACCTTTCTATAATCGTTCCCTACCAGGCTGGTCATTCCGGTTCGTAGTGAGGCATAGCGTGACAAGGGTAGTTCTAGCGTTTCTACTGGCGTTCGGTCCGACGCTGACACTGGCGGATACCGCCTACGTTAACGATATCCTGCGCTTAGGTCTGCACGAGGCGGAGGACACGAGCGACCAACCTTTCCGGACCCTGCTCAGCGGCGCTGAGCTTGAGGTCTTGCAGCGCGTACCGAATTTCGCCTTGGTACAAACGGCGGACGGGCAGCAGGGGTGGGTAAAATCTGCCTATCTCGTCGCGACCAAACCTACCCAGCTACGCGTTTCAGAGGTGGAAGACGCTCTTGAAATCATGCGTGACGAACTTACCCTCGCTCAACTTGCACAGGCGGCAGCCGAATCTCAGACGGCGCAGTTAGGGCGGAATATTCGGGCGCGGGAAGAGTCTTCCGATGCGGTACTCGATACGCTGGAACGTCTCAAGCGCGATACGAAATCCTA
>Ga0310122_10000053_pt1 | contig 74825 bp, 61 predicted proteins | sample CB6_Bottom_1051__FD_203503 | JGI IMG/M metagenome (GOLD analysis project Ga0310122, IMG submission 203503) | Marine microbial communities from Western Arctic Ocean, Canada - CB6_Bottom_1051 | ecosystem: Environmental > Aquatic > Marine > Oceanic | place: Canada: Western Arctic Ocean | collected... | reverse complement strand
ATTTCGGTTTGTATTATATCTAACTCGTCTTGGCGTATTTGACTAGTAATAAAAATAATCGATATGGATACTATGAGACTGTTAAATAAAAGTAACAAAGTTTAACGTTTACACACACATCCAAAAGGTCAAACATGCACACAATAAATAAAACAGCACTATCAATAGCCGTTGCGTTGGCTTGTTCAATGCCATTGAATGCTCAAGAAGCTTCCGCGGATAAAGAGCAAGCGTCAGAAAAAGAAACAGTTTCATTAGAAGTCATTTCGGTAACAGCAACTAAGCGCAAAACAAGACTAATGGAAACACCTGTTGCCATTACAGCATTAACTGAAGCCGAGCTGAAAAGAAACGGTGTTAATAGCGTTAAGGATATTGCTAACTTAGTTCCTGGCTTAGATATTTCAACTGCAACAGATCAAGCTGCGCCGGTTATTTCTATGCGAGGTGTACGCTCTACCAATATTACTGAGCTTGGCGATCCGGCTGTGGGTGTTCACCTTGATGGTATTTACTCACCACGTATGCAAGGTGCCCTTGCATTGATGTACGACATAGACAGAGTTGAAGCACTAAGGGGCCCACAAGGCACCCTATTTGGTCGTAACTCAACGGTGGGTAGTATCAATGTTATTTCAGCAAAACCAGAGTTTACCGACTTATATGGCAACGTTAGTATCGAAGCGGGAAACTTTAATAGTAAAAATATTGATGCCGTTTTAAATATTCCTATTAATGATGAATTTGCCGTTAGGTTTTCAGGAAAAGGCTTGAAACGGGATTCTTATTTAGAAGGGTATTACGATCCTAACCAATATGACTCAAGACGTTTAAGCGACGATATTCTTAATGCGCCGGTAATCTCTGAAGATTCTTATCAAGGTGTGGGTCAAACAATTACCCAACGAGAAAACTGGTGGATAGATGGCGCTGGCACAGATCCAGAAGCGCAAAAAGTTCGCGCACTAACACCAGCTGATAAAAGCAATTTTTACAATAATGCAGATGAATATTCATTTAGAGTTAGCATCCTATGGGAGCCTTTAGATGGTAATTTTTCAAACCACACCGTTTTTCAAAAGTATGTAAATGATAGCAACAACAACCTAGATTTAGTTAACTGCGATAAAATTCGCGGCAGAAGTGCTGAACTAGGGGGAGACTGCTCTAACTTTTTACCCAGCGATAATACTTATCAGGCGGTTGTAAATGTGCCCGGTAAGCTTAATTTAGACATCACGTACTTAAGAAACACCCTTAATTACAACATAAACGATGAATATTCGCTTGTCTGGTTATTGGGCTATGAAGATATGGAACGCTCTTCAGCACAAGATAGTGAAGTAGGTTTAGACCCTTGGGATGGCGCAACTTACTTTTTAGACGGCACTGGCGCAGAATCTTTTTCAACTGAGCTGCAAATACAATCTGATGAATATGGCGACTTTATCTGGATTGCAGGTATAAATTACTTTCATGAAAGAACAAAAACCTTAGGTTATTACGATAACCCTATGGATGACAAAGCGTTTTGGGATCAACCCGATCGTTCTACCGATGCCCTCGCATTATTTGGTCAAGGTACATACAACTTAACTGAAAAGTTACACCTAACACTTGGCTATCGATTTAGTGATGAAACAAAAGAAGATAAAGGCGGAAAAACCTATCGCTGTTCTAATGCTGATGGCTGCGCCGTAGGTTGGTTAAATAGAACTGATTTAAATAATCTTCCTGTTGATTACTACGAAGACTCTTCTATTTATGCGTCATACTTTGAAAACGACAATAAGGGAAGCTGGAAACACCATGATTTTCGTGTCGGTTTAGATTATGACATTTCACCTGAAACCATGGTTTATACCTATCTTGCCAGTGGCTTTAAAGCCGGTGGTATTGGTGATGTTTACGAAGTGGTAAACGACAGAACCGGCGACGTTACTCGTTTTGAAACCAAGTTTAATCCAGAAGAAGTACTTACTTGGGAGTTAGGGGCTAAATCGAGCTTTTTTGATAACTCATTAAACTTAAAAGCGGCATTTTTCTATACTGACTACACCGATATGCAATATGCATCAGTAGGCTCTATCGGTAATGTTGAGCGCTTATCTGTAGTCGAAGATGAAGATGGTTCTCCCGTTTTAGACGGTAATGGCGAGCCTGTTCTTGATTTTCAAAACAAACCTGTCATTGCTTATTACACACAAAATGTCCCTGGTTCAACAATAAAGGGGATTGAGCTTGAGTTTGACTGGAAGCCGTATCCAAATGGCCGAATTAGTGGTTACGTAACGTGGACTGATGCAAAAGTTACTGAAGATTGGAATACTAAATGGGACTACGACGCGGAGTATCTGTTTGATATTTCTTATGAAGAATCAAAAGATCCTGAAAATACCCTGTTAGCTACCAATCTTAAGGGGAATAATTTAGCAATGACCCCTGAGTTCACCGCCAATATAAGTTACACACATACACTTAACTTAGGAGAATATGGTTTTGTTCACGCATGGCTAAATGCCAGCTGGAAAGATGAATCGTACTCAACGGTATGGAATGTTGATAAACATTTAGATGACATGGATTTTCAAGTGCCAGATGAAGCAACAAAATATATCGATGATAGCCGCGATGCATTTGCCGTATTTAACGCCTCTATTAAGTATGAGCCGCAAGGACAAAACTGGTTTGCAGAAGTGTTTGTTAATAATGCCTCAGATGAAACTATTCAATACTGGAATAATACTGGCAAAGGGATCCCCAAAGGCAGCTTTGGCATGCCGAGATACTACGGTATGAGAGCGGGTTTTTCATTCTAAATAACCGAGTAAAAAATTACCCTCCTACAGTCTAGAGTACTGTAGGAGGTGCTTGATTAAATAAGGAATTTAATAATGAAAACGAAGCTAATTTCAACCTTGGTTGCTGGCCTTATAGTTATTTCACCCGCCACACACGCTAACTATTTTAAAGACGATTTTTCGTGGGGATTTGACACTCGTATTTGGAGTGCACGTAGTGGCGATCATGGCTCGCCTTTTGGCTGCGAATTTACTCCAGAAATGATTAATCCAAGTCAACACGGCATCACTCTTTCCTTATCAGAAGGTGCGTGTGCTGAGCTGCAAAGTAATCACTTTTATAGTTTTGGTAAGGTACAAGGTAGTGTTAAGTCGGGCAATATCGCCGGTACCGTGTCTTCTATTTTTACTTACACCTCATGGTGGGATTCGCCAGGACGTGCGTGGCAAGAGATAGATATCGAACTATTACCTTCTTTAGGCAATGTCGTTCATACCAATGTTATCTACCAGCCCCAAGGAGGCACATATCAAAGCTGGGAAGAGGATATTGATTTAAGCCAATTCGGGCTTGATTACAGAGAAAACTTATTAACCATTGGCTTCGACTGGTCTAGTTCATCAATTCGTTGGTATCTCTTCGACTCACAAGGAAACGAGAAAACAATTAGAGTGATGTACAAAGACAATGGGGATGGCGTAATAGCTAATAATGAAATTCCCAGCTATGCATGGCCAATTGATAAAACAAAAATAATGATTAACCAGTGGAATGGTGACAACTCGACTCAAGGAAATTACTTTCCGGGTCAATACTACGGCAGCACTTCATGGGCATATTATGATTTTATTGAATATATTCCACACTAAATTAATCAATCCGTATTTATAAAACAGTATTTAATCTCGAAGGTTTTAAATGTCGAAAATAAAACACCCTAAATTATTACTTTGCTTATTGCCTGTTTTTGGCATGTTCAACTGCCAAAATGTATTGAGTGCAGACAATCAGCAAGTTAATTGGCCTTATGTGAACACACAACTTAAGCGTGATCCTGGCGTTGAAAAACAGATTGATAAACTGCTCGAAACAATGACTATAGAGCAAAAAGTTGCGCAAATGATACAGCCAGAAATTGGCTATTTAACTGTCGAGCAAATGAAAAAGTATGGATTTGGCTCTTATCTAAATGGCGGGAATACCGCCCCTTATGGTAACAAACGAGCGGATCAAGCTACTTGGCTAAAATACGCAGATGAAATGTACCTGGCTTCTATGGATTCGACCATAGATGGTATTGCGATCCCGACGGTGTGGGGGACCGATGCCATGCATGGGCATAGCAATGTGTATGGTGCTACGTTATTTCCGCACAATATTGGCTTAGGCGCAGCGCGCGATGGCGATTTAATAAAACGTATAGGGCAAGCAACAGCAAAGGAAGTGTCGGCCACGGGTATTGAGTGGAGTTTTGCACCCACAGTAGCGGTTGTCAGAGATGATCGCTGGGGGAGAACCTATGAAAGCTATTCAGAAGATCCTGACTTAGTTAAATACTATGCCGGTAACATGGTGACTGGTATTCAAGGTGACATAGGCGCTGACTTTTTAAAAGGCAGTAACCGTATTGCCACCGCTAAGCACTTTGTGGGAGATGGAGGAACTGAGCGAGGTATTGACCGCGGTAATACGCTAATTGATGAAAAAGGGTTAAGAGATATTCACAGCCCAGGTTACTTTTCAGCGATTAACGAGGGAGTGCAATCCGTTATGGCATCCTTCAATAGCTGGAATGGTAAACGTGTCCATGGCGATAAACATTTATTAACGGATGTACTTAAAAACCAGTTAGGTTTTGATGGCTTTGTTGTAAGCGATTGGAATGCGCATAAGTTTGTAGAAGGCTGCGATTTAGAGCAATGTGCGCAAGCAATTAACGCGGGCGTTGATGTGATCATGGTGCCAGAGCATTTTGAAGCCTTTTATCATAATACTGTTGAGCAAGTGAAAGCGGGTGTTATACCTCAATCACGAATAGATGATGCTGTTAGACGTTTTTTAAGAGCTAAAATTCGCTGGGGTGTGTTTACAAAGGGTAAACCATCCTCGCGTCCTGAGTCACAATACCCGCAATGGTTAGGTGCTTCTGAACATCGAGAGCTGGCAAGAGAAGCGGTAAGAAAGTCATTAGTGTTATTAAAAAACAACAATAACCTGTTGCCAATAAACCCAGCTAGCCATATTTTGGTTGCCGGCAAAGGCGCTAATGCAATCAATATGCAAGCAGGTGGTTGGAGTGTGTCTTGGCAAGGCACTGACAACACCAACAGTGACTTTTTAAATGCGACCTCTATTTTCTCAGGATTACAATCATCCGTTTTAAAAGCAGGCGGTGAAATAAGCTTAAGTGAGTCTGGTGAGTATAAAACCAAGCCAGACGTAGCCATTGTAGTTATTGGTGAAGAGCCTTATGCAGAGTGGTTTGGAGATATAGAACGACTAGAGTTTCAGTCTGAAACTAAACAGGCTCTCAAATTACTGCGTAAACTTAAGGCCGATAATATTCCTGTTGTCACCGTCTTTTTGAGTGGCCGCCCGCTTTGGGTAAATAAAGAGCTCAATGCATCTGATGCTTTTGTTGCTGCATGGTTGCCAGGCTCTGAAGGCCAAGGTGTTGCCGATGTATTACTCACTGACCAACAAGGGAATGCCCAGTTTGATTTTGTCGGTAAGCTGAGTTTTTCATGGCCAAAATACGATGAGCAATTTAATTTAAACCGTGGTGATGCCAATTACGATCCCTTGTTTGCGTATGGTTATGGGTTAACTTATCAAGACAGCATCAATATGTCCGCCTTAAGTGAAAAAACCACGCCTAGAAAAAACGTAAAAAGTAATGCCCAGCCTTTGTTTGTAAGAAGCTTAGCTAAAAACCTGACTTGGAAACTAACAGATAGCACAACAGCACACGTTTTAACGACCGGCTCATCGGCAACCAGTGGTGATAAAAAAAGCCTGCTCATGCAGTCGGTGAACTTGTCGTATCAAGAAGATGCAAGACAATTTAGTTGGCCATCTCAATTTGCTAATGCAACGCTGAGTCTAAGCTATTTAAAGCCTGAACTACTTGATAGCAAATTTAATAACGCCTATCTTGAATTAAAACTGCGGTTAGATAAAGCGCCTGAGCAAGACACTAAATTACAGCTTATGTGTAACGAAAGTAATTGTTTAAGAAGCATTAAATTTTCATCGTTAAACAAGGTAATGTCTGATAAACGCTGGCATACTTTGGCAATACCGTTAAATTGTAATGATGGCGATGTATCTGCAGAGATAACAGATGTACTGCGCGTAACTAGTCGTAACTTACGCTTAGCAATTGCAGATGTAACCTTAACGAAGAAGCCAGATAATAATGCTTCAAAATTAAGTTGCGCAAATTAGCCACACTCAATGGCAGCCGGCAAAGAACAGATAATCGGCTGCCTTTAAAACTGGATCTACGAATGTGAATGCCAAAAACCCCAGAAGCCACCTTTTCTGGTTATTTCAAAGTTGTGGTTGGATTGTATATGCAATGCTAACTGAGATGATGATTAAAATACCCAGCGAAGAGCCGTGGTCAATACACATACCGCATTTAATCATTGATGTAACATGTGGTTTTTTGATCACGCTAGCTTTAAGAAGAGCTTACAACTGCTCAAGCAAGCACGCATTCAAAACTAAAGTCGCATCACACTTAATACTGTTGTTAACAGCAACATTAGTTTGGACACAAATAAAGTGGGTCACTTTGCAATGGTTATATGGCAATGGCTGGCTTGCCATGTCGTGGTTTGACTTTGGTACTTGGACGTCAGCATCGTTAACTATGCTTTCAACATGGACTGCTTTTTATTATGCAATTAAAATTTATTTAGATAATTTAGAGCAAACTCAAAAAGCCGCCGAAGCGACGCACCTTGCCAAAGAGTCGCAACTTAAAATGCTACGATACCAGCTTAACCCGCATTTTATGTTTAACAGCATTAATGCCATTTGCACCTTAATCTTAAAAAAAGAAAGTTTGCAGGCTGTTAATATGCTCGAAAAACTATGTGACCTACTGCGCCATAGCTTGTATACCGACCCACTTGAAAAAGTAGCGATTAAAGAAGAAATTGCCATATTAAAAACCTACTTAGATATAGAGCAATGCCGATTTACCGACCGGTTAGAGGTTAATATAAGCGTTGATGAACCATGCAACGATTTATTAATCCCTTCTTTATTAATTCAACCTTTAGTCGAAAATGCCTTAAAACATGGTATGCGAGCAGATCAAAAAATGGTGATCACAATCAATGTTGAAAAAACAAAAACCGCATTGCTCATTAAAGTTGCAGATACTGGCAAAGGGTTTAACGACAATAAAAAATCAAAAAGAGGCATAGGCTTAGCTAATTGTGAGCAACGCTTAAAATTAATCTATGGAAACAGCCACCACATTGAAAAAGGCAATGCCAAAACAGGCGGCGCATGGCTGTGTATTTCTCTTCCTATTAATGGTTTGCAATAATGATGCGATTAAAAACTTTACTGGTTGACGATGAATACAGCGCTATTGAAGGGTTACGTATTCGTTTGGAAGCTTTTGACGAAATAGACGTGATTGGCAGTGCCCAAAGTGTTGATGAAGCAATTAATATATTGAACAAACATGACGTAGATTTAGTTTTTTTAGATATAGAAATGCCAACAAAATCAGGCTTTGAGTTAATTAAACATTTTCAGCCAGAAAGCTGCCCAGCGGTTATTTTTGTTACTGCGTTTCACCAACATGCGGTTAAAGCATTTGAAGTGCGCGCACTTGATTACTTACTTAAACCCGTTAAGTTAGACCGTTTAGCTGAAGCGATTGATAGAGTTATTAATACTGCAAAGCTTAATAGTAAAAACGAGCTAATTGAAGTACAGCAGTCATTGGTGAAAAATGACCCCGACGAAATCGCCGTTTCTGCTAATTCTGACTATAAATTTGAAGCCGAAAACTTAGTGATCCAAGATGCTAAAAACCCGATTCAAATAATTCCGTTTAAAGATATTTTATGGATCGACGCCGCTGGCGATTATATGTGTGTTCATACACTGATAGAAACCTATGTAATGCGAGCGCGTTTAAAAGATCTTGAAAAAAACACCTTACCAGAAGACTTCTTACGCATACATAAATCAACCATTGTTAATTTAAGCCACATCAAACAGCTCAACCCATTACGTAACTCTGAATACATGGCAGTGTTAGATAATGAAAAAAACCTAAAGGTGAGTAGAACGTACAGTAAAAATTTAAAAAGCTTAATAAAACAATAACGGTGGTTTTTTAGTAACACCACCGCCAACATTTTTAATGTAAACGTAGAGCTTTGCTTACGTTAAAAGCACAGCTTCTCATTGCTAAAACCTAAAACCTAAAACCTAAAACCTAAAACCTAAAACCTAAAACCTAAAACCTAAGCTGCTCTTTAAACTCGGCTGTGTTATTTTAAACGTCTTGTTTAAAAGGATATTGCCGTATGTTTAAAACCGTATTTTTTATATTCTTATTTATTTTAAGCGCACTTTTTACTGTTGCTACACATGCAAATGAAGCTAAACATACAATCGCCGTAGGTGCAGAGCAGTTTGCTTTGTACTTACCGCAATTAAAAAATAAGCGTGTAGGGCTTGTGGTTAATCAAACTTCTGTAGTGGGGCAAACACATCTGGTTGATAGCCTGCTTACTAAAAATATTAACATTACTAAAATTTTTGCACCTGAGCATGGCTTTCGAGGCGATCATGATGCGGGAGCGCATGTTAAAAACGCCGTTGATAGCAAAACCGGTATTCCACTAATTTCTATTTACGGAAAAAACAAAAAACCAAGCGCCAAGGTGCTAAGCGATGTTGATATCATTATTTTTGATATTCAAGATGTGGGCGTACGTTTTTATACTTACATTAGCTCTATGCATTACATGATGGAGGCCGCTGCTGAGCAGGGTGTTGAATTTATTGTACTTGATAGGCCAAATCCTAATATTAGCCACATTGACGGACCAATTTTAGAGCCGCAGTTTAAATCGTTTGTGGGTATGCACCCAATCCCTGTATTACACGGTATGACAGTAGGCGAGCTAGCTAAAATGATCAAAGGCGAGGGCTGGATCAACCAAGCGGCTGAGTTACAGCTGAGCGTCATTGCTGTTGATCATTACACCCGCACAACACCATATAGTTTGCCAGTAAAACCAAGCCCTAATTTACCCAACGATCAGTCAATAGCGCTGTATCCCTCGCTGTGCTTTTTTGAGGCAACGCCCATTAGTATTGGTAGAGGTACCGACTTTGCATTTCAGGTTATTGGTTATTCACCAGTGGCGCTTGGAGAATTTAGCTTTACCCCTCGCTCAATAAAAGGCGCAGCGCTTAACCCTAAATTTAAAAACCAGCTAGTGAAAGGGATTGATTTACGCCATAGTGATACCACTGGCTTAAACTTAAATTATTTAATTAATGCTTACCAGCAACTGACTCAGGCTAAACAGCTGTTTTTTGAGCGTGCCGACTTTATGGATAAACTCGCAGGAACTGATCAGCTCAGACTCGCCATAGAAGCAGGTGAGTCGGCAGCGCAAATTAAACAAAGCTGGCAAGCGGGGCTTGAGCAATTTAAACAGCAAAGAGCGCCTTATTTGCTCTACCAATAAGGAATGTGTGTGTATTTAAATTTTTCCGTGCTAGCAAAGCGTACTTTTTTTAACGCGCTGACTATTGCGCTTTGCTTTATTATTACCGGTTGCAGTGGCGCAAGCAGTGCAATTAAATCTCAGCGCCCGTTTATTCCTAATCAAATACAGAGCCTCGCTAATGCGCAAGTTATTGCTACCTTTCCTGAGTCCAACCCCAGTAGCCGAGAATATGTAAATAATCGTGGCACCTTTAAAGCGTATAAAGGGCGCGGGCAATTATTACTACAAAATGAAAGCGCCTTAAGTGCCGATATTTATATCAATAATAAAAAGTTAGCGCTTGGTACCCTGCAAAAAAATACTGAGTATGCCTTTAATTTAGGGCAGTACACTCACAACGGAGTTAACACTTTTAAGGTTGATAACATTCAACCTGCTGGCGGCAGTTTAACTTTGCGATTTGCCTTTGCTACTCTAAATAGCTCAGCGGCTAAAACTATTGATTTTAGTGCGGTAGATAAGCTAATAGAAAAAGATGTAAGTGCGGGCTTTCCTGGTGCGGTATTAGCGGTAATTAAAGCGGGTAAGGTATTAAAATTAACCGCTTATGGTGATGCCAAGCAATATCAGCAAAATGACTTAATGTTATTACGGCCAGAGCCCATGCAAACAAATACCTTATTCGATTTAGCCTCAAACACCAAAATATTTGCCACTAACTTTGCGCTAATGAAGCTTGTGAGCGAAGGGCGGTTAAATATAAATAATAGGGTGAGTGATTACCTAACAGAATACCAAGGCGATGGACGAGAGCTGCGCCAAGTTAAAGATTTACTCACTCATAAAGCCGGTTATCCGCCAGTGTTCGATTTTCATCGAAAAGACACCCGCTATGGCGAAACGTTTTTTTCACAAGCCAGCGACACCACCAAACAATTACTGCTCACCAGCGTGCCATTAGCTAGCGAGCCAAGCGCCCAGCATGTTTACTCCGATATTGATTACATGATTTTAGGTGTTTTAATTGAGCGCATTAGCGGCCAACCACTCGACGAATACCTAGAGCAGCATATTTACGCGCCTTTAAAGCTTAACAACACTTTATTTAACCCCCTTAAAAAAGGCTTTAACCGTCAGCAATTTGCCGCCACAGAGCTTAGTGGTAATACCCGAGATGGGCGTATTCATTTTGATAATATTCGCACCAATGTGTTGCAAGGACAGGTGCATGATGAGCGTGCTTTTTACTCACTTGATGGTGTAGCAGGCCATGCCGGACTATTTAGTAATGCCCCCGATTTAGCCGTTTTATGTCAAGTGTTACTCAACAAGGGCGGTTACGGCGATAAGCAAATTTTTAATGCCAGTAGTTTGGCGCAGTTTTTAACCCCACAAAGTACCGATGAAACCTACGGCTTAGGTTTTCGTCTTGCTGGAAATAATCAGGCGCGGCGCTGGCACTTTGGCCCGTATGCCAGCCCACAAGCTTATGGACACACAGGTTGGACTGGCACAGTAACAGTGATTGATCCCGCTTACGATTTAGCTATTGTTTTGCTTACCAATGCACGCCATTCACCAATTAAAGGTAGTGAAAAACGTTATCAGTTTGTAGGTAAAAACTATGAAACAGCTCAATACGGTTCTATTGTTTCATTAATATATGAGGCGCTGTTAAATCAGTAAACTCAGTGAGTGACTTAATGGTGTAAATCTATTAAGTTAACTGCTTACTATTAACTAACCAAGGCTGTTAAGCCGCGTTTATTATAAAAATTAAAAAGGTTTGTTTATGCATTGGTATTCTATTTTGCCACCGCTGATTGCCATTATTATTGTGTTTTGGCGCAAAGAAGTCATTATGGCGCTACTTGTTGCGGTAATTTCATCGGAATTTTTACTTGCCCTACAAGGTGAAGGAAATAGCGTATTTACTACGTTTTTAAATAGCATTGAGCGCATAGTTGCTGTGGCCAGTTCTCCCGGTAATACCCGTATACTCATCTTTAGTATTTTAATAGGCGCCTTACTTGCCTATATTCGCGAGTCTGGCGGTGTTGCTGCTACTGTTAATTTGCTGATGAACAAAGGCGTTGCTAAAAGTAAGCGCCAAGTGGGCTTTTTAACTATGTTTACCGGCGTTGCGGTATTTATAGAGTCAAACTTAAGTGTGCTTACCTCGGGTATTTTATCTCGCGGCCTGTTCGACAAATTTAAAATGAGCCGCGCGCGTTTAGCCTACATAATCGATAGCACCAGCGCCCCTGTGTGTATTTTAATTTTATTAAATGGCTGGGGTGCATTTGTACTGGGCTTGTTAGGTAATTACGAATTAGGCGAGTCGGCGGTATCGGTATTGTGGGGCAGCGTAGGCTATAACTTTTACGCCATAATCACCTTGGTTATTGTTTTTTATACCATTGCGTTCGATAAAGTACATGGCCCAATGAAAGTAGCCGAGCAAAAACTAGAGCTACAAACAACCGAACTAAAAGAAGAAGTAAAAGGCTCTAAAGCGCGCTTTATGTTGGTGCCATTACTTACGCTAATTGTTAGCATGGTCGGTTTTATGTTTTACACCGGTAACGGGGTACTTGCCGAGGGCAGTGGTTCAAAATCGGTATTGTATGCCACGGTACTGGCTATTGTTGTGGCCTATTGTTTAATGATTGGTTCGCGCCAGTTTACCCACCATCAACTTGTTGATACCGGCTTTAAAGGCATGGGCGAATTACTCCCGCTGGTAAGTATTGTATTGCTCTCGCTCACCTTGGGCGCAAGTTTAAAAGAGCTAGGTACAGGCGTGTTTGTGGCATCTTTGGTTGGCGATTACTTACCAATATATTTAATAGTGCCAGTGCTGTTTTTAACCGGTGCGGTTATGTCTTTTACTACAGGCACCTCGTGGGGCACGTTTGCCATACTTATCCCCATTGGCGTACCGCTTATTCAAGCGCTAGGTTTGCCGCCATCGCTGGTGGTAGGCGCTATTTTAGGCGGTGGTATATTTGGCGATCACTGCTCCCCTATATCCGACACCAGCGCAGTATCAGCCATCGCCTCAGGTTGTGATTTACTCACCCACGTTAAAACCCAATTACCTTATGCGTTAGTGGGCGGCGGCCTAACGTTTATGGCGTACTTAGTAACGAGCTTAATTGTTTTGTAGGTTGGGTAGAGCGTAGCGAAACCCAACAAAGTGAGTGAGTTTAAAGCCTGCAAATCTGCAGGCTTTTTTGTTTAAGATTGATCACCACCGAGAGCACCGAGGCGCTACGCGCTACACAGAGATAAATAATAGCTTTTTATTAATAGGTTACGTTTATTGCATTTTGTATGGCACTATGTGAAAAAGAATGATTTAAAGGGAAATTAAATGCACGATATTAAAGACTTCAACTGGAACAAGCCAAACCGTTTACTTGGGGAGTATTTTCCTGCTGATAAATTAGATCGAGCCCGCTACGCTTCATTCTTATCAAGGCTATTGGCTCAAGAAGGTTTTGACAAAGCCAGACCTGATGAAGAGCAAAAGAAAAACTATGTATTGAATCTTAATGCAGAATGGGGAGCAGGTAAAACCTATTTTCTTAAGCGTTGGTCACAAGAATTAATAGTAGATTATCCTGTCGTTTATATTGATGCATGGCAGCAAGACTATTCAGACGATCCATTTTTAACTGTAATTGCGGGGATCATTAAGCAGCTACAACTTCAGGCGAAATTTGATATAACTATTCCTAAAAGCGCAGTTTCGATGTTTAAGGCTGTTGCACCCGCTATTGCACAAGGCTTAACTAAAAAAATATCAGGCATAGATATAGATGAACTGCATGCATTGTTATTTTCTGATGATGAAATTGATAACGATCAGAATCAAAATACCAATAAGCTGACTGGTAGCGACTTTTCACCAGCAGTAAAAGCGCTTGCACAAAATTTGATTAAAGATCATGAAGCAAAAAATAAAAGTATCGAAGTAATAAAGTCTAAGTTAGCAGACTGGGTCAGTAAGTTTGAAAAGCAGGAAGATAAGTCATTACCGATATTTATTTTTATTGATGAATTAGACCGTTGTCGTCCAAGTTATGCGGTCGAAATGCTAGAGACTATTAAGCACATTTTTGATGTTAAAGGCATCGTGTTTGTTGTGGCAACAGATACTGAGCAATTGCAGCATACAATCAAATCAATTTATGGTGAAGGGTTTGACGCTAAGATTTATTTAGGTCGCTTTTTTAATAGTCGCTATAGCTTAAAGCGTCCTGCTTTGAAGGATTTTTTATCAGTACATAGTGATACAACTAAATTTGAATCTGCGTATTTAAAAAGTAAAAATATTGAGCTACTCCCCCGCACAGAAATCCCCGAAACTGCTTTAGCTAATATTTCTGTTGTATTAGATGCTTTTCATGTATCAGCAAGAACAGCCATTCAAATTACTGAGCGCATTACAGCCATTATTGCCAATTTACCAAGTGGTAAAAAAGTAGATGTACTCGTACTCGCTATTTTGTTTTGTATCTATGAAAAAGACCACCCACTTTATGAAGAGATAATTAGTGGGCGATTTCAACGGAAAGAGCCAGACAATAAAGGTGATATACAAAATATAAGTTTGAGTACTTTTTTACAAAAAAATATATTAAAAGAACACCTGTCAGCCGAGTTGACCTATTTTATTGCTCCTCAATCATACACTCCCGATTTCTATGATGAGAATTTAGGCCGTAAGAAAAACAACTATTCTGATGGAAAGTATCCAATAATATTTTCTAAATTTATAGATGATATTTTTTGTGAAATATTTTTTAAAAAAAGGCTCTTGGCTATAGCTACTATGATTTCTAGTACTGCGGGAGGGAGCGAAAAAAAGTTAAATAGAGTAGAGCAACAGTTGGCCAGCAACTCGGTTAAAATCTGTGAGAAAGCAACCACATTATGGTTAAATTATATTTATATAAAAGATGGCTATAAAGAAATTACTAAAGAGCAATATCGTGATTTTATAGAGCTTTCCTCGCCATTAGATTACATGGGCGATAGTTAACTATCTCTGTGCAGCCCAAAGCGCCTCTGTGTTCTCGGTGGTAATTACCTATTTAAATTACCACCTACTAAGCTCCACATTCCCTAACCCCAGCCCCCGCATGTTTAAGCCCTATAATCTGCCCTTTGCCGTTATGCGCCATAGCGAGCATATCACCCGTATTTATATTACTTTCTACTGCATGCTTTCCTTTTAAATCACTGAGCAGTGACTGCTTAATTTGTACCAGTACCTCGTCATTACAGCTGGCTATGTACCAGTCTTTGTCGACCTTTACGAGCGTGCCGTATTCTATATGGTGTTGTTGATGGCGGCGTAAGTCGTTTGCTAGTTGGGTGTCGAGCGCGCGTTTTTGTTGCGTTATAGTGCTTGCGTAGTTACCTGTTGGATCTATTTCATGCGTTGTTATAAACGAGTAGTCGTGTATATCTATGGTGTTTAATACGGTTTTAGGGGCAGTATTTACCACGTTGTTACTGTCGAGAACTATAAAAGCCAGTAAGCCCAGTGCGCAGGTAAGGCTTGTGAGTTGCAGGGCAAAGCCAAGCTTTTTAGGTTGTTTTTGGATTACGCTATGTTTTAACGCCTGTTGCTGAGCGTGCGAAAGTCTGGTGCGTGCTTTACGTTCGTTATAATGTTGTGTGAGCTTTTCATTAAACTGCTCATCAGGCTTGTTCATTATAATCTCCTAATAATTGTTTTAGGTTTTGTTTGGCGTAGCGTAGCCTTGTTTTTATGGTTTGGGCGTTGCTTTGCGTTATAAGCTCTATGTCGGCAAGGCTAAAGCCTTCTTGTTGTAAGGTGATGGCTTCGCGCTGCACAAAACTAAGTTGCTTAAGCGCAGCATTAAACGCTTCATAACTTATGTGTGTGTCGCCTATGTGTGAGTCACTACTTGTTAATTCACTTTGATTGTTATTTTGCGCAGGTAGTTGGCTGTTTTCGTCAAGCTCGACAAAGTGTTGCTGTTTGCGGTATTCGTCTATTAGGGTGTTGCGTGCGAGTTTAAATAACCAGGCTTTGGGCGTGGTTTGCGCTTGGTACAGATGCCGCTTTTCGATTACTTTGAGCCATGTTTGTTGGCTTATATCGTAGGCTAACTGAGCGTTAGATTGCGTCACTAAGTAATGGTATAAATCGTTACTGTATAAGGCAATAAGCTGCTCTAAGTGGCGGTTGTCGCCACTTTTTGCATACCGCGCCATGCAGTCTTTGCTTGGCGCTTCAAATAACCATGACTTAATACTCAATAGCATAGGCGCTTATTCCTTTACTGCGAACCGTCTAATTTAAAATCAAGCTGTACGGTTTGACCTGTTTGCAATTGTGCCACACCTTCAATTACTTTTGGACGATATTTCCAGCGTTTAATTGCGCGAAGTGCTTCGCGATCAAATATGCGTTTTGGTTCGGCATTTACTACTGTGGCATCAATCACTTCACCTGTGGGTGAAATATTAAAGCTAAGTTGTACCCAGCCTTCTATACCATCACGTGCTGCGCTAGTTGGGTATTTAGGATTTATACGTACAATGGGTGAAGCATCTCCCGTAGGGCGGGTAAGTGTTTGCTTCATACCGTCACCAAATCCGTCAATTACTATGGGTGGTGCTGTGCTTATTGCTGTTATTGGCTCATTACTAGGTGTTACACGTGGTGGTGCTTTAGGCGGCACTTTAGGTGTGGGTGGTGGCGGTATTCTTTTAATATGCGTGGTTTGTTTATCTTCTGGTGCTTGAAAAATCTCAACAGTAATATCATCACCCAATTTTATAGGTGCTCTTTGTTCGCCACTAATTAAGTATTGCATAAAGGCAAATGCAATAAAGGTCATCACAGCACCGCCAATAACAGCTGTTGATGTTTTGAACATGGGGTTTTTAGGAAATTCAAGTGTGTGCATAAGCCGCTCCAAATTAACTTATTATGTTGTTTCAGAGCTATAACGGCTGGCAAATAGAAAAGGGGTGAAATAGTTTTAAAATTTAATTTATTAAAAAGGCCGAGTTAGTATTTAACTCGGCCTTTGTATATTTAATTAAAAATTACTGTTTCTTTTCACTTAGCGCGGGCTGGCCGTAGTTTGGCGAGCGTGGGCCATACAATAAGCCATTGTATGTATCTGATGAAAGTAAACGATTAGAAGTAATTGCAGCAATTTCAAAGCCTTTATCACTCACTGTTTCAGCAATTTGATTAATAGCTGCAACAACTAGCATTCCGACTAAGCCACCACCCGTGTTGTTGTTTTGTTGCTCAGCAGACGATGCTCTTGCCTTATCCTGCCATAGTACTTCGCCAGTGCGTAAATCAACAAGTTTTGCTGATACAGTGACCGCTGTTTCACTTGAAATAACGACGTAGCTAGTACCGTATTCTTCAATGTTGATATATAAGGCTGAATCAGCACCAAAAATATCATGTAGCTTTTTAACGGGCACTTGGTGAATATCGTTTGCAACCGTTAAACCATTACCTTTAAAGGTTTGATCAACAACCGCAACAGGAAATACATAAAAACCTGATTCAGCGATAGGAGTCATCATTTGTGTCATTACGCTATAAGGCGCGATGACTTCTGGTGTGTTGTTTAAAGGAGGCAACACAAGAATTGAATGAGGATCTGCTTGTCTAAATGCACTGTAATCATGGCTCGGTGGCGGTGATACACAGCCTGCGAGTGCTGTTAATAATGTTGCGATAGAGATTAGCTTTAAATAACGCATATTAAGCACCCTTTGCCGATTTTAGAAGAAAGTCGATGTACTGAACTGATTCAGGAAATAATTGTTTTTCTGTTTCAAAATGAGCAATTCCTTGCACAGCATTGCCTGTATCAAAATACAGCATACCTAAATGAGCATGTAATCCTGGTGCTATTGCTTTACTGTTATTAGCTGCATCAGCAATAACCTGCTCTAGAATAGTTATTTGCTCTTCAACCGAAACTTCATCTGCTTTTAAATAAGCATAAACGGCGCTGTTATAGTCACCGTAATAATAAAGAGGTTCTTTGGTGTTATTACACCCAGTAAGCGCGACGCATACTATAGCGGTAGCGATTAGCTTTTTCATGCTTTACTACCCCATTGACCCGATTCAAGACCAGTAACTAGTTTATTTACCACTTCACGAATCGCTAAATCGAGTACTTTTCCGTTTAATGTTGCATCGTATGAAGCTGTGCTACCAAAGCCAACTACTTCACGCTCTGATAAGCTGTACTCGCCAGCACCTTGTACTGAGTAAATAACTTCTGATGTTGTTACATCAACAATGTTAAGTGTTACTTTGGCGTATGCAATTTGTGATTTGCCTTTTCCTAGTAAACCGAATAATTGGCGGTCGCCAATCGCTTTACGGCCAAATTCAGTTACATCGCCAGTTACTACAAACTTTGCACCGCTAATTACTTGCTTTGCGCCTGTTAATTTAGCTTCTTCTGCAAGTGCTTGCATATTGTCGCGATCCAGCACACTAAAACGGTTAGTTTGTTGTAAGTGGCTCATTAAGGTTGTTTTTGCTTGGCTACCTAAGCGATCTTGGCCTGATGAAAATATACCATTTTGAAAACTTGAGCGATTTACAAACTGACCCACAACTAATTTACTCTTGGTGCCAGAGTAAGTGGTGTTGTAAGTTGCGACTGTTGGTGTGTCTATAGCTTTTGATGAAGTAGTTGCACAACCAGATAAAGTGGCAGCTGCAAGTGCAGCAATAAGGGCTGTTGCTAAATGTTTTTTATTTTTTAACATGAAATTTTCCAATGTTCGTTGGGGGTAAATAATTAAACGAACACTTGGGGATGTACTTATACTGATAAGCTTATGACATTATTCAAGAATCCGTTCCGTGCCCATTTATAAACAAAAAGCGATAAATATGCAATTATTATTACTTTTCATTGTTAATAGATGTTAACAAGCGTTAATGAGTACTAACTTCTATTGCTTAAATACTATTAATATTTTCTCTGATTTTGTCGGCTAACTTTTTAGATGCATCATTTAATTGCGGCTGTAAGTGCAGGACTATTTCGGTAGGCGGTAAGTCGGGTAGTCCATGGGTTATTTAAATCACTGCGTGTGGAAGTGATTAAACGCGATAATATTCAGCACCTTAATCAGGCTACACCAAGCAGTTTGTCGCGTATCCAAGATGTGGGCTGGCAGCAGCATTTATTGCATTTAATTGCTATGCCACAAAAACAGAAGCGCTGGAATTTATGCATACCAATATTATTGATGCCATGAGCGATGTGGCTGAGGTATTTAAAAATGAAGGCTTAGAAACTCGTGTTGATGTTGACCAAACTCACTGTGCTTTAGTCGTGGGGCATGGCAGTGAAACCGACTTTATTTATGGAACTTGGGCGCGTGAAACATCAATACCTACCTTTATGGGGGAGCGCAGCGATATTAAGCATACTTCTCAGTATTATATTGAGGTGTACTTGCAAGAGGGTTCTCAGCAATACAATATTTGTGGCTACAGTAAAAATCAGTTAATTGCTGATATTATTGACCAATACGAAAAGCACTTATACTTTTTACATCAAGTGCGTTAATTGGCTTTTATACGCGCCCAATAATGAGCGCGATTGAGTTACTAAAATGCATAGCTAAGCGCTATGCATTTTTTTGCTCGTTTTCTAGGTCTTTAAACAGCTCGCCTTGGGGATGCTCAAAAAATTCATCATCTTCATCTACAACCAGCATTTGATCTTGCGCTGTGGTTTCTTCAATGCGTGGATCCATAGTCGCTGCCAGTGGCGAGTTGGTAACATCGGACGTACCGACCACATAATCACTGGGTTCAGGCTGTTCAACTTTTTGTTTTGAGTTAATAAAGGTCAGCAGTAAATACATGGCCACGGTTAATAGTGAAATAGACGCATACAATGCTGGGTGACCAAAGTAGCTCATAAGCTGTGCGTTAACTGTTGAGCCTATTGCAGCACCAGCGCCAAAAGCGACTAATAATGCAGATGATACGCCTACGCGTTCTTCGTCTTTAACCCGCGAATTGGCCAGTGCCGAACAAAGCGGATATAAAGTAAAGGCAAACAAACCAAATATAAAAGTGAGTGTGTAGGCAATAGGCTGTGAGGTAGGTAATAAAAATAATGCCATACTTACAATTCCGATAGCTGCTGCATTAGTACGAATTAACACACTGCGGCGAATACGGTCGGAGAGCATTCCCATAGGCCATTGTGCTAACAAGCCAGCAAAAATAGTCACCGACATAAAAATAGCAATTTCAGCGGCGCCAAAGCCAGATAGCTTAGCAAAAATAGGCGCTAGACCATAAAAACTACCATTAATAATGCCCGCGAAATGCACCGCAGTAAGCGACTGAGGCACCTTTTTAGCGTAATCAAATAGGCTCATTTTTATCGGTTTTAACGGTTTTGGGTGAATTCTGCGAGTGATAGAAATTGGAATAATGCCGATAGCCAACGCCATGCACACTAAAAATAGCGGCGCATACCCTAGCTCAGGAAATTGTGCGAGCGCTAGTTGCCCTAAAATCATGCCTAGGTAGGAGGTGATCATATAAAAAGAGAAGACTCGCCCGCGAGATTCAGGCGCTGATTGCTCGTTTAGCCAGCTTTCTAGCACCATGTAATTACACATCATGCCTAAGCCAACAAACAGCCTTAAAGCAAGCCATATGTATAGGTTATCGCTTACCCCGTGGGCGGCCACACAGGCTGTCACAGCAGCGGTACTGGCGGCAAAGGTTCTAATGTGGCCTACCGATTTTATTAGGTGGTAACCAAGTTTAGAGCCCAGCAACAAGCCAAGGTAATAACACGAGGTCATTAAGCCTATCCAAAATGTGGACGTGCCTTGCTTACCTAAATACAGGGCTAAATAGGTTGTAAGTAAGCCGGTACCAATAATTAAAAATAAATTGGCAAAGTACAGTGATGGAAATGATTTCATTAAAATGCAAATTATTGAGCTAAGACAATTAGATACTAGAGCAAGCGCCGATGATTTCCAAGCTGTATAAATCAGTTTTTATAGGCCAGCTATATGTAAACTGTAAATATGTATTATTAATATCATGAGCGCATGAAGTAATCATTTAACAGTATTTTCATTTCACCATTTTGTAGGTATTCAGCTATTTTTTTATTTATTTTTTCGAAGTCTTTTTTATAGCTTGGGTGACAAATAATATTATCGTTAATGAGTACTGGTGAGTAGTTATTACTGTAGGGTAGGTGGGTTGGTATATTTAGCTCTTTATAAGCAAAGTTAATATCGGGGTAAAACGCTAAGATTAAGTCGACTCGCCCTAGTAATAAGAGTTGTAAACTTTCCATTTCACTATTTACTTCAATCACTATTTTGGCTTTTTCTTTTATTCTATCTAACTCACGGCTACTAGGTACCCCTCTAACAATGCTAATAATATCGTCGTTATTAATTTGACCTACGTTTGAAATAATTCGCTCTGGGCTATTAGACAACACTTTGATCAGCGCTTTGTTAAAAGGTGTGCTACGTAAAATGTTTTTAGGTAAGACCATCCCTTCTGAACCATCAAATGTGTCTTCTCCAGGTGCATAGCAAGCAACGCGATCTTTTAAAAACTCCAGTTTGGCACGCTTCATTGGCATGATTTCAATAATATATTTTTTATTTAGCTCAGTATCTTCAAGGGCTTTGGTTAACAACGCATGATAAACCCCTTGCTCTTCATTATTGGCTGTATGTTGAAAGAGTCCACTTAATTCTGCAACAGCAATAATGTGTTTAGCATTTACGGGTTGATGAAAACAAGCAATTAATAAAAGCAACCAAAGGGATGGTTTATAAAAATACTGAGCAATGAGCATGGATTGAAGCTAATTTATTTTTTATAGGTTAAATATAGTCTTTGAGAACCTAAATTACGACCGATGATTTAATTTAACGGCTTAATTTATACCTATTTCATTGCAGTGTAAGCTCCACATAATAAAATAATACGATTTAGTGCTGCGCTAGAATAGCGGGTTCATTGCAGGTATTATGTTTCAAGGCACTTTAAAACATTATTTACTCCACACAGGAGGAAAGTGATGGCAGCAGTAATATTTTTTGGAATTAACAATGACCAGTCATAATCAAGCCACAAAGCAGCGTAAAAAAAATAATCCGCTTATCGAAATAGTATTTAATATCATCATTCCTTCAGTCATTTTAATGAAGTTCTCTGGCCCTGAATATTTAGGCAGTGTGGTTGGCTTAATTGTGGCGCTCATATTTCCTATTAGTTATGGTATTTATGATTTTATAAAAGCGGGCTCATTAAACTTTATTTCACTTTTGGGCTTTTTAAGTACTTTACTTACCGGTGGTATAGCGCTGTTTGAGCTTAACGTTGAGTGGTTAGCAATTAAAGAAGCGGCTATACCGGCAATTATTGGTTTTACAGTGCTAATGTCGGGCTTTTTTGGTAAGCCCTTGCTAGCCAAACTTTTATTAAACTCACTTTTATTCAAGTTAGACACTATTTACGATGCCCTTGCTGAACGCGGCAATACGCAAAGCTTTAAACAAAAAATTACTAACGCTAATTACTTATTAGCGCTGACCTTTGTGTTTTCATCAACGATGAATTACCTCTTAGCTAAATGGATTGTTACTAGCCCCGCAGGAAGTGTGGAATTTAACGAACAACTTGGCGAAATGACTCTGTTAAGTTATCCCGTTATTGCCATTCCTTCTATGCTGATGCTTATTGGTATTTTTATATATGTAATTAAAGTGCTGACCAAGCTAACCGGTATGAAGTTTGAAGAAATGGTTAATGCCGAGTAGATAAAACGCATAAAGAAAACCGTTGTTTAACAACGGTTTTTTTTGCTATCAATATTTACTTGTAGTGAGAGTAAAGTTGGTAATTAGTTCTGTGGTACGGAATAAGTTTATAGTTTGGTTGTAAAAAAGTGACTAAGTCGGTGAGTTCAGATACGGTCATGGTATCGTTAAATACCGTCATTTTTGAACTGCCATCTTCATTTCTGGCGTCGGGTCTATAAGGCCTAGAAAACCGATGGGAGGGATTAATCACTGACGTTACCAGCTCAGCATAAGTAATTATTTTGGTTTTATTACCTCCTAGCTTAATAGAAATATCGTCATGTTTTGTTACGTTGCTATCTTCAACGCCTGCAAGGGTGTGACATGCCAAGCACTTATATTTTAAAAACACGGCTTTACCTTGTTCTGCATTACCTTCGGGTAAGCTAAATCCTTTTGGTGAATCAACGCCTTTATCACAACCTGCCAGTGCCATTAAGCATGCAATTAAGAGTGTATATTTCATAATAACTCCATTTTTTAATTGGTTTTTTGCAGTGCTTAATTGTTCTCATCAATAACGCTTTATTTGATAAGCCATAAAATAAGCGGCTGCACGCGTATTTTGATACTGCATGGTATGGCATTTTCATTTTTGCTTGCGATATCTTTTTAAGGCTTAACAAGTTAATAAAGAAAACATTCTTTGCACTGAGTCTCAGATATTTTTCAGTTAATGAAATGAGTCATCACCATATTTTATCTAAATTTGAGTGTAGTAGAGGATAACTAATAATTCTAACTAAGCTGAGCTTTGGTTAGGCGATTTAAATAAAGCGGCTTCAGTAATATGTTGACTCACACTGTTTTTTTGTAGGGCGATATACAAGTCTGAGTGAACATAAATCCCCTCTTTACCAGATGTAATTCCTGCCGTTTTAAACCAAGCGAGCAATTGACGTTTTCTGCCAGCAAGCTCTAAACGAATATGGCGTTTTTTAAAAATTACATCTAAGTCGGCAAGCATGCTCATTACACTTAGATCAAGGTGAGTAAAACAAGGTACAGCGTCGATAATAACGCATTCTATATCGTCTTTCTGGCGTGCGTATTGTTCTAATAAGCGACGTTTAAAGTAACCCACGTTAAAGTAAGTTAAAGGCGAATTGAATCGATAAATAAAAACGCCTTGTATCGCTTTGGCTTTATCTGTTTCGTCGAGGCTTCTTACTACCCCTTTGGCATCAATACCTAAAATAGTGTCAGACGGACGCATAACGCTGCGGATAAATTGAAATAAACCCAATAACACCGCAAGCGTTATGCCAGGGATTACACCAATAAACAACACCGCAAATAACGTAGTTAATGCTAAGTAGAATGCTTGCTTATCTTTAAATTTTAATTGCCATAACGTCTTTAAATCGATGAGATGAATTGAAGCAATAATAAGCACAATTCCCAGTGCTGCACTGGGAATATACTCAAGGGGAGCCGTTAAAAATAACGCAATGATGGCAATAATAACAGCCGCTATAATCGATACTAATTGAGTTTTACCGCCGGCATTGTCGTTAACAGCCGTACGCGAGTCAGCACCACTAACAGCGAAGCCTTGTGACAATGCTGAGGCTAAATTGGCAATACCTAAGGCTCTAAATTCTTTATCTGGATTAATGTCATAGCCATTTTTTTCAGCAAAGCTTCGTGCGGTCAACATCATACTTACAAAGCTGACTATGGCTAAGTTAAGTGCAGGAACTACGAGCTCACGGATCACCCCAATATCAAACATCGGAGGGTTAAATATAGGTAAGCCACCCGTTACAACGCCAATGGTTTTTATCTCAAATTGTTCTAAGTTGAATAACCAAACTAAGGTTGCAGCCAATGTGATTGCCAGCATAGAGGCAGGCCAACTTGGTTTAATACGTTTGAAAGCGAAATAGGCACTCAGTGTTAATAAAGCCATTAGCAAGGTGGGAATATGAGTTTGCGATAAATAGGTTGGCACACCTCCTAAACGCTCCAGTAAGTAGCGTTCGTCAAAGGTAAAACCAAATACTTTTGAAAACTGGCTAACAATAATGGTAATAGCTACGCCATTGAGCAGTCCCATTAAAATAGGTTTTGATAAAAAGTCAGCAAGTACACCTAGTTTAAAGCGGCTGGCAATAAAGCACCAGATACCTGTCATTGCGGTCATGGTGATCACTAATTGCCAATGTTTAAAGCTATCGCCTGCGGCAAGTGGAGTCACTACTGCGGCAATCACCGCACAGGTTGCGGCATCAGGGCCAATAATAAGCTGTTTAGAGGTACCAAATAGTGCATAAAGCATCATAGGTAAGATACAAGAATAGAGACCAACGGCGGCATTTACGCCGGTAAGCTGCGCATAAGCAATAGCTACAGGCAATGCCACGGCTGCAACTGATAAGGCTGCTCGCATATCGTCGGCAAGCCATTGGCGCTGATAATTAAACAACGTTTGTAAACCAGGCATAAAATTATATAAACGCGACAACACTGAAAAATCCCTTTAATAATAAGGAGTAGATAGTAAGTTCTGTATAAAAATAAGTATAGTAACTAAACGCGTTATAGTGGATTAAATATGATGGTTTTAGCTTAATGATGAGATGGATATAGTGAAAAAATAAAAAGCCCAGCATATTTGCTGGGCTCAATGTATATCAATTTAAAATTAGCTGTTCAATTGACCCGTAGATGACTCTATATGGGCACGAACAAACCACTGATATTGCTCAAGCTCGGCAAGTTGCGCAATGATCATATCTTCAGATACCGGATCAAGCTCAGCAAGTGATTCTATAGCTTTACGGTGATCACCGTTAACGCCGTTATATACTTTGTCTAATGCAGCTAAGTGCTCGGTTACTAAACCTTTGCCTATAGCGTAGTCTTCCCATGTACGACGATCGACAATTGATTTTGGTGTACCAACAGGGACGCCGCCTAAAGTGGCAATACGTTCTGCTATGGTGTCGGTCATTTCACGTACGGTTTCAACTTGAGGGTCTAGCATTTCATGTACGCCAATAAAGTTTGGACCTACTACATTCCAATGAATATGTTTTAAAGTTAGCTGTAAATCAATTAGCGCTACCATGCGATCTTCTAGAACAGATATTGCTTTATTTGCTGATTCGTTTTCTACACCGGGAGCGGTAAATTCAGCGACTTTGTTTGCATTATTACTGTTACTCATTATGCCTCCTACTATTTCAAAATAGTGCTCGCTTAACTCAAGTGAGTGTTTTAATTGCGATAACGAACACGTCTTGTATTAATAGAAGCAATGCTCATGCCGATAGTATTGTTATTTTAAGTTGCTGAAATTATTGTTTTAATTTTTAATTGGCGGTATTTTTCATAGCAACAAACTTAAGTGCATATGAAAAATATGCACTTTTTTGTAAATTCTGCAAAAAAGCACGTTTAAAACGGGGGCACGTTAAGGACTCTTTTTGCCTACGCTATTTAGGCAAAAGAAAACTGGGTTCAGTGTTTAATCGTTATAGCGTTTTTTGATATTGATGCGCTTTTAATACGTCAAACGGAATAATGTCGAGCGCTTTTTGGTTTGTAGCTTCAAGTACCACAGGAGGAGCAACGTTTGCAGCAATGGCATGATACCAACGCACTGCGCACAAGCACCATTTGTCGCCAGCTTTTAAGCCAGCAAAATCATACAAAGGATTAGGGCTAATTAAATCGTTACCTTGCGCTTTAGAAAACTGCAAAAATTCGTCGGTCATAATGGCGCATACACTGTGATTGCCAAAGTCTGAATCTGGCACATAGCAAAACCCTTCACGGGTATAGCCACCATTACCACAACACAGTTGTAAGCGAGTTCCCAGTACATTTAATTGATTAGCCATGCAGCACAGTTACCTTGTAATAATCATCGAAAGCAGAGGTGTTTACCATAACAGGCCGTTAGTGACTTAGCTATCTATGCTATTAATTTTATACATCTTTAAGCGAGTAAAAAACTGCACTTAGTAAAGCCAAAATGCAGTTTTTACTAAGCAAGGGCGCTTACGAAAGTAGTGCTGCCGCTAAACGCACAAAATCAGAAGACGTTAAAATACCCACTAGCTGACCCTGCTGGCTAACAACGGGCATACAACCGTGGCGATTATCTACAAAAAACTTAACCACATCTGATAACGGCTGCTCTGGGGTGACACTAATAAAATCACTCACCATAATATCTTCTACTTTTGTGAGTTTCTCTTTTCGTTGTAATGCATTTGCACCAAACGTTGCCATGATCCCCATAACTTTAGCGACCATGATTTTTTGTGTCAGCATACCGACAAATGCGCCGTCTTCGTCGATAACAGGAATATGACGAATATTTTTTTCTTTCATTAAATTATGTGCGTCATGCAGGGTGCTTTTTACGTTCACTGAAAATGGGTTAGCTGTCATTAAGTCGGTAACATTTTGACTCATGTTTATTCCTTTATTTTATCTGTAGTGTATCAGCTTATATTAGCGCTATTTTTAAGCTTTGCACCTTATTCAGATCAAGGTTTTTGCGGATTTAATAAACAGGAGGAGAGAGGAGTCACTTAACTAAATGCCCAAAAGCATTTAATTAAGTGCTTAAAACTACTGGTAAGTGTTATTCATAGCCACGTGGTGTTTTAGTTTTAATTACCGCAATGTAACCGTGCCAGCTAGCATAACTAAGTAGCGGCATAATAATAATAAATCCAGCGGCACCTGCAGCAAAGCCCAGCGCTACCAATACAAATATACAAATTGACCACACCACCATGGCAGTAAAGTTTTCTTTAACCGCGTGGATTGAAGAAACCACTGCAGTCATAATATCAACGCGTCTTTCCATCATAATTTGCGGGGTAAATGCAGAAATTGAAAACACACTGACCAGTAAAATCCCACCGATAATGCTGCCTATGGTTAAAAACGCAGAAAGCTCTTCAAAGGTGGGGTTTACATGGTTTGGATATAAAGCATGTACGATTGCAGCTAGGCGCATCCAAATAATCATAATTACCATGAGTAATACCGCAAATCCCCATTCACCTACAGGGTTACGAAACATTGATTTTAATGAATGGCTTAGTGTAGGTTTGTGGCCTTTTTCAAGCTCCCAGGCTACATCGTATAGGCCAACGGCGAATACCGGACCGATTAAAGCAAAGGCAACGGTTGCAGGTAAAATAGCTAAGTGGCTGTCGGTAAGTACAACAGAGTAAACAATCGCTACCGGAATAAGCGTGAAGATTAAACCGTAAATTAAACTCAACATGGGCGCGCGCGCCATATCTTTAAACGCTAACGAAAGCCAATGAAAAGCGGCAAATGTATTTACTTTGTTGCACTCTAAACAGCGTGCGAATTTAGTGTCTTTTTCTATCGTGTTTGTAGTTGGCATAAAGATGCTCCTTTTTTAGTCACCTTTTAGGTTTAGAACATAGATGTTTTATTTACAACTCGTAAACAACTTATACGCAAGATTTAATCGCATTGTTCATTTGTTAGTCATTTTTATAGAGGGAACGGTTTTACTTCCGTGTATAAGTAAACACTTAAAAAGTGGGTTCGTATTTCTTTTCTACAATGGTAATCTAACCGCTGTACCTAATGTTAAGAGACCGTAATGAAGGAAAATAAACAACAATTTCAAGGAACTTTACTGGGCAGTAAACGGTTTTTACCTCTGTTTGTGACGCAGTTTTTCTCTGCTTTAAATGACAATGTTTATAAGCAATCAATCTTGCTTATTTTAATTTTTCAAGCTGCTACGGTAGCCGATGGTGCCTTTTATTCTAATCTGGCGGCAGGATTATTTATTTTACCGTTTTTTCTATTTTCGGGCATGGCTGGGCAAATTGCAGAAAAGTTGGAAAAATCAAAGCTGATCAGCATCGTAAAGTTTTGCGAAATTCCTATTATGCTGGTGGGCGTAGTATCGATTTTAACCGAGCAGGTTTGGTTAATGTTAGGTACTGTATTTTTAATGGGTTTACAAAGCACTTTTTTTGGACCGCTTAAGTACTCTATTTTACCGCAACATGTGGCCCCAAATGAGCTAACCAAAGCGAATGGGCTGGTGGAGTCGGGCACTTTTGTCGCTATTTTATTGGGCACCGTATTTGGCACCTATTATATAACCCAAGCAGCGGGCCCTATTTATATCAGTATCGCAATAGTGAGCCTAGCGGTTATTGGCTTTTTGAGCAGTCGATTTATTCCTAAAAGTGCTGCCAATGATGCTAATTTAAAAGTATCGATTAACCCTATTACTTCAACCAAAAGTGTTTTTAATGCGCTTAAGGCACAAACCGAGTCGGTGGGTAAGTCAGTATTAGGGATCAGTTGGTTTTGGCTTATTGGTGCGGTGATACTAACGGCGCTCCCTAATTACGTAAAACATGTAATGGGAGGCGATGAGTTGGTGGTGACGGCTGCTTTAGTGGTGTTTTCGTTGAGTATTGCATTGGGGTCTTTATTGTGTGAAAAGCTATCACGCTCACGTATTGAGCTAGGTATTGTGCCTTTTGGTGCACTGTTAATTACCTTATTTTTATATTTACTAAGCCAAGAGCCTGGTATTGAATTTTATCGCCAAGTTAGTGAGTTGCAGCTTACTCTTGAACAAGTAATTAATACTGGCGATATGCTCTGGCATTTTGTTTGGATGGCAGGTATTGGTATTGCCTCGGGGTTTTATACCGTGCCTTTGTATGCACTCATTCAGCAGCGTACGCACCCCGATAGCCGTTCTCGAGTGATTGCAGCTAATAATGTATTAAACGCACTGTTTATGGTCGGCAGCGCCGTTTTAAGTATTGTAACTTTAACGCTATTACACTGGAATATTTCACAATTACTGTTGTTATTAGCAGGGCTTAATTTACTGATATCGGTTTATATATACAGCAAAGTTCCTGAGTTCTTTTTACGCTTTATTATTTATATTTTAGCGATTTGCATGTATCGGGTGCGCACTAAAGGCGAGCCTAACATTCCCGATGAAGGGGCTGCGGTAGTGGTAAGTAACCATGTTAGCTTTGTTGATTGGATGTTTATTTTAGCGGCGTCGCCTAGGCCAATTCGGTTTGTTGTATTTGCACCTATTTACTATTCACCGGCACTTAATTGGTTATTTAAAATGGCCAAAGCCATTCCAATCGATAGTGAAAAGGCAAACCCTAAGGCGTTTAATAAAGCCTTTGATGACATCGCTAAAACACTGGAAAGTGGTGAGTTAGTAGGTATTTTTCCTGAAGGAAAGCTCAGCGGTGATGGCGAAGTTGATGTGTTTCGCCGTGGCATTGAAAAAATAATTCAGCGCACGCCTGTGCCTGTTATCCCTGTTCATTTAGATGGATTATGGGGCAGTATGTTTAGCCGAAAAACCAAGTGGCGACTACCTAGACCCAAATGGTCGTTGGTAAGCGTAGCGATTGGTGAGTCGGTTGCACCTGAAAATGTGAGTGCCGATGACTTGCGTGATCGAGTGCTTGCTTTAAAGTAGCTTTACAATAAAAAAGCGCTGCAATTGATTGCAGCGCTGTGGTTGTGTTACTTAATGGTTATTAACGGTCTAAATTCATTACTTTAGTCCATGCTGCAACAAAGTCTTCTACAAACTTTTGTTTTGATGTATCAAAGGCATACACCTCAGCAACTGCACGTAGTTCTGAGTTTGAACCAAAAATCAGATCAACCGAAGTAGCGGTGTACTTTTGCATCCCCGATTGACGATCAAAGCCTTGATAAATGCCAGCATCTGACGATTTTTTCCATACCGTCGACATATCTAATAAGTTAACGAAGAAATCGTTATTTAGGGTACCTGGCTTATCGGTAAATACGCCGTAGTCAGTGCCTTTATAGTTTGCATCAAGTGAACGTAAACCACCGACTAATACAGTCATTTCAGGAACTGTTAGGTCAAGCTGATCCGCTTTATCAATCAGCATTTCTGTTGGCGATTTATAGCTTTTCTCTGCATCAAAGTAGTTTCTAAAACCATCGGCTGGCAGCTCTAATAAGCTAAATGCATTAACGTCAGTTTGCGCTTGCGTAGCATCGCCACGGCCAGCATTAAACGGCACGTCTACTGAGTAGCCTGCATCTTTGGCTGCTTTTTCAATCGCTGCATTACCACCAAGTACCACTAAATCAGCAAGCGATACATGGCTTTTGCTAAATAAGCTGTCGTTAAAGTCAGCTTGAATCGCTTTTAATACTTTAAGTACTTTTGCGGTTTCTGCTGGATTATTTACTGCCCAATCCTTTTGTGGTGCTAGCGCAATACGTGCGCCGTTGGCACCGCCGCGCATATCTGAATCACGGTAACTGGCAGCCGATGCCCATGCCACACGTACTAACTCAGGTACACTTAGGTTTGAGTCTAAAATAGCGGCTTTAAGCTCTTTTACTGCACCAGCATCAATGTTTGATTGAGTTTCTGCTGAAATAGGGTCTTGCCAAATTAAGTCGTCTTTTGGTACTTCTTTACCTAAAAAGTTACGTGGTGGTCCCATATCTCTGTGAGTTAATTTGTACCATGCTTTAGCAAAGGCAAGTTGATACTCTTTAGGGTCATTTAAAAAGCGTTCTGCAATTTTGCGATATTCAGGATCAAATTTTAACGCTAAATCGGCCGTAGTCATTACCGGTGGGTTAAATTTACCTTTAACGTGCGCATCAGGTACGGCGTTATGTAATGATTCATCTGTTGGGATCCACTGAATAGCGCCTGCAGGGCTGCGAGTTTGTTTCCACTCAAAGTTAAGTAGGTTGCTTAAGTACAGTGATGACCAGCGGGTAGGTGCTTGTGTCCATGCGCCTTCTAAACCACTAGATACGGTATCTTCAGAGTGGCCTTTACCACATTTGTTTTTCCAGCCTAAACCTTGCTCTTCAATACCTGCTGCAGCAGGCTCTGCACCTACACAGTCTTTAGGTTTGTGCGCACCATGCATTTTACCAAAGGTGTGACCACCGGCGATAAGTGCGAGTGTTTCTTCATCGTTCATCGCCATGCGAGAAAACGCAACGCGAATGTTCTTAGCTGACCCAATAGGATCAGGAACCCCTTTAGGCCCTTCTGGGTTTACATAAATTAAGCCCATGTGTGTTGCACCCAATGGGCGTTCTAATTTGCCGTCTGCATCTTCACGGTCGCTGGCAAGCATTTCTACTTCAGGACCCCAGTAAACCATGTCTGGTTCCCAATCGTCAGTACGACCACCAGCAAAACCATAGGTTTCAAATCCCATATTTTCTAGGGCAACGTTACCCGCTAATACGATTAAGTCTGACCATGAAAGGGCTTCACCGTATTTTTGTTTGATTGGCCAAAGTAAACGGCGCGCTTTATCCAAGCTTACGTTATCTGGCCAACTATTAAGTGGTTCAAAACGTTGTTGTCCACCGCCAGCGCCACCACGGCCATCAAGCGTACGGTAGGTACCAGCACTGTGCCAGGTCATACGAATAAAAAATGGGCCATAATTACCAAAGTCTGCTGGCCACCAATCTTGAGATTGAGTTAGTAGAGCGTCGATATCACTTTTTACAGTGTCTAAATCTAGACTGTTAAATGCCTCTGCATAATTAAAGTCGGCACCGTAAGGGTTTGAACGTAGATCATGATCGCGAAGAGGAGATAGGTTAAGTTGATCTGGCCACCAAAATTGGTTGGTTCTGGTTGCGCCCATTTTTGCCTCACCCATGCCTACAGCACCTTGTGGCTTAGACATTTGTGGTTTTTCTTGGCTAAAAGCAGAGCCAGACATAAGTGCCATACTTATAAATCCAACAAGCGCTTTTTTTGTAAATGATCGGTTTTTCATTGTCAGCTTCCTTAAAGTTAACGAATTTCGTTATATACAAAGCGTATTAAAAAATAGGGCCTACTCATTAAAAAACAGTAGGCTAATACTTCATTCAAGTTGTTGTTAAACAAGCCTGAATGGCTAAGCAGTGAGGATAGTATAGTAAAGAGGGTAAAAACCGTGTGCGAAATAAAACGATTAGTGCAATCTATAAAAATGATTTATTAAATTTAATCGATTAAATAAATGAATTGTAAATACGCAAAGAAGGCTTTGCAGAGCTATAGGCATAAAAAAGCCCAGCGTAGGCTGGGCTATTAAATAAACTTAGTGCTATTGAGTTTTCATTAACTTACTGGTGATCACACCAGAGGTCATAGCACCCGATACGTTGAGTGCGGTACGCGCCATATCTATTAAAGGCTCAATAGAGATAAGTAAAGCCACTACCTCTATAGGTAATCCCATGGTAGGTAATACAACCAACGCTGCGAAAGTAGCACCACCGCCTACGCCAGCAATACCAAACGAGCTAATAACCACAATACCAATAAGCGGTAAAATAAACTCAAATGTGAGTGGGTCTATCCCCACACTTGGCGCAACCATCATCGCAAGCATGGCAGGGTAAATACCAGCACAGCCGTTTTGACCTATGGTGGCACCAAAAGAAGCCGATAAGTTAGCGATTGCTGGGGGCACTTTTAACTGGTTAATTTGCACATCTACATTCATAGGAATCGATGCCGCTGAGCTACGCGAGCTAAAGGCAAAGGTGAGCACTGGCCAGATTTTTTCAAAGTAATGTTTTGGATTAACACCTACTAAGCTAAGCAGTAAACCATGCACAACAAACATTAATAAAATAGCCACGTAAGAAGCAACGATAAAGGCAAGTAAATTTAAAATGTCGCTACTACTAGAGTTTGCCACAACACTTGCCATTAAACCTGCAACACCATAAGGCGTTAGAGCAATTACCATGCGAACTAAGCTCATTACTGTCGCTTGTAGGGCGTTTACACCGTTACGAATTGGGCTAGCAAGCTCTGTTTTTTCAAGCATTACTTTACGCGCAGCTATACCAACAAGTACACCAAATATAACCGTGGCAATAATAGAGGTTGAACGTTGATTACTTAAATCTGCAAAGGGATTTTCAGGAATAAAGCTAAGTAGCATTTGTGGCACACTTAAGTCGGCCACATTCGCTGCTTTGCTTTGCAGGGTGTCCATTCTAGCGGCTTCACGAGTACCTGATACAAGCCCTTCAATGCTCAAATCAAATCCATACGTTACCGCAATACCAATTAATGCTGCAATCGCGGTGGTAAAAAGTAAAACAGAGATGCTAATAAAGGATATTTTCCCCAGTGAGCCTTGGTTCTCAAGCTTAACCACAGCGGCAATCATAAAGACCAATACCAGTGGCATGATGATCATTTTTAGTAACCCGACATAGCCTTTACCTACTATGCTAACCCAGCTGAGTATTTCTTTAATGGTTTCTGGGGAATGGGCAAACAAAAATTGAAGAGCTAAACCAAAGGCGCTACCAAGTACTAAACCAAATAAAACGGTACGAGATAAAGAGCTGCTTTTTTGCGAAACAAGATAAATAGCAAACAGCAAACCGACAAATAATGCCAACATTAATAATACAGCAAGCGACATGGTACCCTCTTTTATAGCTGTGAATTAGCGCGGCACTTTAACGCTTTGTAAGACGTTAACAAAATACACTTTCGCTATGGGATAGAATTAAAAGGAATATAGTAATAATATTAAAGTATAACGAATCAGCGTTTTATTGTACAAGCTTATTCATATGCTTGTATTTTCTTTAATTTATAGGGTTTACTATAGATCGTAAGCCTTGTTTAAAGCGTAAATCTCATACGAATTAATTGGTCAACGTGTTCACTTTAGTTTTATTTAAAAATAGGGAGTAAAGGTATGTTAAAGGCAATAATGACGCTGGTGATGGTTTTAGTGGTTAGCGGATGTTCAACCCAGTATCCAAATCAAGCGCTACTTGGTAAGCAATTTCCCACTGTTACAGGAGAAAGCTTAGAGCAACAGTTATTCACTATTCCTGATGACTTTAACAACCCACATACGTTGCTATTAATTGGTTATAAACAAGATAGCCAGTTTGATATTGATCGTTGGCTTATTGGTTTAGATATGACTGCAGTGGATGTAACGGCCTATGAGTTGCCAACTATTCAGGGCATGGTTCCTCGTATGTTTAGTACCTTAATTGATAGCGGCATGCGTAAGGGGATCCCAAAAGAGTTGTGGGGTGGGGTGATCACAATTTACAAAGATGGCGATAAAGTTCAGGCATTTACTGGCAACGAAAATCCTAATAACAGCCGTGTAATACTGCTTGATGAGAGTGGCAAAATTATTTACTTTTACGACCGTGGCTTTTCTGTCTCGGCATTAAATAATTTAAAAGCGGTTTTGGAAAAGCAATAAGTTGTAGTTAAATTTAGTTGCCTTTGGGCACGCTATTATTAAGTTAGCGTGCCACGTTAAAAGCATTACTCGCTAACGTTATTTCTGCCTTTCTTTTTAGCTCTATAAAGGGCTAAATCGGCATTTTTTAATGCTTCATCAAAGCTTTGTTTTGCTGTTCTTTGTGCTACACCTATAGAAACCGTCACGTTTACCGTTTTGTTGTCACTTGGCTGTTTACCTTTGCGAGATTTTTTATCGGTGCGTTTTGGGTTTCTGATCACCATGTCGTAGGTGGTAATATTTTCGCGCAGTGTTTCTAGCTCAGGGATTGACTGCTCGGCTGTTTTACGCGGGAACACCACCGTAAATTCTTCTCCACCATAACGGTAAATTTTGCCAGCCCCTTTAATGCCAGCCATTTTAGCCGCCACTAGCTTTAACACTTGGTCGCCAATATCGTGGCCATAGGTATCGTTGAATTTTTTAAAGTGGTCAATGTCGAGCATAGCAACGGTGTATTTTCGCCCTAATGATAAAGCAAGCTGATTAAGTGCTCGCCGCGTTGGTAAGCTGGTTAAATCGTCTCTATAGGCTAAATAATAAGAGTCGGTACTCACTGCCAATAAATACAAAGAAGCCATAAGCACGGCTATTACAGACCAAGGAAAATCAATAATGTGTTGCTGATTAAGGCACCATACAATAAAGGTAATTAATAAGGCGGTTTGAGTCAGGTTATGGGCCCTCAAGCTTTGCCAAATAAGCAAGCCGCCAATTATTGAAAGCGGTAAAGCAATGGGTAAATAAGGAAGCAGTTGAGTATAAAAAGAGGATTGTATTGTTAGTTCTTGTAAATGTTGGCTCAGTGCTAACCAAGCAAACGCAGCACCGCCGCAAACAATAACAAGTAAACTGCGAGTTACTGTATGTATTGATAAAAGCGCTCTATCTTTTATGACTGCCAGTAACATTAATAAACTTGCAGCGCATAATAAGGTCCAGTCAGATTGCGCTTTGAGCCAGTTAGACCAAGGTAAAGCGTAGTCTAATGAAGATAAATAAAGCACCCAAAATGCGCAAAGTAGTGCAACCCGACTTCGATTAAACTGAGTAGCAAATACAGCAGTAATAACCAGTAATGGATAAACAAGATTATTAATAAGAGAGAGCTTACTTTGCCATTGAACTTGAAACTGAACTAATAATAAAAATAAGCCACATAGCCCTAAAGGGCTCAAAGAAGTTGATTTAACTCCTGCTAATTTTAACAACCCATGCTCCAAAGACCGATGTCTAATAAATAAAGGCTTATTGTATTCATATTGAAAAATATTACTACTTTAATGCTTATTAATTATTTAAAAACAATGCCTTAAAACTAATTTGGGTGGCTTTTATCGACATTTTTTAACCAAATGTATGACATTTTCGATAAGATAAAAACAGTAATAAAGCTTATTTGAGAGGTTTAGATAGAATGTATTATCGCGACTTTAGCAATTTAAGAGGCCATCCATGGCCTTTTTGCTAATTATTCTTATAGCGAGGGTAGTCACTGTAGCCTTGCTCAGTGCCACCATACATAGTGCTGGCATCGGCTTCATTTAATGGCCAATTATTTTTTATGCGTGCTGGCAAGTCAGGGTTGGCAATAAAAGGGCGACCAAAAGCAAATAAATCCCCATAACCTTTAGCTAACATCGCCAAGGACTTATCAACCGTGTATTTACCAGCGTAAATAATACGCCCAGAAAACTCTGCGCGTGCCGCTTGATAAAATTGCTCTGGCAAATCAGGGGCATTGTCCCAATCAGCTTCAGCAATTGAAAGATAGGCAATACCCGCTTGCTCAAGTACTTTAATGGCTTCTATATAAGTATGTTGAGGGTCTGATTCTACTAATCCTAAATAAACACGGGTTTCATCAGTACTGCTAAATAGCGGCGCAAATCTAACTCCTAAACGCTCAGCGCCAACTACGTCACTAACGGCAGCAACAATCTCTTTTAAAAAGCGTAAGCGATTAGTCAGTGAACCACCGTATTCATCTTCACGTTGGTTACTATGCTCAGAAATAAATTGGTTTACTAAGTAGCCATTAGCACAATGCAGTTCCACACCATCAAACCCAGCCTCTAGTGCATTACGGGCAGCTTGTGCATACATGCCAACAAGCTCTTTTACTTCATTTGTTGTTAAAGCTTGTGGTTCACTTGGATCGGCTAAAGCGCCTTGAGCTGGCCCTGTTTCTATAAACACTTTCACACTATCAGCTGCTATTGCTGAGGGAGCAACAGGTTTGGCTTCATTTGGTTGTAGGCTAGTATGCGATACACGGCCCACATGCCACAGCTGGGCAAAAATAACTCCCCCTTGTGCATGCACGGCATTAGTCACTTTTTTCCAGCCAACGATTTGCTCGGCAGAGTGAATACCGGGTGTCCAAGCGTATCCTTGTCCTCTAGGTTCAATTTGAGTGCCCTCGGTAACCATAAAGCCAGCAGTTGCACGTTGTGCGTAGTAAGTTGCCATTACTTCGTTGGGGATATTGCCAGGTACTGTACTGCGTGAGCGGGTAAGTGGCGGCATAACAATACGATTTTTAAGGGTATATGGCCCTAAACTAATGGATGAAAATAAACTGTCGATATTTTTACTTGGTTGACTCATTTGAATACCTTTTAAATTAACTATGCTGCTTAGCGCTTATAACAATGCTGGTGAGTATAGGGATTTAAAGCTACAATTTGAAACAACACTTTTTTGTTTTAGATACAATTATGAATGGTATAGGTCGGCTGGATATAAAGCAGTTGCGAGTTTTAAGCGCTTTACTTAAATTAAAAAATGTATCGCATGTTGCGCAAAAAATGGGGCTAACTCAGCAAGCCATTAGTGAACAGCTGCGAAAATTACGCGACTTATTTGATGATAGGCTGTTTATTCGTCAAGGCAATACGATGCTGCCAACGCCAAAAGCGCTAACGCTTGAACTACCGATTAATCAAATTCTGAGTCAACTAGACGCGTTATTAGTGCCGCCACAGTTTTCCCCGCAAAGTTACCAAGGTGTTTTTACTATAAGTGCTACGGATTATGCGATTGCTGCACTTTTACCTCAGTTATTAGCAATTACTCGCCGTGAAGCGCCAGGTTTAAAGTTGATTATTCGAGACTTTGCATCCGATAACGTTAACCAGCTCATTAGTGCAGGAGAGCTTGATTTACTGATTAGCTTTGTTGAATTTATTCCTGATAATTTAGTTTACGATACCCTATTTGAAGAACAGCATATTTGTATTGCAGGCGCACATGCGCCCACATCTTCACAGCCTTTGAGCTTATCTGAGGTTGCGAGTCGGCCGCAGTTGGTGGTGTCGGCATCTAGAGCAAACTTACGTGGGTCGCACGATCGCTGGTTTGCAGATAAAGGCTACAAACGAAATATTGTTATGTCAGTACCTGGGTTTTCATCAGTGCCTGATTTACTCAATACCACCGATTTAATTGCGTTTTATCCATCAAGGTTATTGCCAAATAGTAAGGTGAAGCAATTGGAGATTGAATTATTACCGCCGCCGTTTAAGGTGATTGCAGCATGGCATCCTCGCTCAAATAACAGCGATATTCATCAGTGGCTTATTGCACAATTAAAACAGATTTAGTGATTATTTAATTAGTTGGCGAATGTCGCTTCCTGTTGGTGCTTCATGGGCACGTAACGAAAAGGCGGGTAAAACCGCTAATATATGATCAAATATATCTGACTGAATATTTTCATATTCACCCCAATTGGTGGTATTGGTGAATGCGTAAATCTCAATGGGTAACCCTTGGGTTGTTGGCGCTAATTGCCTTACCATTAAGGTCATACCCTGATGAATATGCGGGTGCTGTTTTAATAGCGCCACCAAATAGTGACGAAATGTACCCACATTAGTGAGCCTGCGGCCATTTAAAGTGCAGCTCATATCTACTTTTTTAGTCGTGTTCTGCTCGTTAATAGTCGATAGCGTACTTTCAAGATAATTGCTTAGCAAGTCAGCTTTTTTAAGAGCAACAAGTGCGGCTTCATCTAAAAAGTGCACACTACTCATTTCTAGATGAATGCTGCGTTTTATCCGGCGTCCACCAGAGTCTGACATACCGCGCCAATTTTTAAATGAGTCGGAGATAAGCGCATAAGTAGGAATGGTAGTAATGGTTTTATCCCAATTTCTTACTTTAACTGTGGTTAACGCAATATCAATAACATCACCATCGGCGCCGTATTTAGGCATTTCTAACCAGTCACCTACCGCCAGCATATTATTGGCAGAGAGCTGAATACCTGCTACTAATCCTAAAATAGCGTCTTTAAATACCAGTAATAACACCGCAGACAGAGCGCCTAAGCCGCTTAGTAAAATTAACGGTGATTTATTCATCAACAACGAAACGGCTAAAATGGCAGTTAATACACTGGCAATAAGCTTAATTGTTTGCAAAAAGCCGCGCAGCGGAAAGTGAGCACTCAAGGGGCGCTTATCGGAAATTGCTTGAAATATATCCAGTAACGAAAACAGCGAAAGCAAGGCAAATAAAATGATCCACTGATCGGTGATCATTTGAATCAAATACAAAAACGTAGTGCCTTCGGGTATCCATAGTTGCGCCTGAATAACAACGACCGCTCCTTGTAAAACAAATGAGATATTACGAGCGAGCTTTTTTGCTGAATATAAAGGGCTTTTACTATCGGGTTGCGCTGCTTGTTCGCTAAAACGGTTTTTAACTAAGCGCTGAGAAATCAGCCTTAAAATAAGGTGTAATATTAATGCAAATAGCGCGATCCAAGCCAGTACAATCAGGTCGTACCATAAAAAAGGGCTCCCCGGAAAATAATCGCCAAACCATTGCAGTAAAAAATCTCGCAGCTGTGCACGTGTTCCTGTCATTAATACTCCATAAGGGCGTTATTATTAATTACTGGTAGTTAAGCAGCTGTAATGTAAAAAGTCTATTTAAGACTTTTTACATGGTGTATTTAAATTTTACTTTGGGCGAGTTGCTCAGTGAGTTCGTCAAAAATACTTGGGTCATCTATGGTTGAGGGAATTTGCAGTTCTTCACCATCAATTAACTGCCGCAGGTTTTTACGTAAAATTTTGCCAGAACGGGTTTTTGGTAATCGCTCTACACACATAATATTTTTAAGGCACGCAATAGCACCAATTTGATTACGAACGGTTTGTACCAATTGCTGTTCTACCTCTTTATGTGAGCCATGAAAATCATTTTTTAGCACCACCATCGCCATTGGGTTTTGCCCTTTTAGCGCATCACTAATACCAAATACTGCACATTCAGCTACAGCTGGGTGCGCGGCAACAATTTCTTCCATTTCACCAGTGGATAAACGATGCCCTGCAACATTAATCACATCGTCGGTGCGACCCATAATAAAGAGGTAACCATCGTCATCAATATAACCACCATCACCAGATAAGTAGTAGCCATCGTATTCGGCCAAATAACCAGCCTTAAAACGAGCTGTATTTTGCCAAATTGTCGGTAAACAGCCCGGCGGTAAAGGCTGCTTTATAACAACCGCGCCTTGCTCATTAGGAGCACATTCATCCCCATTCATATCTAAAATTCGTACGTCAAATCCAGGCGTTGCAACCGTTGAACTCCCGGCTTTTGTAGGCAGGTGTTCAATGCCTACAGGGTTACACGCAATTGCCCAGCCGGTTTCGGTTTGCCACCAATGATCAAGTACCGGTAAGCCTGTTTTTTCTTTGAGCCAATCGTAGGTAGCTGGGTCTAAACGCTCTCCGGCTAAAAATAATCGTTTGAGACTAGACGTATCATACTTCTTAAATCCTTCGGCGTTGGGGTCTTCTTTTTTAATCGCGCGAAACGCAGTGGGGGCACTAAATAAAGCATTTACTTTGTATTCTTCTACTACGCGCCAAAAAGCACTGGCATCGGGAGTTCTAACTGGTTTTCCTTCAAACAAAATAGTTGCGCATCGATACATAAGTGGCGCATACACAATATATGAGTGACCTACTACCCAGCCAATATCAGAGGCGGCCCAAAACACGTCACCCGGTTTCATGCCGTAGACGGTTTCCATACTGTAATGCATAGCAACCGCATGACCGCCATTTTCACGCACCACACCCTTAGGTGTCCCTGTTGTGCCTGAGGTGTATAAAATATAAAGCGGATGATCACCACTGACCGCAACAGGCTCAACCGGTGTGGCCGTTTGCATTGCATCTGCCCAGTTTATGTCGCGATTAGCCGTTAGCGGAGCAGTGACTTGTTCACGCTGATAAATAATACAGTGTTCAACTTTATAGCTAGCAGCTTCAAGCGCGTTATCGAGTAATTCTTTGTATTCAATTACGGTATTTACTTCTACACCGCAAGAGGCACTGAGTACCAATTTGGGCTTGGCATCGTCAATCCGTACCGCTAATTCATGCGCTGCAAAACCACCAAATACAACAGAATGAATAGCGCCAATTCGGGCGCAGGCTAACATACCAATTACTGCCTCGGGGATCATAGGCATATAAATCACTACGCGGTCGCCTTTAGTCACCCCCAAAGACTGCATTACCCCTGCAAATTTAGCGACCTCTTGCTGCAGTTGTAAATAGCTAAAACTGCGTTTGCTATTGGTAACCGGTGAGTCATAAATTAAGGCGGTCTCATTCCCATGCCCAGCGATTACATGTTGGTCTAATGCTAAAAAACAGCTGTTAAGTTGGCCGTCTGCATACCAGTGGTGCAGTCCTTCTTGATCTTGTGTATATGCTGTTTCTGGAGCCTTGTACCAAGGAAGTCGCTTACTTTGTGATAACCAAAACGCTGCCGGGTCTTGTTTAAACTCGTTGTAATGTTGTTTGTATTCACCTGACATAAAGGCTCCTGAGAAAAATATAATCTAACGTAATTTAAAACTAAGCGCTTTTTATCAATAGCGATATTCGACCATGGTCGGTTAAATAGTGAGCGACATTTTTGTTTTTTGGTTAACGTAATGATTGTATGGAACTAAAAGGTACCAACTAATGTAAAATGTAACTGTAATTAATGAAGAGTAATTGGATAAAAGAATGAATCAAATGGTCAGGGTAGGCGTTGCAGTAATAGTAATGCATGATAATAAAATTCTACTGGGTGAACGGATAGGCGCGCATGGTGCAAATACGTGGGCAACCCCTGGTGGGCACTTAGAATTTGGTGAAACGGTTGAGCAATGTGCTGTGCGTGAAGTAGCAGAAGAAACGGGCCTTGATGTTACTAATATTCGACAACTCGATTTTACCAACGATATATTTAGCAAAGAGAACAAACATTATATTACTTTATATGTGCAAGCAGACTATGAAGGTGGTGAAGTAGTAAATAAAGAGCCACATAAATGTTTGCAGTGGCGTTGGTACGATATTAATAACTTGCCTTCACCTTTGTTTGCCTCATTAAAAAATTATTTAGCACAGAGTTCCTTGCCCGCTGAGTATTAAAGTTTTTTTGGCATAGGAAGTTGCCATTTATTTAAAATTTGTTGATATTCACCGCTTTCTTTGATGGCATTTAACCTATCGCTAATAATTTTTGCTGTGTGTGAGTCAAGTTGATTACTGGCTGCAAAATGCAAAGAAGAAGGTAATTCATCTAAATGGATGCGCTTTGAAATTAAATGAGGGTCGAGCCCGCTGCGCTTTAATTCGTTTTCAAGTGTGAGCGTGTTAGTAACGACAAAGTCGATACGATCTTTATATAGCATTTTCCAGAGCTGCTGATAATAACTCACTAATACCAAGTTTTCATTTTCAGTAAAACCTTGGGCTTCTAAATAGGCCTGCGCAGAGTAACCGCGAATAGTGGCTACTTTGTATTCTTTAGCGAAGTTTAAATGAATCACTTCATCTTTATGGCTGCGTAAGCTAACTAGGTATGCGTCTGCAAAGTAGACTTTACCTAGCCACTTAAATTGATGATGTCTGTTTGGTGTTTTTAGCAGTGACAGCATGATGGCATTAGGGTTGGCTTGTTGCTGCTGAAACATTCTAGCCATTGGCATTATTTCAAACTTTGCTGTTAAATCAGTCCCTTTTAGTACAGCTTTTGCGATATCAACCAATGCGCCCTGCGTTTCACCTTGGAGATTTTTAAAATGATAAGGCGGTAAATCTTCAGCGATGAAAGTAACTGGATTGGCGTTACAAACCGCGCTGTAAAAAACCAATACAAAAACATTTAACACCATACGCATAAGCATAAATAATTGTCTTTTAGGCAATACAATAATGCTAGTGTAAAGAAAATTAAGAAGAAGGTATATTGTAAATGTGTATTTTAAGTAATTAAGATGTTTAATTATTGTTTTTTTATGAACTGTCGAGGTGAGCAATGATACCAGCGTTTAAAGGCACGATTAAAAGAGCTTTGATCATTAAATCCCAGCATAAATGCGATATTATTTAACGAATAATGAGGAATATAGGTTAATAAACGTCGTTTTTGCTCCTCTTCAAGCAGTTTAGCAAAGGTGGTTTGTTCTTTTTTTAAATAGCGTTGTACTGTGCGTGGCGTCATATTTAAGGCGGCGGCTGTTCTAAGCAAAGAGCAATCTTGTAAGTCATGTTTTGCCATTAAAATATGATTAATTTTTTCTGTTAATAACTGCTGACTTTTAAACTGGGAGAGCTGTTGCTCTGACATTTGCTTGAGCATCGCGTTGATTTGGCTGTTATCGGTTTTAAAGGGCAGAGTTAAGTAATTACTTGGAAACTCGATTTGATTAAAACTAGCTCCAGCTTTTACTGGGCAATTAAACCAATCAGTTAATCGTTGTTGCTCGGTGTTTGAAAAGTGTGTTGAAAAATACACACAGCTAGGAGAAAGTTGTGGATTAAGTAGCTGGCGTATCACACTGACCCATGCGGTCATATTTCGTAAAACAGCCTGTGGACTACATTGCGGATCGGCTAACCAAGTTACTTTACACAATGTTTGTTGTTGCTCAAACTGGGCGCGACCAATGTTAGCTACTAGGCTGTCGTAATTGAGCAGTGCAGTAATTGCACTGGCTAAATTAGTACTCGATTCAATTAAATACCCTAATACACCAAAATCAGCGGTGCGTATTTGTTTTCCTAATTCAAAGCCAAATAAGGGGTCGTTTAACGCTTGTTGTGCATAGCTAAGCAACGCATTATAGCTTTTTAAACTGATCCGTGGCGCCAATTGTTGTGATTGCTTATTAGTATACTCATTAAATTCAATCGCGTTTAAAACCGCATGACTAGCTAAGCCCTTGGCTTCAAGATAATCCAAACAGCTACAAAAGTAATGATCGGCTAAGGTTTTCATTTGTCGCCTAAAGCTAAAAAATAGTCATCTAATCGCAAGTTTGCCACGGCATATTTTTATATGCTAGTGATCTATAAAAATAATAGGGCGAAGGTCATGGTGGAAATAAAGGTTAAGCGTACTGTGGCAGCAACGCCTGAGCAAATACGCAGCGTATTACTAGCTCATACCGATTTAGGGCGGTTTTTTAATGCTCACTTTAAACTACTAACACCACAAGAGCCGGGTGAAATAACTGGCGGGAAAGGCACGATTAGAGAAATAAAAATGCAAGGCTCTACCTTTAAAGAGCAAATAATAGCCGCAGATAATAGTCATATTAGTTACCGTATTATAGGCAGCAAGCCCGTTGCACAGCATCGTGGTGATATTTACTTAAATACCAATAACGAAGATCCATCACTCACCGAGATTAGCTATCATATTCGTTGCATTGCACCTTTTTGGCTACCCGATTTTATACTGGCTTTTTTTATAAAAAAAGATATTAGTCAGGCACTTAAAAAAATAGCCCGTTATTTTCAGGAGCGTGTTGTATGAGCATTGAAATTATTTTACTCGCACTGAGCCCTATTTTTTTGCTATTTGTTGCTATTGAGTTTATTAAATTTAGGCGTTATTACGATATAAAAGACAGCTTAGCCAACGCGTTACTTGCTTTATTACACCAAGGCGCTGATGCTATTGCGTTAATAGTGCTAATGCCGTTTTTTTACTGGCTGTATCAGTTTCGGTTATTTGATATTGAATTGACGGTACTGACCGTATTAGGTGCCTTTGTACTGCAAGACTTTTTATATTATTGGTTTCATCGTGCATCACACCATATACATTGGTTATGGGCAGCACATGTCGTACATCATAGCTCTACGAGAATGAATTTTACTACTGCGTTTAGACAAAGTTTAATGTATCCGCTTGCGGGCATGTGGCTGTTTTGGATGCCGATGATATTACTTGGTTTTGAACCTGTGATTGTTTTTGCCGTAGTTGCCCTTAATTTAGCGTATCAATTTTTTGTTCACACCCAAGTGGTAAAAAAGTTGGGTTGGTTTGAAAGCGTATTTAATACCCCATCGCATCATCGGGTGCACCACGCTATAAATAATGGCTACTTAGATAAAAACTTCGCTGGAGTTTTAATTATTTGGGATAAATTATTTGGCACTTATGTAGAAGAGGATGAAAATAAGCCGTGTAAATACGGAATTATTGGCCAACTAAACAGTAATAACCCGATTAAAATTACCTTTCATCAGTGGCAGCATCTCGTTAAAAGTAGCTATAGGGCAAACGGGTTAAAAGCTAAATTAAAAGTAGTATTTGGTTACCCAACAAGCTCTCAAGGTAGTAATAAGTAAGCCTATTTTTATATATAAAAGCCAGGAGTAAATAGCATCACTCCTGGCTTATCTCACAGTAAAACTTAATTTATTTAGCTGTTGTGATCACTGTATCAATTAAGTGAACAACGCCATTACTGGTGTAAATATCAGTGGTTGTTACATTACTACCCGCTACTTGTAATGATGTAGCCGGCAAGCTTACTTGCCACCAAATATCGTTCACAGCTTGGCCATTATTCTGACCTGCTGCCGTATCACCTGAGAAGGTATATAAAGGACGACCAAGATAAGCGACTTGCATGCTGTCATCTGAGCGAGCAATTAACGATAAACCTGGCACATTTTCAATTGACGCTGCAGTACCAAGAACAGGTGGCCATGTTGTTGCACATCCACCTTCACACACGCTCATTGCCTCACCTAAATCATTGTCGAACACATAAACTGTTTTACCTGGCATTGCATCGGCCATACCTGTTACTAAACGGTTGTTAGTTGTATCGTAAGCAATGCTGTCTGTTGCTGTATTTTCGGTGCTGGTAAAGTCAACAATGTTTACGCTCAACATATTTTCGGCAAGGGTAGTAGCCATTTTTCCATTGGCTGCAAATGCATCTGTACTACCCACTTGAGCGCCTAAAACATGTTGAGTTAGTACACTAGTTAGTGCAGTAGTGTCAGCTAATAAAGCGTTTAAATCAGCGGTAGGAATTTTATTAAATGCAGCATTCGTCGGTGCAAATACCGTAAATGATTTTGTGGTATCGTTAAAAGTATCTACCAGTGATGCTGCTTGTAGTGCAGTGACCAAAGTAGATAATGCGGGTGTTTCAGTAGCCACAGTAGCAATTGTTTTAGTCGGAGTACCCACTTCAACCGGCGGCATAATCACTTTATTAAGTACATGAATTACGCCGTTATCAGCAGTTACATTCGCTGCTTTCACTGCTGCATCGTTAATAAACAGTGAGCTGTTCACGTACGATAAAGCAGCCATGTCACCATTTGCCATTTCTACTTTGTTGTTTTCGCTATTAGCAATAGTTACCGCTGCATCTGACAGTACATTTGCGTCAGCAACAACGTGGTAAAGTAAAATATCGCGTAATGTGTCTGTATCTGCTAAAAGCGCATTTAGTGTGTCCTCGCCTAGAGCATTAAACGCGGCATCAGTAGGTGCGAATACAGTAAATGTATTTGTAGGGTCGCTCACAACAGTGTCTAAACCTGTTGCTGCTAGTGCAGCGAGTAATGTTGTAAAACTACCATTTTCAGTAGCAACATCAGCTATGGTGCCAAAGCTCTCTGGTAGTGCGACATCGCCAACGATCACAGAATCGATTACATGAATAACGCCGTTGGTGGTTTCTATGTCAGTCACCACCACGTTCGCACCGCCAAACATTAACATATTGGTGTCTGCATTTATCGCGATAGGGAGAGTATTCCCAAGCAGAGTTTCAGCCGACTGTCCATTTAAAGACATAGCCGTTACAGAGTCTACAGAGCCTGATAAAACATGTTGTTTTAAGATATCACCCAATACATCTGGGTTGGCGAGCAGCGTGTTAATCATTTTACTGCCTACCGCTTCAAACGCGGCATCAGTCGGTGCAAATACCGTAAACTGTGATGATTCATCAGAAAGCGCAGCGGTTAAACCTGCAACATCAAGTGCTGCTAGCAAGGTACTAAAATCGCCAGCTTGCTGAGCTGTTTCAATAATATTGTTGGTTGGCGCAGTTTCTGACACTGTTTTAGGTGTGAGCACTGCATCTATAACATGAATAATTCCGTTGTCAGTCACAATATCAGTCATTGTTACTGTACTGGTATTTACTAATAAATTTTCACCACTTAAAGATAAAGCAATGCTTTGTCCGTTAACAGTCTCAAGGGTAGTACCCGCTAAACCAATAGCAGCTTGTGCATCAACTCTGCCAGAGACCACATGGTAAGTTAAAATTGAACTAAGCGTGTCTGTATCAGCTAATAAGTTATTAATGGTTTCTTCGCCTAGTAACGCAAATGCATCATCAGTTGGGGCGAATACAGTAAAGCTAGTAGTTAAATCATCAAGGGTTTCATCTAGACCGGTTGCTTCAAGTGCTGCAACAAGGGTGGTGAAATCTCCAGAGTCCTGTGCGGCATCAAAGACTGAGACAGCGGGTTGTGGATCTACAGTTACTGGGGCGTTGTTATCGTCATCGCTACTACAACCTTGAATGAGTAACAAGGGAAGTATGAGAGCACCGAGCTTAAATACTTTATTCATAATTGTTCCTTTAATCGAATGTTACAGTGTTACAGCTTTGTGAATATTACGAAGCTTTTTGCATTGTTGATCAAAAAAACTTGATTTATTTTCGTACAATTTAATAGATGTAGGATTTTATTGAATTTTTATTCAAGAAAGCGTTTAAATTTTAGTTTTTTTACTGCGCGGTGCACCAAGTAAAATAAATACATGGCAAATACATACGGATAAAAATGCACTAATCCCCAAAGCACCACCGAAACCATCAAGAATAGGCACTAAATAGGCAAAAAACAGTGAAAATATAATTGCTGAACTGGCAAGCGTATACATACCAAAGCGGTGAGGGGCACTCATGCCAATAAATGTGCCGCCAAAAAAGACGATGCTATATAGCTCAGCGTTGAAACTAAATTGTGCAAATATTAAATAGGCAATAATGGATAGAGCTGCAGAGGCTCGGATCCCATCAAAGCGATTATGTTTAGCCAAGTAAAAGGTTAAAAACGCCCCTAACAATGCAAGCAGCGGATAAATAAGTGTCATATTATTAACTCCTTGGCTAAAACAAATAAGGCGACGCTAGCAAATGCAATGCTACCTAACCGTCCGCCAAACCCCGCAAATACATTAATGGTAAGTGTGTATAAAACAGCACCAATGGCAGAAATAATCGCAATTTCCCAGTATTCATTAATTAAATTAGTGGAGCACATACCGGCAAAACTGCCCGCATAAATAGCTGCATAGGGGTGGTTTTTGTAATCTGCAGGAAATGGAATAAATGAACCGATAAGCCCTGTTAAACCGGCAGATACAACAATAGGTAATGCGAATGTGGTATGCATTACAAAACACGACAAGCAGCCGATAAAAAAGGTGATGAATTTTAAAAGTATGAATTTAGTCATGGCGCGCACATAATAATGTATCAGTTTTAGCTTTAATAGTTAAAAACTGCGATTTAAGACTAAAATCGATATACCACTGTTAAAAGGTGAATTATTACTATTGAAGATTAGCAATATGCAACGAATGACTAAAAATAACACTGTTAATGTTCTATAAATTGCAAATTATGTATAATGCAGCATATTTCATATATTAAAAGTTATAACCTAAGGTAATTTATGTCTAACTGTTTACATCTGGCTATCCCTGCTGGTGATCTTGAAAAAGCGAAAGCGTTTTACTGTGACGTACTCGGCTGTAAAACCGGCAATAGTGAAGCGGGGCGATGGGTAGACATTGATTTTTGGGGTAATGAATTAACTCTGCATCAAAGTGTTGAGCGTTTACCTACGGTTCGTCACGACGTTGATATGGGCGCTGTGGCTGTACCACATTTTGGTATACATTTATCAGAAAGTGAGTTTCAAGGACTTAAGCAACGCATTGCCGATGCCGGCCTTGAATATTTAGATCAGCCTTACCGTCGTTTTGTTGGTGATGAGTTTGAGCAAGAAACCTTTTTTATTGAAGATCCTAACGGTAACGTGCTCGAAATGAAAACCATGGTTAATCCTGAGGTACTATTTAAAAAGGATTAGACTGTAGCTGAGCTAGTCTTACTGACTAGCTCATGTTTTATGTTTTTAAATAGCGGCGACTACCATTTTTTCAGCCAGCTTCGCCTTTCTTTGTAATTTCTGTTTATACATCGCTTCATCACCCGCTTTTAAAACTGTGTCTAAGTTATCAGGTGGCTGAGTATAGCTAGTTTGCCCAACACTGGCGTAAATGGAAATGGTATGGCCCTGATGCTCTATAGTTAACTGGTTTAATTGTTGCTCTAGGGTGTTAACTCGCTGGTTAATTTTTTCGTTGCTATTAAATAATGCCATGGCCACAAATTCATCGCCTCCTAAGCGGCCAACGGCATCTTCAGTGCGCATATGTTGACTAAGTGACTCTGCAACTTTGCACAGTACTTTGTCGCCCACATCATGACCATAAGTATCATTAATTGCTTTAAAACGGTCTAAATCTATATATAAAAAACACAAAACACCTCCTCGTTGCTTGTGCTCTGCTAGTAAGTCGTTTGCTTTTAAGCTCCAACCGCGACGATTGTATATATGGCATAAGTGATCAAAGTTAGCGTGTCGTTCAGCTTGTTTTTTTGCATAACTTAACCTTTGAATTCGTCTGCCGACGGCAATAGCTAGTAATAAAGATTCAATTGTAAACGCAATAACAAATCCATAGCGTTGAATGAACGGGCTGTAATCGGTTAGTAGTACTCTAAACACCATACTAATAAACACACTTGCCAGTGCTATAAATACCAAGTTTGCTTCATTAACACCATACTTTGTTTGTATCGCGCTGAGGATAAAAATAGTCATGACAATAAATAATGATAAATAGCCGGTTACTGCAGAGGTAATATTGGTTATGAGTGGCAGATCGAGGGCTATTTTTTGTAAGCACAAAGTCAGTACGCATAAGGCGGCAACTTTTAATGTATTGCTTATCTTTGGAAAGTATTTAGGTAGCTCTAATAGTGCGCTCATAAACCATGTAGCACTGATTATAGTTAAACCAATACTTAACGTGTAAAGATGGCTTACGTACACAGAGTAGTACTGCTGTGTAAATAAATAAGGCTGTCCTTCTTGAAAGAATATAAAACTAGCGATGCAAAAAATATAAATGCCATACAGTTTAAAAAGAGGGTCTTTTATGCCGTGCCCTATAATTAATGCATAAAAAATAAGTGTGGCGCAAAGACCATAAAAAATGCCAAAAATAAGGTTGTAGCGTTGAATTTTTTCGACAAAAGGCTGTGTATCTGACCAAGTAAAGCGTGGGGTATAAGCTGCTGAGGTAGTAACCGTAAGCTGGGCAGTAAAAACGCCTGGGTCCATTAAAATTGCCATCTGATTGGTTTTTAAAGGTATTTTATATACTGAATTTTGCTGCCACGAAAAGTCTTTAAGTGCAGGACGAGTAAATGAAAACACCCCGCCTTGGTTTAAGTTACAGCTTAATTCGAGATGATTGATACCGTTTTTAAGTTTAATATTTGAGACAACTTCTTTGGACAAAGACACCGATGTGTTTGTTGCTCTTACACTGAGCTGGCAATGCTCTTGCGCAAAAGTAACGCTACTAAATAGCAGAGTAAAAGCGCATATAAAAATGCTAAACCTAACCATGAGAGCGCTTAACATGCTCAAAAAACTCCTTGTCTTTATCGTACAATTTATTGCTACTAAGTAGACGAATACTTTTAAGCCATATTAACAAAGTCTAATGATAAAGTATTTAAATAATGACTTGCGCAAAAGTAAGTTAGTTTTAATCACACATGTATTTCACTGGGGGTTTTGTTGAAATGGCGTTTAAACTCACGGCTAAATTGTGACGCACTGGTGTAACCTACTTTAAATGCGGCCTCATTTGCTTTACTGCCAGAGGTGGTTATTAATTCTTTTGCTTTAGCTAAACGCACTTTTTTTAAATACTGCAAAGGGGATTCAAACGTAACTTGTTTAAAGGCACGATGAAAAGATGACACACTCATGTTCACTTCTTCAGCTAAGTGCTCTACGGTAATAGGGCTTGCATAATCACTATGTAATGTTGATAAGGTACGCGCTATGCGTGCGTAATGGCCATCATGCATTGCAAGCCCAATTAAGGTATGCCCTTGAGGACCGCACAGTACTCTATATACTAATTCTTTAACTATATCGTCACCAAATACCTCAGCCTCAAGCGGATCGTTTAACACTGTTAACAGTCGATGGGTAACTTGCTCCATAGCTAAATCTAAAGTGGCGCTTTGTACGGCTCCGCTTTGTGTTAAAGGAGTTAAAATAGGCTTATGTTGCATCATTTGGTTAACCAGTTTGTGCAGCATGGCTGGGTTTATATCAATTGCTATACCCATTACTGGTAAATCGTTATCAGTAAACGCTTCACATTCTAGTGGTACTGGCACTCCCAGTACTAAATAATCGCCTGCACCATACTGTATTTGATGCTCAGGGAAGTGAATAATTTTATGTCCTTGGCCAACAATAATAATACCTGAATTATAAATAAGCGGCTGACGCGCTGAGCTTTTGGTGGCGCGATGAAAGTACACCCCTGGAATAATTGTTTCCATGGTACCTTCAAAGCTGAGCAACTTATTATGCTCTGCGTATTGTTGTAACAAAGTGGCGATGGTCGTCATAAGAGCGGCTTAAATTAACGGTATTTGGCGTAAAATAACAACGCTGACAGTTTTAGGCAAGCTTTTGGTAGGTATTAGGCTTTTTATATATGCGCTATGCCATTATTATGCATTCATCAACACTTTATTTATTTAAGAATTGATAAAGTGCTTAGTAATTAACCGTCCCCTTTAGGAGCAAAATAATGAAATTTAGCTACGTAAATCCCACTTTAATTCAATTTGGTCAGCAACAAATTGCCGCGCTTACTGATTTGATCGCAAAAGATCAAAAAGTATTAGTTGTGTACGGTGGCGGCTCTATTAAAAAGAACGGCGTATACGATCAAGTTGCAGCTGCACTTGAAGGTTTTGATTGGGTAGAGTTTTCGGGCGTAGGTGCTAACCCAACAATTGAAGTGCTAGACCAAGCAGTAAAAATTTGTAAAGAACAAGATATCGATTTCGTATTAGGTGTAGGCGGCGGCTCTGTAATTGACGGCGTTAAATACATTGCAGCATCTGCTGTATATGATGGCGAAGGTTGGGATATCCCTACAGGTAAGCATACAATTACCAGCGCATTACCTATTGGTGCGGTACTTACATTGCCTGCAACGGGTTCTGAGTCTAATCAAAATTCAGTAGTAAGCAAAGAAGCTACGAAGCAAAAACTACCGTTTGCATCTCCAGAAGTATTACCAAAATTTGCCATTATGGACCCTGATGTAATGAAAACATTACCGCAGCGCCAGCTTGTTAATGGTTTAGTAGATGCATGGGTACATACCTGTGAGCAGTACCTAACATTCCCAGAAGGTGCACTTGTTCAAGAAGGTTACGCAGAGGCATTGTTAAAAGCGCTTAAAACATTGGGTGATAACTTTGAAAACCAAGACGATGCATGGCGTGCAAACCTTATGTGGGCTGCAAACCAAGCACTTAACGGCTTAATTGGTTCTGGCGTATCACAAGATTGGGCAACCCACATGATTGGCCATGAGCTTACAGCTGCTTACGGCGTTGATCATGCACGTTCACTGGCTATTGTTCAGCCTTCTTTACTGCGCAACCAATTTACAGTTAAAAAAGCAAAACTAGAACAAATGGGTAAAAACGTATTTGGTCTTGCACAAACAGATGATTTAGCAGAGCAAACAATTCAAGCAATTGAAGCGTTTTACCACAGTCTTGATGTAGCCACTGAGCTTACTGAGCATGGCGATGATAAAGCGGCTGCCATTGATAATATTATTGGCAAACTAGAAGCGCATGGCATGGTTGCCCTTGGTGAAAACCAAGCTATTACGTTAAAAGAAAGCCGTGAAATTTTAGAGCAAGCGGTTGCTTAATAACGGTTAATATTGACCGCTAAGATTGGTTAGCGGCTTTTTGCAGCAAAATAAGATTGAATGAAATAAAATTTTATTTTGCTGCATTACTTTTTTAGGTATTTTCAGGTACAGTGCTGAATTAGATAAGTAATGAGCTTAACTAATCGTGTATTTCAATAGGGAATTCGTTTAACTGTGCGTTCAAATCGTTTTTTAATTGTAATGTTACTTGTGCTTGTGCATAGCTTTATAAGCTGTGATGGCGCCGCGTACCATTTACAAGAAGACGTTGATCACGTAAATAGCTCATTTTCGCAAAGTAGCGAAACTGCTGATGATAACGACAGCGCCCCAACAGCAGAAATACATGCTCACCAGCATTGCCACAGTGGCTATAGCCACAGCTCAAATCACTCAATAACTCCCGAGAAAAGTAAACCAACTTTAGCGACATGCTATCACGGCTTACATTATCCACCAGACGTACCGCCACCGAATTTATTTAGTTAGTTTTTAATTTATTTCAATTAATTAGTGTGCTTTTAGCTGCTTACGCGTAAGCGTTTAATGGGCTGTTATAGGCATATTTAGATTGCTGAGCATTTTACACTGTCGCTATTTTTTGCGTAGGTTGTGAATGGTTTGCAGTGAACTCTGTTGATTAAAAACGGACAAGCTATATGAATAAAAAACCAATTATGCTGGTGGCGATACTGTGCGCGCTGCCTGCTTTTAGTGCGTTTGCAAATGTTAAAACGTTAACCCTAAAACAAGCATTGATAAATACCGAGCAACAAAATCCGCTATTAAAACGCTACCCTTATCATCAAAAAATACTCAGCGCGCTTAAATCTCAAGCGGCACTTTCGCCTAACCCTGTCTTAAATGTAGAGGCTGAAAACCTGCTAGGAACAAACGATGCACGTGGTGTGCAAGACGCTGAAATAACCTTGGCATTTAGCCTGCTTATAGAGCTTGGAGATAAACGCCAAAGCCGTATAAATTACGCCACGGCAAACATTAAAGCCCAAGCAATACAATATCAAAATACCCGTTTAGCCTTATTGGCAACCACTGGTGAGCGGTATTACGAGGCGCTTAAATTTCAAACTTTACTTTCTCTCAATAGCGAACGACATCAGGTTGTAAGCCAAGCACTTAAAGCAATAACGCAACTAGCTGATGCCGGCGCTGTATCGCAAGCGGATGTAACCCGTATGCGTTATGCGCTTAGCCAAGTTGAGCTTGATAAAGCGAAGCTAAATAGCGAATTTGAGCGAGCACGTTTATCGCTCAATGAGCTGTGGAGTGAGCAACATGATTACACGGATTTAGCTGGGAATATTAATACATTAATGCCGCTTAGGTCTGAGCAAGGGTTACTTGATGCGGTTAACCAAGCGCCTGATTTTGCTATGTTACAGCAGCAATACTTACAGCAAGCGGCCAACTTAACGCTGCAAAAAGCCAATGGGCAAAGTGACATTAATGTAGGTGCAGGCCTGCGTTACAACCAGCAAAACGATACCAGTTCATTGCTGTTTTCGTTTTCTATGCCGTTGCAATTGAGTAACTCAAATAGCGGTAATATTGAAGCGGCTAACAGTCAGTTGGCATTGTTACGTGATCAGCAAGGACAGTTACGGATTCAATTACGCCAACAAGTTCGTACTTTGTATGCCTATTACCAAGGCAAAACATTACAGGTGCAGTTGTTATCTGATCAGGTTATTCCCCAAGCGCAAACACTGATTGAGCAAAGCTTAAAAAGCTATCAACGCGGACAAATTTCGGTGTTGCAATTGCTCGATGCTCAACAAGCCCTTTTTGATTCTAAACGCGCACTTATCAATACCTATGCAGCGTTATATCAGACCCACCTCGCACTTGAGCGTTTAACTGGCCAATCTTTAACTGAGACTTTTCAATCATGAACAACATTTTTATCGCATTATTAGTATTTCTTTCATTTACAACGAGCCTTATAAGCACACATGTATTTGCCTCAGCAGAGCATGGGCAAACAGAGCAAGCCCAAAAACAAGGTCCACACGGCGGCTTTTTATTAACCAACGAAAAGCTCACTCTTGAGTTAAAGCTGCGAGAATTGGCAGGTAAAGTTGAGCTGCGCGTATATGGTTATGAGCAAAATCAGCCGATAGATATAAACGATTTAAGCATCGAAATGAACTTAAAACGATTAGTAGAAGCGCCGCAAAAAATACAATTTACGCGTGAGAATGAGTACCTTGTTAGCACGCAACCCATAAATGAGCCACATTCGTTTGCGCTTTTCATTACTGCCAATTATAAAGGTGAACACGTTAGTTTTGAGTACACCCAACACGAAGGCCGCACTATGCTTAGTGAGCGAGTAGTTAAAGGTGCGGGTATTGAAACGCAGATAGCAAAAAGCGGCGAGGTTGATATTTCTGACACGCTGTTTGGTGTTATTGCACCGACACAGCACGGCACAGTAGAAGTGATGGCGCCATATACCGGATTGATCAGCGATATTTTTGTCAGCATTGGTCAAAAGGTTCAAAAAGGTGAGGTACTGGCCAGTGTCACCAACCGTGAAACATTGCAAAACTACAGTATTAAAAGCCCCATTAGCGGTGTTGTAACCGAGCAATATTTAAAGCGTGGCGAACTGGCAAGTACTCGCGCGCTTATGCAAGTCGTGAACCTTGATAAAGTATGGGTTGAGCTCTCTGCCTTTCCTGAAAATATTGAAAACCTAGCCATTGGTCAAAGTGCCACGGTGTACGATTTACATCATCATTTAAATGCCCAAGGTAAGGTGTTTTTTATAGCGCCTATGATGACCGGCGGGCACATTGCACGTGCTCGTATTGAGCTTAATAACCCTGATGGTCATTGGCGTCCAGGTATGCATGTTAATAGTGATGTCAGTATCGATAAGGTTAATGCTAACGTGCGTGTAAAGCCTGAGGCTATTCAAGAGTTTAATGGTATGGCGAGTGTGTTTGTGCGTAAAAATAGTGTGTTTGAAGTACGCCCTGTTACTTTAGGCGCAAAAAGTAGCGAGTGGGTTGAAGTGATCGCGGGTTTAAGCCCAGGTAGCGAGTACGTCACAACCAATAGCTATGTGATCAAAGCCGATATTTTAAAAAGCGGCGCAAGTCACGCTCACTAGGAGGTACCATGATTAACTGGATTGTTTCTTTTGCGGTTAAACGCCGCATGATGGTACTGGCACTGACATTTTTATTTGCTGGGTTTGGTGTGTATAACATCCAAAACTTAGCGGTAGATGCTGTCCCCGATATTACCAACGTGCAAGTGCAAATTAATACTAAAGCGCCTGGTTTTACGCCGCTTGAAGTTGAGCAGCGTATCACTTACTTAGTCGAAACAGCGATGGCGGGTATTCCTAAGCTTGATTATACCCGTTCGCTTTCTCGCTATGGGCTTTCTCAAGTAACCATTATTTTTGATGAAGGCACCGATATTTATTGGGCACGTCAACAAATTGGTGAGCGTATTCAAAGTATTCGCGCCGATTTACCTAATAATGTTGAGCCAAACCTTGGACCTATTGCCAGTGGTTTAGGTGAAATATTTACCTATAGCGTGCATGCAAAACCCGATGCGTTAAAAAGTGATGGTACGGCGTATAACGCCGAAGACTTACGTACTTTGCAAGACTGGGTTATTCGTCCGCAGCTTTTAAAAGTAAAAGGCGTAACCGAAATAAACAGCCAAGGTGGCTTTGAGCGCCAGTACCAAGTTGCGCCCATGCCAGAAAAGCTCATCGCTTATAAGCTAACAATCAACGATGTTATTAGTGCACTTGAGCTTAATAACAGCAATCGCGGAGCCGGTTATATAGAGCGCTTTGACGGCCAATATTTAGTGCGCTCGCCTGGGCAATTAAAAACATTAGCCGATATAGCAAACACCGTTATCGCCAAGCGTGATGATGCTCCTGTGCGAATTAAAGACGTGGCAAATGTGTATTTAGGAAAAGAGCTCAGAACCGGCGCGGCTACCTATAATGGCGAAGAAACCGTACTAGGCACGGCAATGATGCTAATAGGTGAAAACAGCCGTGTGGTCGCCAAAGCCATGGCTGATAAGTTGATAGAGGTACAAAAAAGCTTACCTGCAGGGGTTATCGTTGAGCCTGTCTATGACCGTACCAACCTGGTTGATAAAACCATTGCCACAGTTCAAAAAAATCTGTTTGAAGGGGCGGTATTAGTTATCGTCATTTTACTGTTATTGCTCGGGAACATCACTGGTGCGCTTATTACCGCCATGGTTATTCCGCTGAGTATGCTATTTGCTATTACAGGCATGGTGGGCAATCGAGTCTCGGGTAACTTAATGAGCTTAGGTGCAATCGATTTTGGATTAATTGTTGATGGCGCGGTGATTGTGGTTGAAAACTGCCTTCGTCAATTAGGGATGGCTCAACATAAACATGGTCGCTTACTTACGCTCAGTGAGCGTTTAGAGGTTGTCACTTCAGCCACCAAAGAAGTGTTTAGCCCCGCCGTATTTGGTATTTTAATTATTATGTTGGTGTATTTACCGCTATTTGCGCTCAGTGGTGTTGAGGGCAAAATGTTTCAGCCTATGGCGTTTACTGTTATTGCTGCGTTAATAGGTGCACTTATTTTTGCTGTTACCTTTGTGCCGGCGGCAATTGCCGTATTTGTGCGTGGTAAAGTAGATGAAAGCGAAAATGCAGTAATGCGTGGTGTTAAAAAAATCTACAAGCCACTGCTTAACTTATCGCTTAAATTACCGTGGGTGATGGTGAGCATTGCCACGGTTTTAGTACTAGTACTTGGCTTTAAAGTTAAAAATATGGGCGCCGAATTTTTACCCCAGCTAGATGAAGGTGATATTGCAATGCATGCGCTGCGTATTACTGGCACCGGTATTGAACAATCGGTGCAAATGCAAAAGCAGTTGGAGCAGGCTTTATTAGAGCAACCTGAAATTGCGAACGTATTTTCGAAGATTGGCACTGCAGATGTAGCCAGCGACCCTATGCCGCCTAATGTTGCCGACACTTTTTTAATGTTAAAGCCGCGTGAGCAATGGCCAGATCCGTCACTAAGTAAAGACGCGTTAGTGCAGCAAATTCGTCATCGTGTGAATGAGGTACCTGGTAATAACTATGAATTTACCCAGCCTATAGAAATGCGCTTTAACGAGTTAATTGCCGGTGTGCGTGCCGATGTAGCGCTGCGTATTTACGGTGACGATTTAGCCATACTCAAACAGTTTGGCGAAAAAGCCACTGGTTTAATGCGAAATATTACCGGTGCTACTGATGTTCGTTTAGAGCAAATGGAGGGCTTGCCTACACTTTCTGTTACCCCAATGCGAGACCATATGGCGCTATTAGGATTAACCGTAAACGACATTCAACAAACCCTTGCCGCTGCTGTTGGTGGGGTGCAAACAGGGCTAATTTATGAGGGTGATAAGCGCTTTTCGTTATTAGTACGCTTAGATAAGCGTTGGTCTGAAGATGTCTCTGCGCTTGCGCGTTTACCTATTGCGTTACCTAAAAGTAGTAACCCTGAGCTTGCATTTGTACCGCTTGGAGAAGTGGCTACAATCATTATTGAAAAAGGCCCTAATCAAATAAATCGCGAAAGCGGCAAGCGCAATGTAGTAGTAACAGCTAATGTGACAGGGCGCGATTTAGCCAGCTTTGTAAGCGATGCCCAAGCGACTATGAACGCACAACTTGACCTACCCAGCGGTTATTGGCTTGAATACGGCGGTACGTTTGAGCAATTACAATCTGCGAGTAAACGGCTATCGTTGGTAGTGCCTGTGACTTTATTGCTTATTTTTGGCTTACTTTATAGTGCCTTTGGCTCGCTGCGTGATTCACTGATTATATTCAGTGGTGTACCACTGGCACTGACCGGTGGGGTATTGGCATTATTGCTACGCGACATGCCGCTTTCTATTTCAGCAGGTGTAGGGTTTATTGCGCTAAGTGGGGTTGCGGTATTAAACGGTGTGGTGATGCTGTCGTTTATTAAGCAATTACGAAATGAGGGGGTAAGCTTATACCATGCAATACACAGCGGGGCATTGCAGCGATTACGCCCAGTGCTAATGACCGCGCTTGTGGCTAGTCTAGGCTTTATACCTATGGCGCTAAATACCGGTACCGGCGCTGAAATACAACGGCCTTTGGCAACCGTGGTGGTAGGCGGTATTATGTCATCTACCTTACTAACGCTATTAATTTTGCCCGCACTTTATAAGTTAGTGCATACAAAATTTAAAAAGCAGCAAACAGCTTAATTACTAATTAGGTAATAACGTAAAAAGCAGCTGAAGTGTCAGCTGCTTTTTTGTTAAGTAAGGAGTTGCTTAGTTATATTGAAACAGGTTATCCCAGCGCTCATCTAATATGACTTTTGCGTACTCTAGATTTACTGCGTTATATAGGGTGTTTGTGCAGGTTACTAAATGCATACGTTCAAGTTTTTCAAGCGCGTCGCTAATTTCAAAATCTAACTCGCATTGATACTTAGTTTTAAACCACGTTTCTATTTGCTCATCAAGCGCGTGTGCGCTTAAGCCATTTTTAGATTTTAGTAAAAACGTATACGCAAGCAGGGCTTCTTTTATATCTTCTTCTTCAGCGGCGTCTATTAGTGTATGAAAAACCCCCGCGTTGTTATCTAGGTTTTTGAAGTACAGATTATCGCTCAGCGCTTTCATAAATTTAATTTTACGGTTTTTAAATTTACTCCACTCTTTAAATACAAAACTGCCAAATACGCCAATACCAATGGCTAACGAAATAAAGTGCTGCTGAGTCATGGTAACGGCTTCATCTCTAAACCCTCCCCAAAATGCAAACAAAGCAAACAATAAAAGTAATGAGGCGCCCAACTTGGTAACTAACACCACCGCACCGCCAATAAGTGCAGATGAGCCAATAATCACTTTATCAATAGGACGCATACGCACTTCACTATTCGGAAATAGCATTTCCAGATCGGCTTTTGGCACATTTTGAAATAGTTTTACTATGGTTGAACTGGGCTCAAACCCCATAGGTAGTTTATTTTTTGATTCAAAATAGGCTTTATCTTTAAAGCGAATAAATACCGCCACACGATCGTAATTAGTAAAATGCAGTGGCTTTTTACGTAATCCCCAAAAACTGGTTATGGTTTCGCTCAGCTGTGATTCGCCTCGGCGATAAAAAACCACTTCTTCAAAATCCTCAAACTCCACCTCAAGGCGTACTTTAAAAAGTGATTCTTCGTTGAGTGCATCTTGTAAGTCTTGATGGGTGATCACTTCAAAATTAGCCGCGTTTAATACATTGGCAAAATCTCTAGCAAAATCGCGTTGGCATTGAGCTTTTTGCTCATCAGTCACACTGTTTATTAAACGGGTATCGCTATTTGGATCAAAAGGCGCGTAATTGTTTTTTAATGACTCAAGTGTGCCGTGGTACTGAAAGTGAATTAAGCTGGCTAAAAGTTCACAAAGCTGCTTAAAAGAGGTTTGTTGATCTTTATTAAGCTCTTTGGCGCACATTGTAATGATGTCGTGTTTTCTAAATGGAATGTAGCGAGCAGTTTGCATACAGTGATAATTTTTAAAAGTATAATGTCATGTAAAGATAATAAAGCAGTCTTTTACTGATTACTATGTTGGTTGTATTTCTTCAGGCAGCATTAACCTTATTATGAGATGATTTAATCACTTACCTCATTGCTAACAGGACGTTTATGGCAGTACAAAAAAAGCTCAAGCAAAAAACACGTCAGTTTATTGAGTCTAAAAATATGCTCGGTGGAATTACTATTGCCTCATTTTTAGAATCCACCATAGTGCCCATTCCACTCGAAGCTGTTTTGGTGCCCTTAATGCAGGCAAGGCGCGAAAAACTGTGGCAAATTGCTCTTATGGCAACACTAGGCTGTATTGTGGGTGCGCTATTTGGCTATGCTTTAGGTTATTACTTATTTGATGTGATTGGCGATTGGGTTATCAACACATTCTCAAGCCCTGAGCAGTTTGAAAACGTAAAACAAAAAATGCAGTCACAAGGATTTTGGTTTGTATTAAGCCTAGGTATCGTGCCTATTCCGTTTCAAATTGCGATGTTGGCCGCTGGCGCGACTAAGTATTCGCTGGCGCTGTTTTTAGTGGCATCTGCGATTGCTCGCTCTATACGTTATTTTGGTTTAGCAATAGTGGTGTATTATGCGGGTAATCAAGCTGAACGTATTATCAGCAAGCACAAAACTAAGGCCATGATTGGACTAACTATTTTAGTTGCGATTGGTTGGGTTATAAGCACATTAATTTAAAATTAATCAGTTTTAGTTTATGGTATAGTTTTAATAACAATAATAAATTTTAATATAGCCTATGATGAATCCGGAAAAAGTGAGCCTTAAGCTCAGCCGTTTTGTAAAAATTACCAGATTAAACAAGCTGTTAATTTTAGCTACGCTGGCATTTATTATTGGTTTTTCAATTTTTTCGTTAATGCGCTTCCCTCCAATAGATATAACACAAAATCTCTATGGCTTTACCACTGACTTTATTAATTTAGTGGTTATTTTCACTATTTTCTTTGTGGTGCAATGTTCACAGTTAGCTAAAAAGGCCTATGTTTATGTCAGTATCGGTTTGATGCTATGGATTGTAGGCTCTACTGCCGATGTACTTGATGAAGTGACACGCCAACCCTATTGGGTGAGCAACTACATCGAAGATTTATGTAGAACACTCGGCATGTTAATCACCGCTTATGGTTTATTTAAAACCATGCATTTTATGCAGCGAATGCACACCCGCTTGGCGCAAGAGTTTATTATAGATGATTTAACTAAAGTGTATAACCGACGCTGCTTTTATCAGCATGTGAAGGGGATTGCTAATAATCCCTATACTGTTTTAATCATAGATATTGATCACTTCAAACGTATTAATGATGACTTTGGCCATGATGTGGGCGATCAGGTGCTTAAACAGTTTGCTAGCAAAGTAAATGCGCTATTTAACAATGAAAATACATTTGCTCGCATAGGGGGGGAGGAATTCGCCGCTTATCTGCCTATTTATGAGCTTGATGAAGTACTTAACTTTGCGCAGACTATCCTAGAGACTGCTCGCACTATTACAGTGCAAAATCAGCGCTCTTTAACGGTTAGCATTGGTATTGCACATCGTAGCAGTGAGCAGAGCTTTGATAATGTGATGAAACGTGCTGATCAAGCATTATACCGCGCTAAAAAAGCAGGCCGTGATCGCCTTGAGGTTGCTTAAACATAGTGATTTTATGAAATAGACTTCGTTTGTGCTATTTTTGGGAACTCTTGTTACGAGATAAAAAGGAATTGTATGGATGAGTTAATCGGATTAGCAATTATTATATCTATTGCGATTGTTGCAGGGGCCATATGTGGGTTAGTAGCCTTAGTGCAATTGAACTCCCTAAAACAAGAGGTTGCAGCATTAAAACTAAAACTATTTCAGTTTGAGTTAAATGCAAATGCAGCAATAAATGAAAAATCTCCCGCCGATCCTCAAATAGATAATGCAAAATCTCTACACCCCTCAGATATTCCAGCCGCTGTTTATAAACCAACGAGCATTAAACCTACATCAGTTCGTAAAACGATAGCTAAAAAACCATCGAGTATTGAACTGCTCTTTAAGCAGTTACGTGTAGGCTTCGAGCAAAATTGGATGACCTGGATTGGTGCTATTGCTTTGGCTTTAGGTGGCGTGTTTTTAGCAAAATACAGTTTAGAGGCGGGGCTACTTTCACCAGCAATGAGGCTCAGTGCTGGTGGGTTATTTGGTGTTGGCTTAATCGCAGCGGCGACCTATTTACATTATAAACGAATCGTTTTTGAAGGCTTTAATAATTATATTCCTGCAGCCTTGGCTAGTGGCGGCTTTATAACCTGTTTTGCCTTAATGTTTTTAGCTTATAACAGCTTTAGCATGCTCAGTGCTGAGTGGGCGTTTAGTGGCTTAGCAGTTATTGCTCTGTGTGCTAGTGCAATGGCAATAAAGCTAGGCCCTTTACTTGCAATAATAGGCATTATAGGCGCATACAGTGTCCCTATTTGGGTAAATACGGGCAGTGGGCAGTTATTTTCTTTGCTTATTTATGTTGCCCTTGTGAGTGTTGCTGCGACAGTAGTGGCACAAAAAGTAAAGCGTGTTTGGCTGTGGTATTTACTATGGGTAGGGCATATTAGTTGGTATTTGGTTGGACTCACTTTATTTACCTACGACACAGTGTGGTTAATAGGCGCTTTTGCGTTGTTAAGTATTTTAGGCTTAATCGCTATTGCACGCTTAGGGTTAACCTTTAAAACCCTTGAAGTACGCCCGCACAGCTTTAAACGGTTAGTTAATTTATTTCCAGATCATGGTTTGTTACTGGCCTTTATTGCGCCTTTAATGGTTGCCATGCTGTTGAGTGTGTTTAATATACAATGGCAAATAGTGGCGTTATTAAGCATCGTTTTACTCCTATTTTTAGTGCTAAAAAATAGTCGTTGGGATGCATGGCAAGGGGTCTCTTTAGTGATTGCGCTGTTATTAGTGATCAGTGCTGAACAAACTTATACCTTTGATGATGCGTTATTTATTTTTAAAAATGAATACGGATTAGGCTTATTACTTGCTCTGGGCTTGAGTGGCTATGGACTTTATTTTGGCAATATATACCCAAAACGATTAGCCTTTCATTTGCTTGCTTCATTAAGCATGTTTGCATTAGTTGGCGCCTTGTATGCGATGATCCCAAACACGGCTTTAGCAAACGCTTATCCACTTTGGGCGGTGTTGCTATGTTTAGTGAGTGCGGTGTTAATAAAATTTACTCAGCATCAAACAACCTTATGGCAGCGCTTTAGTTATTGGGTGGGGGCAAACGCCAATATTACCTTAGCAATTACTATGTTACTCAGCGATAGCGGCCTTACCATTGCTCTGGCTGTTCAAGTATTACTGCTGAGCTTATTAATAAAAAAATACAATGTGGCCATGCCACACTGGCCAATAAAGGCGCTTGTGGCGGCATTACTTTTACGCCTAACCCTATCACCTTGGACGCCTAGTTATGAAGAGCTAACACTATTTGATTTGCATTGGAGCTTAGTTGTTTACCCGCTTTGTATTGGGTTATTTTTTGCAGCGGCTAAATGTTTTAATGCTTCACAACTAAAAATATGGCTCGAAGGAGCAGCACTGCATTGCTTAGCGTTATTTGTGACAACCGAAACCAGTTATCAACTGGTGGGGCATTACCCGCAGCTTTTTTCTTTAAGCTTTTATGAGCAAGTATTACTTAGCTGTAACTTACTTGGCTTAGGCTGCGTTTATTTATACCGTGCGCAAAGTGCTGGGCAATTAGGTCAGTTATACCGTACTGCAGGTCTTATATTATCTGCATTAGCTGGCTTATTGTTAATTAAAACAACGTTAGATGATAATCCGTTATTAATGCGTCTTTATGTTGGTGAAACACCAATCTTTAACTGGGTGCTTTTAATCTGGCTGGTACCGAGCCTGCTGGCGTTATGGTTAGCGAGTTTAGTTAAATCGTTAAATGCTAAATTGAGTCAAATTACACTCGGTGTGTCTGGTTTATTAGCGGTATTAGCTATCAATACCTTGATCCGCCAATATTGGCAAGGCGGCTTCATTTACCTTGATAAAGCAACCAGTGACGCTGAACTATATAGCTATTCGGTCATTTGGTTATTACTCGGCGCACTGGTCGTGATAGCCGGGCATTTAAAGCAGCTACGGTTACTGCAAAATGTTGGTTTAGGGGTTCTTGGCGCTGTAATTGTTAAGGTGTTTTTAATTGATATGGCAAACTTAACGGGGCTTTTAAAAGCATTATCCTTCATTGGTTTAGGGGTGTCGCTGGTAGGGCTTAGTTGGTTGTTCCAAAAACTCAGAAAGCGCAGTCATAGTTAGGTATTAGCCCAGTATTTACTAGGCTAACACGTTTATTGAACGTTAAGTACTGTGATTCAGCAGTGCTTTAAGTTTACCTGGTTTTACTGGTTTACTCAGATAATGAATATTTTCAGCTTTGGTGGTTTGTTTTAGCTCAGTGTCACGCACTGCGGTAATTAAAATAGCCGGAATATCGCTTTGCCAAATCTCGCGTAGCGCTTTAATTAAAGTAATGCCATCCCAATCATTACCTAATTGATAGTCCATTAAAATAACATCAGGTGCCCCCTGTTCTTTTGCATAAGTTAACACCGCGTCTACTTTATCGAATAGGGTGTAATTTGCTTGCCAGCGTTTCAATAAGCTGGCCATGGCTGCAAGGTTTTCAGGGTCGTCGTCAACGGCAATAATATTTATCGCGGCGCGGTTTTCGACTATATTTTGACTGGTTTGTTTTTGCTGTACTAATTGCGCATCACCATAAGGCACTTCAATACTAAATCGGCTGCCTTTGTTAGGTAATGAAACCACATCAATCGGCAGGCTTAATAAATCAGCCATACGTTTAACCACCCCTAAACCTAAGCCAACGCCTTTATTGTCGCCCGCTTCAATTCGGTAAAAGTCGTTAAATATTTTTGCTTGTTCAATATCGCTAATACCTGGGCCGGTATCCCATACTTCAATCCGTAAACTGTGTTTTCTGTTTCTGCAGGCAATTAACACACGGCCATTTTCGGTGTATTTAATCGCATTTGACAGCAAGTTTTGTAGTATTCGACGCAAGTAAGTAATATCGCTGTGTACTATTTGTTGATTTGAACGTACTTTAAATGAAAGTCCTTTATCGCTCGATAAAATCGCATATTCGCTTTTAAGAGGGTCTAAAATATCATCAATGCAAAAGTGACGGGGATTTGGGGTCATTGCCCCTTGCTCTAGCTTGGCAATTTCTAATAAAGCCGACATTAAATGCACGGTGGAATCTAGGCTATCACCTAACTTATTAAAATTATTTTTATTGGTGCTATCTAACTGGGTTTCATCAATGGCGGCAAGGTATAAACGTGCCGCATTGAGTGGCTGTAAAATATCATGGCTGGCGAGTGCTAAAAAGCGAGTTTTACTATCATTTGCTTGCTCAGCTTCACGTTTAGCTAAAGTGAGTGCTTGCTCTGTTTGTACGCGGCTATCGATTTGTGCTTGCAGGCTACTATTAATGGTTTGTACTTCTTGGGTGCGCGCTTCAATACGGTTTTCTAAGTCCATATTAATTTCTTCGAGCGCATTTTGCGTACTAATATGATTAGTAATATCAGAAAAACTCGTTACAAACCCCCCGTCAGGCAGTGGGTTACCTATCATTTCGTACACTTGGCCATTTCGACGATGGCGAATAAAATGATGTGAACTGCCATTTTTTAAATGCTGAACCCGTTTATCAACATGGCGGTCAATTTCACCTGGGCCGCATTCACCGCGCTCTGCGTTATACCGTATTATTTCTTCAATAGGCTGGCCAACTTGTAAAAAGCCTTCAGGGTAGTTAAACATTTCGCTGTAGCGCTTATTCCAAGCAACGAGGTTAAGATCTTTATCTACCACAGAGAGTCCGTGGCTTAAGTTTTCTAGTGAGGTAAATAGTAAGTTCTGATTAAACTGCAGTGCTTGTGTGGTTTCATCAAAAAAGTTTACTACTTCTTCAAACGCCATTCGTTTGCCAGACGATACGGTGTGAATAAGTGCTTGCGCAGAAGAGGCACCTAATACGCCTGTCAGTGCGCGTTCGCAGTAGGCAATAAAGTCAGCGCGAGGGTGTGCGTTGTTGTCGTTTAAATCATGATGGAGTGCGTAATGCGATAAAATTTGTTGGCTACGTTGAATACCTAAAAAGGTTTGCAGTAAAATTTTAAAGTCATACACCGTGGCTTTTACGTTTTTATTTAAGCGACGAGATAAAATGGCCTGATCTTTAGGATTAACAAATGCCGCAGCTTGAATTTTATCAATTAAGCGCTCTTCAGCTCCTAGCGAAAAGCTAATGTAACAGCCAATATTAGCAAACAACGCGATTAAGGTGCCTCGAGTTATAAGTGTTTGTTGCAGCTCACTGTCTAGTGGGTTGGGGGCTTCTAAAATAGGCAGCATTAAAAACAGTACCCAACAAATGACCCCAGCGAGTAGCCCGGCATAAACACCATAAGCATGGCCTTTTCGCCAATATAAACCACCCACAATAGCAGGCAATAACTGCGACACCAGTGAGAAAGCCACTAATCCCATACTGGCCAGCGCGCTGCCATTACCAAACCATTGCTGATAGAAGTAGGCTAAAATAAGCACCCCGGCAATGGTAAATCGACGCACTAACAAAATGCGAGATTTGTAGCTGCTAGTGATTAAATTACGTTTAAATTTACGGCGTAACATTAAGGGCAGCACCACATCGTTGGAGATCATGGTACTTAGCGTAAGCGTGGCTACAACAATCATGGCCGTGGCAGCTGAAAGCCCACCTATAAATACAAAGGTGGTTAAAAAAGCGTTATCGTGCAGCATAGGCAGTGCCAGTACAAAGCTGTCTGGTGATAAGCTGCGGCCAATTTCTGGATGAATAGCAGCAGTGGCAATAGGTAAAATCATTGCTGCGGTCAATAACAAGTACAATGGAAAAGCCCAGCGAGCAGTGAATAAATGGCGCTTATCTTGGTTATCAACCACGGTTACATGAAATTGGCGTGGCAAACAAATAATAGCCGCTGCCGCCATCAGCGACTGACCTACAAAGTTAAAGCTAAAAAAGTCAAACTGTGCCCAATGCAGCCAAATGGACTCGGCGACTTGGCTAGACCTCTCTGCAGGTAAATTAAATAAGCTATATATTGCAAGCCCTGCTACAGCCCCTAGAGCAAACAACTTTATTAGCGACTCAAACGCAACTGCGAGCATTAAACCTGAGCGATACTCGGTTACATCAACTTTGCGCGTGCCAAAAAATATAGCAAATAGCGCCATCATTAACGTGGCCGATAACGCCAAAATATCCCCAGATATCTGATTACTGCTTTGCAAAAGTAAAAAGCTAGAACTGAGCGCTTTTAATTGCAGAGCAATATAAGGAATAGTGGCCAATAAGGCGATAATGGTCACCATGATGGCGGTGGTTTGGCGTTTACCGTAACGTGCTGAAATAAAGTCGGCAATGGTGGTAATATTTTGTTTTTTACTCACCAAAACCAGTTTACGTAAAAAGCCTTGGCCGAAAAAAAACAGTAAAGCGGGCCCTAATAAAATAGGCAAAAAGCTCCAACTACTGGTAGCTGCGGTGCCTACCGAACCATAGTAAGTCCACGAAGTACAATAAATCCCCAATGCAAATGAATACACAAATGGGTGATGACTAATACGCTTGGCCAGTGGCGTGGTCTTATCGCCCCAATTTGCCAGCCAAAACAGCAGACCTATGTAGCCAAAGGCAACGATCAGTAGTACAGCCGTCATGTTTATTTAACCTCATAGAATATTTTTATAATTTGCCATAACTATACCCAAACTATCTCAAGATGCGAGCGTCAGTTGGAGTTTGAAGTAGTTTGCTTATTTACAATACCTAGTTGTGGATAAAGTAGGGGGTATACATTTTATTTATATTATCTATAAATAAAATAACATGCTGATTTATATGCTTTAATTTTTATTTGTCTATTTAGTTAGACTAATGTCTTATTCCCACGGTTTGTTTAAATTTGGCTAAAAACCTCAGTTATTAAAATTCATTAAGCTACTGAAACTAAAGTAGTTCATGGGTTGTTTATTAATCAATCGCTAGCAGTTTACGAAAACGTTAATATGTTGTTACGACTATTGTCGCAATTCAATATTTGAATTGCATTGCTAAATTGGTTAACGAATATAAAAAACCACCCATCACAATCTTGTGATGTTTAAAGGGGAAAATAAAAATGGCTTTTAAAAATGAAGAACAAGCAAAAGCTTATTGGGCAGAAAACATTTCATTACTGTTTAAATTATTAGCAGTATGGTTTGTAGTCTCTTTCGGCTTTGGCATATTACTGGTTGATGTACTTAACGAAGTACGTTTTTTTGGGTTTAAACTTGGCTTCTGGTTCGCCCAGCAAGGCGCGATTTATACCTTTGTGGCTTTGATTTTTGTGTACGTTTTCAAAATGAATACGTTAGATAAAAAATATGGCGTAGACGAATAGGAGCTAATCAATGGATGTTCAAATACTCACATTTATAATCGTCGGTTTAAGCTTTGCGCTTTATATCGGTATTGCAATTTGGGCTCGTGCTGGGTCAACAAATGAATTCTACGTTGCTGGTGGTGGTGTACCTCCACTTGCTAATGGTATGGCAACTGCTGCGGATTGGATGAGTGCTGCGTCATTTATTTCAATGGCGGGTATCATCTCGTTTGCGGGTTACGACGGAAGTGTTTACTTAATGGGGTGGACCGGTGGTTATGTACTACTGGCTATGTGTTTAGCGCCTTACTTACGTAAATTCGGCAAGTTTACCGTGCCAGACTTTATCGGTGACCGTTACTACTCACGTACTGCGCGTTTAGTGGCTATTTTATGTGCCATCTTTATTTGTTTTACTTACATTGCGGGTCAAATGCGTGGTGTTGGTGTGGTGTTCTCGCGTTTCTTAGAAGTTGAAATTGAAACCGGCGTTTACATCGGCATGATTATTGTTTTCTTTTATGCCGTACTTGGCGGTATGAAAGGTATTACTTACACGCAAGTTGCGCAGTACTGTGTACTAGTATTTGCTTATTTAGTACCGGCTATTTTCATCTCTATGATGGCAACCGGTCATTTCTTCCCACAAACAGGGTTTGGTGCCACGCTAAGTGATGGGTCAGGCATGTATGTATTGGATAAACTAGACGGTTTAAGCACCGAGCTTGGGTTTGGTCAGTACACTGAAGGCTCTAAGAGTATGATTGATGTATTTGCAATCACAGGTGCTCTTATGGTGGGTACAGCCGGTTTACCACACGTAATTGTTCGCTTTTTCACTGTACCTCGCGTTAAAGACACGCGTATTTCAGCTGCGTGGACACTGGTGTTTATTGCTATTGTATACACAACAGCACCCGCAGTAGCTTCGTTTGCCCGTGTAAACATGATTGATACAATTAACGGTAAAGACGGAAGCGGTACAGCGTATGCAGATGCGCCAGCATGGATCAAAAACTGGGAACGTACGGGCCTAATCACCTTTAATGATAAAAATGGTGACGGCAAAATGTTCTACACATCAGGTAAAATCACTGACCCTAATAGCGCAAACGAAGTAAACGTTGACCGCGATATTATGGTACTAGCGAACCCTGAAATTGCCGATTTACCAGCCTGGGTTATTGCACTCGTTGCTGCTGGTGGTATTGCCGCGGCACTATCTACTACAGCGGGCTTACTATTGGTAATTTCGACCTCGGTATCGCATGATTTACTTAAACGGACACTCAAACCGGATATAACCGACAAGCAAGAGTTACTTGCAGCGAGGTTGGCAGCGATGATTGCTATTGTAATATCCGCCTACTTTGGGATTAACCCGCCAGGATTTGTGGCCTCGGTTGTAGCCTTTGCCTTCGGCTTAGCGGCGGCGAGCTTCTTCCCTGCAATTATTATGGGTATTTTCTCTAAATCTATGAATAAACATGGTGCAATTGCAGGCATGGTAACGGGTATCACCTTTACTGCTGCATACATCATCTACTTCAAGTTTGTGAGTCCAGAGCTTAATAGCCCAGAAAATTGGTTCTTAGGTATTTCACCTGAAGGGATTGGTTTAGTAGGCATGATCATTAACTTTGCAGTAGCTGCAGGTGTTATGAAAATGACTCAACCGACACCAGTTGAAATTCAAGAAATGGTTGAAGGTATTCGTAATCCTAAAGGGTCTAGTGAAGCGCATGCTCACTAATCCATATATCTAATGATATAACCCATCAAAGCCCGACTTAAGTCGGGCTTTTTATTTGTTTAAATAATGACTACATTAAATAATCGCTATATTAAATAACCATATTTCAGGTTAAGTCGCTTTTTATTGAGGATGATTTATGAGTAGTGAGCAACAGGAAGTCGCGCAGTTTATTAACAAGCAAGCACCATTTTCAATGTTACAGGACAGCGCCTGCAGTTATTTTGTTAACCATCTCGATAGTATTTATTTGACCCGAGAAAACCAAACGCAATGGCTTAACAGTGAACAGCCTAAATTATTTTTAATTCGTTCCGGGTTATACGATTTAGTGGATGCTCAAGGCGATACGGTAACGCGTTTAACTCAAGGTGATTACTTTGGTTACCCTTCGTTACTGACGGGAGATTCAATACAAAACAGTTTAGAAGTACAAAAAGAGGGCATTGTCTATATGCTCGACCAAACGGATTTTGATTACTTACGTCGAGAATATAAAGCATTCGAGCAATACTTTGTTCGTGCTCATGCTAATCGATTGCTGTCATCACATTATAAAAGTAATAACGATAGTTGGTCTGAGCGTAAAATATCAGAGATCATGACTCGCAAAGCGATTACGCTGCCCCCCGATGCCAGCATCCGTCATAGTGCTAAAAAAATGCAAGAGCATGGGATTTCATCAATGATGATCACCGAAAATTCGCATCTTGTTGGAGTAGTTACAGATCGGGATTTACGTAACCGAGTGCTTGCTGATGAAGTGGATCCCACGCAAGCTATCAATAGTATTATGACCAATAAGCCTAAGTTTATATTTGAAAATAACCGCGTATTTTCAGCGCTGCACTTAATGCTTAAGCATAATATTCATCATTTACCTGTGCTTGACGAAAACCACAAACCGCTAGGAATGATCACCAGTACAGACTTACTACGCCAACAAAAAAGCGACCCAGTGCAGCTAATTGGTCGTATTTACAAGGCCCATAATGTGGCTGATTTAAAACGTTACGCGAAAGAAATTCCTGAGTTATTAAAAGGGTTTTCAAATAATATTGATGATATTTCGCTGATCGGAAAGTTACTCAGCGGTTTAACCGATGCGTTGACCTCGCGACTCATTTTTTTATTTCAACAACACCATGGCGCCGCGCCTACCAGTTTTAGTTTTATTTGTTTTGGCTCTCAAGCGCGCGAAGAGCAAACACTGCATTCAGATCAAGATAATGGCTTGTTATTACCTGATGGTTTAAATGATGAGCAGCACGCATATTTTAAACAGATGGGCGAATTTGTATGTGAAAACTTAGTTGAGTGCGGCATTCGTCGTTGCCCCGGTAACATAATGGCTAGCAGTGATGCGTGTCGAATGAGTGTTAGTGATTGGGGGGCGAAGTTTTTAAAGTGGATCACCAGTCCCACACCCCAGGCAATGCTCAACTGTAAAATCTTTTTTGATCTGCGCTTTATTGAAGGCTCAACCACACTCTATAGCCAGTTTTGTGAAGAGTTGACCCATATTTCTCGCAACGATCTTTTTTATGCGGCAATGGCCAGCGATGTTAACGCTAATAGTGCGCCGATTGGTTTATTTAATAACTTTAAAACCGAAAAAACAGAGCAACACCATAAGTACATCGATCTTAAAAAGCGCGGGGTGGTGATCATTAACGATCTAGCGCGACTTTATGCATTAAAAGTAGGCATTCGCCGTGCTAACACCCAAGAGAGGTTGGATGCTTTATTAAAGTATTCACTATTAAGCAAAGAAGATATTTATAATTTAAAAGATTGTTGGCGATTTTTAACTCAGCTTCGGCTGCGCACGCAAATAAACGAAGAAGGGTTACCCAGTAATTGTATTAACCCAGACAAACTCAATTCGTTAGAGCGTCATCAGCTTAAAGAAGCGTTTTACCTAGTAAAACAAGCGCAGCAAGGCGCGGCGTTTAAATTTGCGCGTGGGAGTTTGTAACAATAATGGTTAAGCAGCTTATTACGCGGTACTTAAAGCGTCGCCACTTGCTTGCGCAAAGTGCTCTAAAGCAACGTTACTTAGTGATTGATTTAGAATTAACAGGGCTTGATCCTAAACAACATGAAATTGTTTCGGTTGCTTGGGTACTGATTGATAATCAATGTATTAAAAACAGTCAGTCGCAGCATATCGTTAATAAAGAGGTTAAAAGTCTAGAGCAAAGCCCTGTTTTTCATGGCATTAGTACTGACTCGGTGGCACAAGGGCAAAGCCTACAGAGTATTTTAATGTCTCTAAGCGCTCACTTTAGTGACTGCATTTTAGTATTTCATAATGCCATGCTCGACTGGGGCTTTTTAAAGTTAGCACTAAAAAATGCAGGGATCACCCAGCGGCCTAAGCTGATCATCGATACCTTACAAATAGAAAAAAAGCGCTTACTGCAACACGCAAGCGATATAAAATTAGATGATTTAACCTTAAATGAATGCCGTAATCGCTACGATTTACCAAGCTATCATTGTCATCACGCGCTTACCGATGCACAAGCCACTGCTGAATTGTTATTAGCCCAATGCCATCAAATAGGCGCCGGTAAAGAACTTAAAGTAGGCGATCTAATGTAGGTTGGTTAAGGACAGCGAAACCCAACTATAAGAAACCCAACTATAAAATATGCACTAAGCTTAATTGCATGCAGTTTACTTTTATTCTTGTTTGTATAATTATGGGAACGCGTATTTTATTAAAAATTCAAGGAACGAATATGAAACTTATCACCGCTATTTTTATTACCTTATGCCCTCTTATTACTTTTGCTAATTCAAGCGTGCCAACTAATCGTCATATTTCTGTACATGGCACAGCTGAGGTATTAGTTGAGCCAGATATGGCTCAAATTATATTTGAAGTAAAAAGCATTGAAGATACATTACTTGAAGCTAAACGTGACCTTGATGGCCGAGTAAGCGTGTTACTTGAAGAATTAGATAAATATGATTTTGGCCAAGGCGATGTTCATATATCGGGTTTAAAAAGCAAGGTATACACTAAGGTTGGTACAGAATCTGGGGTTGCTTTAAGCGATAATTATTTAGCTCTGAAAACAGTTAAAGTCACATTGAAAGATATTAAAAAAGTCGATGAATTTATTGATTTTGCTCAACGCTTACAAATAGACAATATCAAAAAAATTAATGGTTTATCCTCCAAGGCCACGCAGTTAGAGGCAGAGGCAACACAACTAGCAATCGATAACGCAAAAGCGAAGGGAAATAAGCTCGCTCAGTCTTTTGGTGCTGAACTTGGCAACGTTTATAGTATTAGTGCAAATTCTAGTAGCTCAGATTACGACGCGAGCGGTATTAAGCACATTATTTTATCCAGCCACAGAAATAGCATGGCTGCTAGAATTAACGAGAACCCATTTACGCAGCAGCAATATTTAGGTGCAACAATAAGCGTTAAAGCATCTATAAACGTGGTGTTTGATTTAAAACTAAAATAGCAAATACCGCAAATACCTATTAGCTGAGCTAAAAGTAAAAGCGCATTGCGTGTTGATTATGACGTTAATTTAAAGTTTCTAATGCTTGGCTCTTATAATCATAGGCAAGGTCGATTACAATACCGCCATCTAAAAGGCGACGCTGCCTTTCTCTGTACGTAACTAGAGTGGATTTTATATTTCATGGCAATCAAACTTGCAATTAATGGTTTTGGTCGTATTGGTCGAAATATTGTCCG
>Ga0310122_10000050_pt1 | contig 77467 bp, 70 predicted proteins | sample CB6_Bottom_1051__FD_203503 | JGI IMG/M metagenome (GOLD analysis project Ga0310122, IMG submission 203503) | Marine microbial communities from Western Arctic Ocean, Canada - CB6_Bottom_1051 | ecosystem: Environmental > Aquatic > Marine > Oceanic | place: Canada: Western Arctic Ocean | collected... | reverse complement strand
CTGGCAGCCAGGCTCAGCAGGCCCTGGAGGTGGAATTCGACAGCCATCTCGATGCAGATGATATGGATGCCTGGTTAAGAGAATTGTCATCTGCGCCTCATCATGTGGGTTCAACCAGGGGACTCGAAGTCGTGGAGTTTGTGGCGGCCAAGTTTCGATCCTGGGGCTACGACACGGAAATTGCCGAATACGAAGTGCTGTTTCCCAGCCCCAGGATTCGCGAACTTGAACTTGTCTATCCGAGCCGCTTTACCGCCAGCCTGACAGAAGACTCCCTGGCTGAAGATCCGAGCACTTCAAATATTGACGACCTGCTGCCGCCTTACAACGCATTTTCAATCGATGGCGATGTCGAGGGTGAACTGGTATTCGTCAACTATGGCACCCCCGACGATTATGAAATTCTTGACCGTTACGGCATCAGCGTCGATGGCAAAATTGTCATCGCCCGTTACGGGGGTTCCTGGCGCGGCATTAAACCGAAGTTGGCAGGTGAGAAAGGCGCTATCGGCACCATCATCTATTCCGATCCGGAGGACGATGGATATGGTGCCGGTGATACCTACCCCCAGGGACCCTTCAAGCATGAAAGCGCGGTGCAGCGTGGCTCCGTCATGGACATGCCAACCTACCCCGGTGATGTACTCACGCCCTTCGTTGGCGCCACCGCCGATGCCGAGCGACTGGCGATTGCAGACGCGACAACCATCACCAGAATTCCTGTCCTACCGATTTCCTATCGTGATGCACTGCCACTGTTAGAAGCAATGGGGGGAGAAGTGGTACCGGCGCAGTGGCGTGGCGGCTTGCCAATCACTTATCACCTGGGGCCAGGCCCCGCCCGGGTGCGAATGAAACTGGAGTTCAACTGGGACATGGTTACCGCCTATAACGTGATTGCCACCATGGCGGGCTCAGAGTATCCGGATGAGTGGGTGATTCGTGGCAATCACCACGATGGCTGGAACCATGGTGCGGCCGATCCCATCTCCGGCCTGGTCGCGCTGATGTCGGAAGCGAGAGCGCTGGGTGAACTGGCCGCTGCCGGCAAAGGACCGAGGCGCACGGTGATCTACGCCGCCTGGGACTCGGAAGAGCAGGGCCTGATCGGCTCCACCGAATGGGTTGAACACCACGCGGCGGAGCTCGACCAACACGCGGTTGCCTATATCAACACCGACGGGAACAGCCGCGGCTTCGTCAACATCGGGGGTAGCCATGTGCTGGAGAAGATGGCTAACGAAGTCATGCGCGCCGTGGTCGATCCCCAAACCGGTGTCTCCGTGGCCGCAAGAAGACGCGCCAGGCTTGAGGTGAACGGCGATCAGGCAGTGCGCGCCGAACTCAAGAATCGCAGCGACATGCGCATCAGTCCGCTGGGATCAGGCTCGGACTACACACCTTTCCTACAACACCTGGGGATCGCTTCCCTCAATATAGGCTTCGGTGGTGAAAGTTCGGGCGGCAGTTACCATACGCTCTACGATACCTACGAGCACTATTCAAAATACCGTGATCCGGGCATGAGCTATGGCGTCGCCCTCGCCAAGGTCGCCGGCCGCGTCACCATGCGCCTGGCCTACGCGTCAAGGCTGCCGTTTGAATTCACTGCGCTCGCCGATAACATCAGTCTGTACATAGATCAGATAGAAGAACTTGCGGACAACATGCGTGAGGAAACCCTCGAAACCAATGCCAGAATCGAGAGCGGGGTTTACAATCTTGCCCTCGATCCCACCCGGACGCTGGGCCCCCCAACGCCCAAGCCGGAAGTCCCCTACTTTAATTTCGCTCCCTTGAAAAACGCCCTGGCCGAGTTAGAGAGTGAGGCCAGTAGTTATGCGTCATGGGTACAAGGTGGGGCTGCCGCGACGGCGCAGGAGAATAATTTGTTATATACCAGCGAACGTGAACTGACCCGGGATGATGGCCTGCCGGGACGTCCCTGGTTTACCCATCATATCTATGCACCGGGGTTTTATACTGGCTACGGCGTAAAAACCATCCCCGGGGTGCGCGAGGCCATCGAGCAACGTCAGTATGAGCTGGTGGCCGCAGAGATCGAAGTAGCAGCCGATGTAATTCGCGCCATGGCGGCGAGGGTTCGACAACTGGCTGCCGAGAGCCGCTTGCATGATAAGTAGTGAATTAAGAAGTGGATTTGGGCAAACACCCCGGTTAGTCTAGAGCGCCATCTCTTAGACTTACCATTACCGCAGCGAGTCAACTTATGAAACCCACCAAATCGAGAAGACAATTTCTGCAATCCTCCGGTGCTCTGCTGCTCGGGGCCGCGGCAACTTCGTCCCGGATTCACGCGGCCCAGAGCGCGTCCGGCGATAAGCTGAAGTCGGCTATTGCCGACGAAGACTACTGGGCGATGGTGCGGGCGCAGTTCTCCTTCAGTGAAAGCTCCATACCCATGAATGCCGCCAATCTCTGTCCCGCTTTCCGCTCGGTGACTGAGACCGTCGACGTGCTCACTGCCGATATCGATCGGGACTGTTCATTTAACAATCGGAGCAAATTCAACGAGCTGTTGGCACGCTCCCGCCGCCTGGTCGCGGCACAGCTCAATGTCAGCGCCGACGAGGTCGCCCTGGTACGCAATACTAGCGAAGCCAACAACATCGTCAACAATGGCCTGCAACTGAAGCCCGGTGATGAAATCCTGTTGTGGGACCAGAACCATCCAACCAATAATGTAGCCTGGGACGTACGCGCCGCACGCTTCGGATTGACCGTTAACAAGGTTTCGACACCACGAAATCCGGCGAGCACGGCCGAACTGCTTGACAGTTTCACATCACAATTCAACGCACGCACCAAGGTGCTGGCGCTGACCTACGTTTCCAACCTCTCCGGTATCAAATTACCCATCTCCGAGCTGGTGGCTGCCGCACACACTCAGGGGATTTACGTGCACGTGGACGGGGCCCAGGTCTGGGGGGCGATGGACCTGGATCTCAAGTCTCTGGACGTAGATTCGTTCAGCGCCAGTGCACACAAGTGGTATATGGGCCCGAAAGAAGTGGGGCTGCTATATATAAAGGACGCGAATATCGATCGTATCTGGCCCGGTGTTATTGCCCCGGGCTGGGGCAGTGATGTAGATACATCTCTCGTAGGCGCGCGCAAGTTTGAATCCCTCGGTCAGAGAGACGACGCTGCACTGGCCGCCCTCGGTGTCGCCGCGGTCCTCCACGACAATATCGGCGCACAGAGAATTGAAGAGAGAATCGTGCAGCTGGCACAGCGACTAAAACACGGCATCGTGGGCCTCGGCCAGGAACTGGTCACACCCATGAGCCCTGATTTCAGTTTTGGTGTCTGCATCATTAATGCAGCCGACGGTCAGGGTGGCGCGGTCTCAAATCGTCTCTACACCGAACACGGCATCGCCGCCGCAGCCACCGGCGGGGTGCGATTATGTCCTACAATTTACAACACCATCGAACACATCGACCGGGCGGTGGCCGCTATCGAAGCGCTTATGTCCTGAATGGTGATTTGTAATGCTCTAATCAGTTGGGTATACTTTTTCCTTAACAGCAGTAAGATAGTTTCTACCTTAGGTACAGGCGTATTATTAAGAGGGGCAGTTTTTATATAATTAGTAGTTAAGAAGTTTTTTATATATGTGGTGGAGTAACCCTTAATTCTAGTAATTGAGCAGTTGAACTAAAACTTTTCACGTGGGCGATTTGGTTTGGCCCATTAAGGAGTGACAACTAATCTCTAATCAGCGGCGGAATGGTACTTTTTACCTCCCAGCACTGGCGGGTCTATTTGCAGGCAGCGAAAACGCCTCCCGACGTGTGTTTTTCGATCGCCCAGCTGAATCCCCTAGTAGCGCAACCACCCGCGACCAATCGGTCGACTCTAGTTCCTTTAACAGTATCTCTGTTTCCCTCGAAAACGCCGGACTCTATGCGGTGCGCCAGTCTGCGCCTGCTGGCGCTATCGGTGTGGAAGCCTGTGTTAATGGCGATGCTAACTATTTATATGGCCAGGTGAAACAACTGGATTTTGCACGAATCCAGGAGGGCCCGGCGAGCTAAATTATCGGCATTTATCGATTCGATGATAAGGAATATTTGAAATTTGAAGTAAATATGCAAAGTGCTGGAGGGTCGCTCGAGCTGAAACCGCAATAGCCGTCTAATCGGGGCTTAGCGCTATCACCAATACTTTGTTGGCTGAGTCATTAACTAGGACAGTTTGGTGGCTTTGCGCTTTGTTAAAGTTTGTTTTCGCTGCTTGTGAATTGGAGAGATTGGTTATCAAATTTTTTGTAGGTCTGGCGATCTTCCTGCTCCCGGTGCTGGCGGCCAAGCTGGCGTATAACGTAAAAACCTCTCCTGGTGCCGACCCTGTCAATGCACCCTGGGCACAATACTCGATGGAATTTGTGACCTGGAATGGCGAAAAATGGACCAGCTGGATCCAGGATGACGGCTTTGAACACCGGCCACAGAACGTCGCAGACTGGGGCCAGCACAGCACTGGCAGCGTGGCCTTCATGGATTGGGAAAACACACCGTGGCAGGCAAAAATTGAGGGTGACGAATTTATACTGGCGCATCATGGGGACTGGCTAGGCCACACCGAACACGTCGGTGCCATCCGTTACCGTGATTGGCAGGGCAACAAGCAACTACGAACAGTGGCCCAATTGACGCGCTGAAGGGGATTCTCCGTGGTGACAGATCACCGACGGAGGCAGGATTAATAAGAAAAAGTAATAAGAAGTAGAGGCAAGCTACAATCGTGACTTCCATCATCAATAGGCGCTGCAGAGGCCTCATAGTCTCAATCTTGTTGGCGTTCAGTAACACCGCGTTCGCGGCCGTAATGGATCTGCGCCCAGGCGTGACCGACATCAGCCGTCGCATCCTGGAACTGCATCACTTAAGCCTGGCGATTTGCGTGGCCATGGGAATCCTGGTCTTCGGCACCATGTTTTATTCCATGTATGCCCATCGCCGTTCCAAACACCCCAAGCCCGCCGATTTTCATGAGAGTCTGCTGGTGGAGATCATGTGGACCGCAGTACCGATCTTGATTCTGATAGGCCTGGCGATACCGGCGACGTCGGCATTGAGAGAAATAGAAGACAACAGCAACCCGGATCTCTCCATACTCATTACTGGCTCCCAGTGGAAGTGGCACTACCAATATCTGGAGGCGGACTTCGGCTACTACAGCAACATGTCGACCCCGGCTGAGCAGATCAACAACCTCGAGACCAAGGGCAGAAACTACATACTGGAGGTGGACAATGCGCTGGTGTTGCCCACCAACAAGAAGGTCCGGTTTCTAACAACCTCCGACGATGTCATTCACGCCTGGTGGGTGCCGGATTTCGCCGTCAAACAGGATGCTATTCCCGGTTATATCAACGAGGCCTGGGCCCGCATCGAAGTACCGGGGCTATTCCGGGGCCAGTGCGCGGAACTCTGCGGTAAAGACCATGCCTACATGCCGATCGAAGTAGAAGTGCTGCCGGAAGAAGAGTTCGACCAGTGGATTCTGGACCAGCTATTAGCCATCGAACTGGCGTCCGGGCAGGCGGTGGCAGACCGGGCTAAGACCTGGACCATGGCCGAACTCATGGATATAGGCCAAACCGTGTTCATCGATAATTGCGCAACCTGTCATGAGGCAGATGGCTCCGGGCAGGGCTCCACCTATCCGGCATTGGCAGGCGGCGAGATTCCCACCGGGCCGATGCCGACGCACATAGAGCGGGTAATGAGCGGTGCCGTCGATACCGAGATGCAAGCCTGGGCGCCGCAGCTTTCCGATCTGGAACTGGCCTCAGTAATTACCTATGAGCGTAATGCTTTTGGCAACGACCTCGGCGACATCGTTCAGCCACTAACCATTTTCGAGTCACGATAAGGTATTTCACAATATGGCTGTCACCGCAGATCACGCAATTCCGAATCGCTCCCCGTTAATAGCGTTTCTCTCCCGTTGGTTGCTGACTACCAACCACAAGGAGATCGGCACGCTCTACCTGTGTCTCAGTTTTACGCTGTTTTTCATCGCCGGGGCCATGGCGATGGTGATCCGCCTGGAACTGTTCCAACCCGGCATCCAGTTCGCCGAGCCGCTTTTCTACAACCAGATGGTAACGATGCACGGACTGCTCATGGTGTTCGGTGTAGTGATGCCTGGCTTCGTTGGCCTGGCCAACTGGCTGATCCCGATGATGATCGGCGCACCCGACATGGCGTTGCCGCGATTGAATAATTTCAGTTTCTGGATTCTGCCCTTCGCCTTTACCCTTTTAATTTCGTCTTTGTTTATGGAGGGTGGCGCGCCCAATTTCGGCTGGACATTTTACGCCCCGCTTTCTACTACCTATGGACCGCCGAGCACGGACTACTTCATCATCGGGGTGCATTTGATGGGAATCTCGTCGGTACTCGGGGCCATCAACATCATCGTCACCATCTTCAATCTGCGGGTGGAAGGCATGACCCTGATGAAGATGCCGCTGTTTGTCTGGACCTGGTTAATCACCGCCTTCCTGCTGGTGATGGTGATGCCAGTGTTGGCCGGCGCAGTCACCATGATGCTCACGGATCGTCATTTCGACACCAGTTTTTTCTCCGCCGTAGGCGGCGGCGATCCGGTTCTGTTTCAGCACGTGTTCTGGTTTTTTGGCCACCCGGAAGTCTACATCCTGATCCTGCCGGGCTTCGGCATCGCTTCTCAGATCATTCCTACCTTCGCCCGCAAGAGGTTATTCGGCTACCACTCGATGGTATATGCGACCATTTCCATCGCGGTCTTGTCCTTTGTGGTCTGGGGACATCATATGTTCACCACCGGCATGCCTCTGGCGGCTGAATTGTTCGTCATGTATGCCACCATGATGATCGCCGTCCCCACCGGGGTGAAGGTGTTCAACTGGGTGGCCACCATGTGGCGTGGTTCCATGACCTTCGAAACCCCTATGCTGTTTGCGATCGGTTTCGTCATCTTGTTCACTATCGGCGGTTTCTCTGGCCTGATGCTGGCCCTGGTACCAGTGGATTTTCAATATCACGACACCTTCTTCGTGGTGGCACACTTCCATTATGTGCTCTATCCAGGGGCGATCTTCGGCATCATGTCGGCGGTGTATTACTGGCTGCCGAAGTGGACTGGCAACATGTACGACGAGCGCCTGGGCAAGCTCCATTTCTGGACTGCAATCATCGCGGTGAACATGACTTTCTTCCCGATGCATTTCCTCGGTCTCGCCGGCATGCCCCGGCGCATCGTGGACTACTCGCTGCAGTTTGCCGATTTTAATATGGTGACCAGCATCGGCGCTGGGATGTTGGGTCTGACCCAGTTGTTGTTTCTATACATCGTGGTCAAGTGCATACGCGGCGGCGAGAAGGCCACTAGCAGGGTCTGGGACAGTGCTGAGGGTCTAGAGTGGACCATACCTTCTCCGGCACCGCTGCACACGTTCTCGACACCACCGCAATTTCCAATACCGGAGAAAGTTTACCAACATGACTGAGAGGCGTAACAATCAGCGCAAGCATATAGTCCTGCTTTCTGCCCTGGCTGTGGGCATGGTGGGATTCTCATTTGCCATGGTGCCCCTGTACGCAATCTTCTGCGAAGTAGTCGGACTCAACGGCAAAAAATACGAGCAGGAAATTTCTGCCGAGCCGGCAGTCCTGCAAGTGTCCGAGCGCGAAGTGACGATCCAGTTTCTGGCCCAGGTCGGTCGCGGCATGCCCTGGGAATTTCGACCCACAGAACCTAAACTCAAGGTTCGACTGGGCGAAATCCACCTCACCTCTTACTATGCTCGTAACCGTGCCGATCAGACGGTGACTGGCCAGGCCGTGCCCAGCGTGTCGCCAGCTTATGCCGCCAATTTCCTGCACAAACTCGAGTGTTTTTGCTTTACCCAGCAACAACTGGCGGCAGGTGAAGACCAGCAGATGGCGCTCCGGTTCTATATCGACGTAGAACTGCCTGAAGATATCAGCATGCTTACCCTCTCCTACAGCCTGTTCCCAGTATCCGATGCGGAGGTCGCAAGCCCGACGCTTGCGAGCAATTAGAACCCATGGAAACACCCCGCTACTACGTACCGCACTCGAGCCCCTGGCCCATAATCGGCTCCGTCGCGCTTGCGGTGACCGCATACGGCGCCGTCAATTTCATCCACCAGAGCACCGAAAAGGTGGGGGCCGAGGGCAGTTGGGGGCAACCGGTATTCTTCATTGGGCTGGCGATGATCGCGTTCATGATGTTCGGCTGGTTCGGCACCGTCATCAGGGAATCCATCAGAGGCATGAACAGCGACATGATGGACCGATCCTATCGCCAGGGCATGGCCTGGTTCATTGTTTCTGAAATCATGTTCTTCGGTGTCTTCTTCGGCGCACTGTTTTACGCCCGCATCATTTCCGTCCCCTGGTTGGCGGGAGCCGGCAATAACCTGGAAACACACGTGTTGTTGTGGCCGGACTTCGCCGATATTTGGCCGCTTTTCATGACCCCCGGCGGCAGCATTACCGAGGCGATGGAGGCATGGGGTTTGCCCTTCGTCAACACTGTCATCCTCGTTACCAGCAGCGTCACCGTGACCTTTGCCCACTGGGCCCTGAAGAAAAACCAAAGAGTACTCCTTCCCGTTTGGCTGGCCATTACGGTGGCTCTGGGTACGACCTTCCTGATCCTCCAGGTCATTGAATACCAGGAAGCCTACACCGAGTTGGGATTGACCATGGGATCCGGGATTTACGGCTCGACATTCTTTTTGTTGACGGGTTTCCACGGTGCGCACGTGACGATGGGAACGATTATGCTAGCGGTCATGCTATTACGATCCTTGCGCGGGCATTTCTCCGCGGATAACCATTTTGCCTTCGAAGCGGTGAGCTGGTATTGGCATTTCGTGGATGTCGTGTGGTTGTTTCTATTTACATTTGTCTATTGGTTCTAGCGTCTGCGAGAACCCAAACTCCTAAGGGAAACTAAAAGGCAACAGAATTTAAAACAATTATGTCTAGAACAGCAGAAATCAAATTGACCGTCGATCTTGATAACGCCGACGTACCCACACGAATCGAATGGCAGGCCTCTGAGGGCATGGAAAGCGGTCCAATCTCCTGTGAGTCGATGATGCTTTCGGTGTGGGATAGTGAAAAAAAGTCCCTGGCTGCGATCGATCTATGGATTAAGGACACCAGCATCGAGGATTTGAACATTTATTTCTACCAGGTGATCCACAAGATGGCTGATACCTATCTGCGGGCGACCAAGAATGAGGAAGTGGCCAACTCGATCCACGAGTTCGGCGAGAGATTTGCTGAAAAGCTGAGCTTGTTAAAACGGAGTACAGAATAAATGAACGTCTCCATTGTTCCGGCATTAAAAGTACTCAGGCCTGCTGCGATGCTGGTAATCGTCATATTGGTCGGTCTGGTGCTGGGCTACTGGGCGAACGCCACCTTCGTTCCAGGTAACAGCCCGGAGCAACCAATTGCCTTCAGCCACAAGATTCACGCCGGTGACAATGAGGTCCCCTGTCTGTATTGCCATACCCAGGCACGGCGTTCGCCTTCCGCCGGGGTGCCCGCAGTTTCGAAATGTGTCGGTTGTCATCTAGAGGTGGCAACGGAGAAACCGCAGATACGCCTGCTGATGAGCTACTGGGAAAACCGGGAGCCCATCCCCTGGATCAAGGTTCATGACCTGCCCGATTTCGTTCATTTCACCCATAAACGCCACGTTCTGGCCAATATTGAGTGTCAGACCTGCCACGGCCCGGTTGAGACGATGGACAGAATTACAGTCTCCAGCAGAGCGGTCAATGGTTCGGCCCAGGTGGGCCATCCCTGGAAGATGGGCCTGTGCCTTAGCTGTCACAGAGAAAATGAAGTGGTGAATGGAATCGATTGTTTGACTTGTCACAAGTGAAAAGTAGGACGCAATGCCAAATATAGATCGTAGAGAATTTCTAAAACTCGTCGGCGCCGGCGGTGTCAGTGTGGGCGCCGGATTCATGCTTAGAGAAGCAAACAAGGATCCACGGGAGTATCTGATTCCCCACGTGCTGGCACCGGAGGACTTCAGTAGCGGCCTCGACACCTTCTATAACTCGGTGTGTTCGATGTGCCCGGCCGGATGCGGTATCTCGGTGCGAACCCGCGAGGGTCGAGCCAAGAAAATTGAAGGCAATCCTGCCCATCCCGTTAGCCAGGGGCGACTTTGTACTCTGGGTCAGGCCGGACTTCAAGCCCTTTACAACCCTGATCGACTGACTGCACCCATGCGGCGCACCGGAGAAGGCGAATCGGCGTCCTTCGAGGAAATTACCTGGGAACAGGGATTGAAGCAGGTCGGAGATCGCCTGGATCTGCTGCGGGCTGCCCGTCGCGGTAATCGGGTGGCATTTCTGACCCAGGGTGTGCGTGGACACCTGGCGCAACTATTCGAGAGCTTCATGCGCCAACTGGGCTCCCCACGCCTGCTACATTACGACTTCGATCATCCACACACGCTATATGCAGCGAACCAGCAATTCTTTGGTGAATCCCGATTGCCCTATTACGATTTGGCGAATACCCGTCTGCTGTTGTCTTTCGGCGCCGATTACCTCAACAACTGGATTTCACCGGTACATCACAGCCTCGGCTTTGGCGAGAGCCGCCAGGGCCGAGCCGATGTCAGGGGACGCTTTGTACAAATCGAACCGAGGATGTCCATCAGTGGCGCCGCCGCCGATGAGTGGATTCCTGCCAAGCCTGGCACCGAAGGTATCCTGGCATTGGGTCTGGCACACCACATCGTCGCCGAGGGCAACTACAACGGCGCCGACCTTGGCGCCTGGACCAACGCACTTGCGGATTACACGCCCGACGCGGTGGCAGAGCAAACCGGCGTTCCTGTTAACTCCATCACCCGCCTGGCAGACAGCTTTGTCGATACCACTCCAAGCCTCGCCATCGGTGGCGGTGCCGCCGGCAATCACAGCAATGGCGTCGATACGCTGGTGGCGGTGAATGCGCTTAACTATCTGGTGGGAAACATCGGCCAAGAAGGCGGGCTGGTGCTTAATCCTGAGCCCGCCGGGCCGGCAGTGCAGCAGCATCGGGCCAGCTACAGTGCCATGGTCGAACTTGCCGAAGCTGCGCGCCAGGGCGAAATCGACATATTGATTATCAGTGGCACCAACCCGGTGTTTACGCTGCCACCGGCAGCGGAGTTTGCAGAGGCACTGGCGCAGATACCGTTGGTTGTCAGTTTATCCAGCTTCCTCGATGAAACCACAGCATTGGCCGATGTGATCCTGCCGAGCCATACCTACCTCGAAAGCTGGGGCGACGATTTCCCGGAACCGGGTGTGGGTTTCTCTGTCGGTGCAGTATCGCAACCGGTGGTGTCACCGCTGTACAACACCCGTGGCACCGGCGACATCATCCTGGATTTGGCACGGCGCATGGGCTCGAGTAGCGTGATGCCGTGGCAAAACATGGAAGAATTTCTCAAGTATGGATGGCGCCGGATTTACCAGCGCGGTGACTCCCAGACTCTGGCGCAAGGCTTCGACGCGTTCTGGACATCGGTTCTGAAGGCCGGTGCATGGGGAGAAACCACGAACGGCAGTACTGCCTTTACCTTAAACCCGGATGTTATCGCCGGCATCGGCGTTGCGCCCCCCGAATTTTCAGGATCAGAAGAGGACTATCCGTTTATTCTGCATCCTTATCTTTCTCCCAATTTTCACGATGGTCGCGGTGCCAATCTGCCCTGGATGCAGGAGCTTCCGGACCCCATGACCTCCGTGGTCTATGGCTCCTGGGTCGAAGTGAACCCGGTCACGGCCGAGGAGATGGGATTAAGCGAGGGGGATCTGGTGGATATACAGTCACCCCACGGTCAGCTGCGGGTGCCAGTATTTGTCTATCCAGCGATCATGCCGAATGTCATCGCCATTCCCATCGGCCAGGGCCACGGTGAATACGGTCGCTATGCCAAGGGCCGCGGCGTCAATCCCATCGAAATCCTTAGTCCTCTGTTGGAACCCATTACCGGCAATCTCGCCTCCAGCGCCACGCGGGTGAACCTCACCCCTACCGGTGGCCGCGTCAAGCTGGTGAAGACTGGCGGCGTCTCCCGTGACCTGGGCAGAGATATCGTGCAACACACCAGCTTAGGCGTCGAAGTGAGTAGCGCAGCCGACAACAGTATTCCGATTACGGAGGTGACCACATGAGCCTCTTCTCACGATTTATGGACGGCTGGCGGAAATACCGGAAACCAGGTTATTACGACGAATTCGATTACCACTGGACCATGACCATCGACCTCGACAAATGCACCGGTTGCGAGGCATGCGTGACGGCATGCCAGGCCGAGAATAATATACCGGTGGTGGGCGAGGACGAGATGGCCAAGGGCAGAGAGATGCAGTGGATTCGCATCGAACGCTACTGGGAAGGGGAGTACCCGAACGCCAAGCTCAGCTTTATTCCGATGATGTGCCAACACTGCGATGCCGCGCCCTGCGAGACGGTGTGCCCGGTGGGCGCCACCTATCACAATCAAGACGGTCTCAACGCCCAGATCTACAACCGCTGTATCGGTACTCGCGCCTGCGCGGTCTATTGCCCTTACGAGGTTAGATACTTCAATTACTACGATCATGAGTGGGATAGCCCGCTGGAGCAGCAATTGAATCCCGACGTCACCGTCCGCGGCAAGGGGGTCATGGAAAAATGCACCTTCTGTATTCAGCGCATTCGCCAGGCCAAGGATGTGGCCAAGGACGACGATCGCAGACGGGTACAGGACGGCGAGATGCAACCGGCCTGTGTGCAGACCTGCCCCACCAAGGCGCTGGTGTTCGGTGATCGCAAGGAACACGAGAGCCAGGTTTATAAGTCAATGAACGATCCGCGAAACTACCGGGTTTTAGACGAACTGAACACCGACTCCTCCGTGTTCTATCTGAAGAAGGTTGATGCATAGACCCATGACGACTGAAACTTTTAAGTTAGGCTACAACGATATCCATGATGATGTCGTAAGGTCCATAGTAAAAACTGGCCCGAAGTACTATATCGCCCTGGCGACAGCCGGCGGTGTCACCTTGCTGTGCTTCTTTTTCCCCTGGTCTTATCAGCTGTATTATGGCATCGGCGCCGCCGGCATGAATCACCCGGGAGTCTGGGGCACCTACCTGGCCAGCTTTATATTCTGGATCGGTCTCAGCCATTCCGGTACCTTGCTGTCCTGCGTCTTGCACCTCACCAACAGCTCCTGGCGTAAGGCCATGTACCGAAGCGCCGAGGCGATGACGCTGTTCTCGCTAGTGGTGGCGGCGACCTATGTGATGGTTCACGTCGGCCGACCCTGGTTCATTCATTGGGCGGTACCCTATCCCAATCAAATGGAACTGTGGCCCAACTTTCGTTCTCCGCTGTTGTTCGACGTCATGGCTATCGCTACGTACATCACCGGCAGCACAATCTTCATCTACATGGGCTCCATCCCCGACTTCGCTGCTGTGAGGGATCGTACCAGCGGTTGGCGCAACACCATGTACACCTTGCTATCCCTGGGTTGGCGCGGCACCGACAAGGAATGGCACCGCCTGCATTGGGCCTACACGTTTCTCGCGGTGCTGATTATTCCACTGGCGGTGTCGGTGCATAGCATCGTCTCCTGGGATTTTGCTATGTCCATCGTGCCGTCCTTACACCAGACAATCTTCGCACCCTATTTTGTGGTGGGTGCGATCTATTCCGGCACTGCGGGTATCGTCACGGTGATGTTCGTATTGAGGAAAACCATGGGTTTCGAGCAATACATCACCAAGCTGCATTTCGACAACCTGGGCAAACTGCTGCTGGTACTGTCACTGATCTGGACCTACATCAATGGGGTCGAACTGTTCACCGCATGGTATAGCGGCACTTCCGAGGAATACGAAGCCCTGGGGTACAAATTGTTCGGGTATTACGCATGGCTGTACTGGGAGATGATTTTGTTCTGTGCGGTAGCACCAATGTTGATGTTCTCGACGCGATTCAGAACCTCGTTTGTGCCCATGCTGATCTTGTCTATCGCCATTAACATCGGCATGTATACGGAGCGTTTCCTCATTGTCGCCACCTCACTGTCCCGGCAATATCTGCCAGACGCTTGGGGAACGTATGTACCGAGTCCGGTTGAGATCTCGATCATGGTGGGCTCGTTCGCGCTGTTCACCACGCTGTTCCTGATATTCGTCAAAATTTTCCCCAGCGTGTCCATGTATGAAGTCAAGGAAACCATGGCCACCCCCAAGATGGAGCCTGCGGCTCCCGCAGCAGGAAGCCCGGCATGACAAGCAATGTAATAGGACTGTTTCATGATCCGGAGTCGGCGCTGACAGCGGCAGGCCAACTCAAGGGGGCAGGTTTCGAAAGCCTGGAAATTATGTCGCCAGTACCCATCCATGGCGTGGAAGAAGTCCTGGGCAAGAAAAAATCCGTGATCAAGAATTTCACTTTTATGGGGGCGTTGATCGGTGGCATATCGGGCTTCGCCCTGGCTGCGGGTACCGCCATCGCCTGGCCGCACCCGGTCGGCGGCAGGCCCATCATCACCATGCCTCCGTTTCTGATTATTACTTACGAATTGACCATCTTGTTCGGTATCCTGGCTACGGTATTGGGTTTCTTCATCAGTTCTCGCCTGCCCGCCTTCCGCAACCGCGTTTATGTGCCGGAATCCGCAGTGGACAAGTTTGTGGTCACGGCGCCCTGTGACGACGCCGAACATTTCAAGCGCGCAGAGGCGATCCTTAACGACGCCGGTGCCGAACAGGTTCGGGAAATAGGGGAAAGCGATTTATGAAGCGTGCTATTTGTACCGTCGTTACTCTGTTCTTAATAGGGCAGATGACTAGCGCCTGGGGCTTCCCCTGGAATAAGGATTTTGTCGATCAACTCGCTATCAAGGCACAGGAATCACTGGCGCCGGCAGAACCTGGTTCGACCCCCGTCGCTGGCGGTGAGACCCTGCCCGCATTGCCCGCAGATATCTCCGAGGAAGAGATGGATGCGTTGAAGGACGAGGCGGCGGCTGTTCTAAATCCCATACCCGCCAGCTCCGAGTCGGTGGCCCGCGGGGCCGAGCTCTACGCCATGACCTGCGTGGTATGCCATGGTACAGAAGGCCTTGGCGATGGCCCGGTGGGGTTACATTTTGACACCAAATCGCCGGTGGATTTGAACGAGGACTATACCCAGGATCAAGCAGACGGATCGCTGTTTTTCACCCTCACGCGAGGCCGGGCGCTGATGCCATTCTACCGTGACGCCTTGAATGTAGAGGAACGTTGGCACGTCATCAATTACGTTAAAACAGAGTTTGGTCCTTGATGAATACTGAACCAGCACATACCCAAACCCAACACACTTCGCAAGCTCGAGGATTCGGTGCTACGCGTTGGCTGCTGGCTATTGCTGTCGCGCTGGCTGCCACAGTTCCAGCCTACGCGGCAAGTGAAGAGACTACTGCACGACCGGAATTTGCCGTGCTCATCGTCTCGTTCCTGTTTCTCATGGGTGTGACCCAGGCCGGCATCGTGTTTTCTGCCGTTACCCGCCTCTCGGGCGGGCAATGGGCGCGACCCTATTACCGACTCGCAGAGCTGAGCACCATGACCTTCGCCCCGTTCGCCTTCGTGGGCTTTCTGCTGATTTATATCTTCGCCAAGGACGAGTTGTTCTATTGGCTCAACCCCGCCCCCGGTGAGCATCTGAGTGCCTGGCTAAACAGTGGCTGGCTGTTGGCCAGAAACCTGTTCGGCTTGTCGTTATTCTACGGGATCAGCGCGATGTATGTCTGGAACAGCCTTCAACCCGACCTGGAGGAGACTAAGTCCGGTACGCTCGACCAACACGCGGTACAGAACAAGCTGCTGTTTTTATCGCCCTTCGTACTTGCTGCTTTCGTCATCTGCAACACGTTCCTGGCCTGGGATTTCGCCATGATGCTGGTCCCGCACTGGCATAGCACCGTGTTTCCGATTCACTACTGGTTCGGTAATGTATATGCGGGTACGGCGGCGCTATTGGTAATTCCAGTCGTACTCGGTCGATTCTCGACCCAAAAGTCTCTGTTTGGGGTATACCAGATCCGCTCTCTGAGCATGGTGATCAGCGGTTTTATGCTGCTGTGGTTGTATTTTTTGTGGGCACAGTTCTTCGTCATGTGGTTTGGCAATCTGCCCCGGGAAACCGACACACTGTTTCGCCAGATGTACGGGCACTACGGACCCTTCTACTGGACGATGATCGCCGGCTGTTTCTTCGTGCCCTTTATCTCACTGGTCTTCGCCATCATTAATCGATCGCTGCTGGCAATGTGTGTCCTTGCGCTGGGCATCAACCTGGCGATCTGGATTAACAAGTACCTGATGGTGATTCCAGTGTTCTCCCCCGACGACCGACTGCTGGATCATTTACTGGACCTGGGCTTGTCGATCGGGCTGCTGCTGAGCTTCATTGTGGCCCTGGTTTTAGTGGCCAGGAGATTCCCGCTGTACTGCTACTGGGAAATCAACCTGAAGCCCGACACCGATGCGGCAGTTGACGGCGTGGCGGACACCGGCGCTCTTCACTCATAAATGCAGGCAACGGCTCGACGCCCGGTAGTAAGCATTGGTTTGCTGGCGTTGGCGGTGGGCGTCTCGGCGCTATTGATCGCCCTCGGAATGTGGCAATTGCAGCGTGCAGCCGAGAAACGCACCATACTGGCGGAGTTCGAACGCCGTGGTGTCGCGGCAATAGTCGATCTTAATCGAAGCGCTACGGATGACGCCGGCACCCTGGCGGGATATGGTGCAGCAGCGACGGGACACTATCTCGATTTTAATATTCTGCTCGACAATCAACTGCACCAGGGCCGCGCCGGCTACCTGGTCTATACGCTGTTTGCACTCGATGGCGGCAAGCCGAGTATACTGGTCAACCGCGGTTGGATAGGCGCCGCAGCGGATCGTAGCCGGGTACCCCGGTTCGACACCCCTACTATGAGCCAGCGGCTCGAGGGGCGCTTGAGGCGACCGCCGGCAACGGGATTGCTTTTTGAAGGTAGCGAATTGATAGAGCATCTGGCAGATGACGTGTGGCGTGTGCAGAACATCGATTTCCCCGGCTTAAGCACAAGCCTCGGCGAAGATTTGTTGGCCATTACCATGCTGCTGGACGCTGACGCGCCTGCCGGCTTCGTCCGCAACTGGATGCCCCCAGGCAGTGATGAAGCCCGGCATCTCGGCTATGCGTTCCAGTGGTTCGCCATGGCGCTGGCGGTTATGGTCATTGCGGTAGTCATTACGCTGCGTAGCAGCAAAACAGGATAGCCATGAACTCAACACCGGCAGGCACGAAAACCAGGGCGCGGCTAACAATGTTGGCTTTATTGGCGGTGTTTGTGCTGCCATTGTTGCTGGCATGGGGGTTTGCCATGGGACCGTTCGATTGGCAGCCGCAAAGCAACCTCAACTACGGTGTGTTGTTGCAGCCGCCCTTGCAATTGAACTCATTTGGCGTAATGCCTGCGACCGGTGCGGCGCTGACTATGAACGCCATCGCCAGAGACTGGTTTGTGGTGGTCCTCCACAATGGGCCCTGCACGGTAAGCTGTCAGGAATTGATGGAGGCTGCCGAACGTATCCAGATCGCGGTTGGGCGCGACACCGACCGCGTTAGTTTGGCCTTGCTTAGCAACGGGGCGATAACCGCGACCCCGCCTCGGGAAAACCTGTGGCTGGCCGCGGACCTCGAACTGAGCCAGGCACTGCGTCAGGCATCCGGTGAACCGCAGTTCGATGCCAAATTCCTCATTGTCGATTACCGGGGATATGTTGTCTTGATGTATCCACCCTCCGAGGAGGGGCCGGGCGTGTTGGAAGATTTAAAGCGCTTGTTGCGTGCCGCGGCCACTTAGATTGTACCGGTTCATCCAGCGCGATGGATACCGCCTTTAACTAGCAGAGGGAGAGAGCCGGTTGCGGTGACGTTTGTCGGGGTGGCGGAACTCAAAAAATGGCATTAGCATGGTTTGGTGGGCGTGACATGGAACAGCAAACACTCACTGCCTGCTTGGATGTAGTGAATTTCTCAGGTCGGAGTACATGATAGATTTCCTTATCGTTATTGTAATGCTCGGTATTTTTGCCAGTCTCGGTAGTGGTCTATATTTCCTCGTCCATGATCGCGGCAAGACAGAACGCACCGTGGTTTCGCTAAGCATTCGCGTGGCCCTGGCTGTACTGCTGCTGGTGTTGTTGGCAGTGGGGTTTATCACCAGGTACACCTGAAACCGGGGCTCGTTGCTGCTCTGCTACCAACTCAAACCGATCGCTTGGCTACGACTCCGTGGCCGTGTCCGACGAGACGCCGTTGCCTGAAAATAGTCACCCTCCAGTTTTTCGTGCCGTTGGTCTACCGACCCGCGAATAAATGCTGGACAAAAAAGAGGGGCGGTATTAAATACCGCCCCTCTTACTCATCTATCAATTGAAATCAAGAGAGTGTAATGCAACTCCCTCCTGGCTTAAAAGTCTGCAGTGATACGAGCAAACCAGTAGGAGCCATGCCAATCAACGTTGCTGCCAGACTCGTAAACGCGTCCACAGCAGGTATCGCCGACGGTGCCCTTTTCCGGGTACTCGTCGAATATATTGCGACCACCACCGGAGATCCTGAAGGTGTCGTTGATCTGGTATTGGGCTTCGAGATCGACGAACCAGATACCATCTTGAACCTGCCGTCGGGAGGTACCGGAGTTAGCATTCTCACTCTCACCCCAATAGCTCGCTCTACCTACCAGATACAGGTCGCCGACATTGTGTACGGCAGTGAAGACGCCACGCCAGTTAGGATCGTAGTTCACGAAGTCGAATCGAGCCTCTTCATTGCGAAATGCACTGGGGTCGGATTCAAAATCCTTCTCGTTAAAACTCATCACCGCAGTCAAGGAAGTAGAACTGCCGTTATCCCAGCTAAGCGGGTAGGTAGCAACTATGTCGACGCCCGCGGAGGAGATATCGAAGCCGTTGGCGAAGTAGTTAACACCGCCGATGGAATTCGCGCCAGCAACTCCGGCAGCGTCCAATGCGAGAAAGTTCAGATAGGCGGCACCGGAAGTCGGATCCGTGGACACGGAACGGGTCGATATCGCATAAGTGGCGTCATCGAGATCGATTCGATAGAAGTCCACGGTCAGATCCAATTCACCTAAACTCGCCGTGAAACCAATCGTGTAGTTGGTAGAAGTCTCAGGCACGAGCGGGATGGCACCCAGTGCTCCTGCCACCGGGCCGCCTGCCGGGAACAGACCCGTCGCAACCGGTAAACCCTGGGGCAGTCGGGTCGATACGTTGATCGTACCCTGCTGTCCTGGCGTCGGAGCGCGGAAGCCGGTACCGACAGATCCGCGAATGTTAAAGGTATCGTTTAGCCTATAGAGACCAGCCAGCTTAAATACAAGCTCGGAGTCGAAGTCATCATAGTCCTCGTAGCGAACCGCACCCTGCAAGAAAAACTTGTCGGTTATGTCCGCACTGAGGTCGCCATACAACGCCCAGGAACTGCGTTCATAGACTTCGGAAAACTGTGGGGAGAATCCTGGAAATCCATTCGATCCCACACCTACTACTTGGTAGACGGCATCATCGGAGTTGGCGCAATCCAGGCTGGAACCATTAGCAATAACACCAAGCCCGGCTGCCGTAGCGGCCGATCCGTTACAGAAGCCGAAGGGGTCTTTCCCTGACCACGGACCCGCGAAATAGGAATCTGGTTCCCCTTCCACTACTTCATAGGATTCGTCCATGAAGCTGCCGCCGAAGGCGAGCAGCAAGGGACTGGCCATGTCGGATTCAAACTCGTAGGTGAAATCGGCCTGGAATTGAGTCTCCTGGTTAATTAGATCTCCTGGCTCGAAGGACTTCTTGGAAGCTCGTCCCATGGAGGGGTTGATGGTGTTAGACAGGGTATACCTGATCTCACTCTCACCCCTTCGTCCACTGATGTCGTAGTTGAGGCCATTGTCCCAGGCACCTCGAATACCTGCCAGTATGGAGAAGTCGAACACCTCACCAAAAAATCTGGGAGTAAAACCACCAGGATATTTTTCCACCGGGTTATAGATACCACCGTCTTGCTCTCTCAGGTCCTCTATGGTGCCGTTGCCCTTGTAGCGATAGAAGAAACTGCCATGGGAATCGCTCTCGGAGTAGTTGCCGAAGGCATAGAACTGGGTATCGGCATCGATCTGATAGCCGGCATTAAAGAAGAAGCGTGCGGATTCCGCATCGGGTCGACCCCAGGGTTGGACTACGTCACCGAAGCCTATATTGGCGTTGGCTAAACCTGCCTGGTAGCCGGGTGAGGAAACAAAATCGCTGATTGGGTAAGCGCCGTTCGGGTCGACGCAGGCCCAACTTTCACAGTACTGCTCCGATCGGGAGGCGGCATCCGACTCGGAAATTTCTGCGGAGAGGTTGAGAAAGCCATTCTCTCCCAGAGGCAATCCGACATTACCCTGTATGGTAGTCTGGCCACCGTCGCCTTCGGAGAATTCGCCACTCTGCACGGAGAAGCTGATTCCTTCGCTGGCATCCTTCAGTATGAAGTTGATTACGCCTGCAATAGCGTCAGACCCATACTGTGCCGAGGCACCGTCTCGCAGCACTTCGATGTTCTTTATGGCGATGGAGGGTATGGTTGACAAGTCTGGTCCCTGAGTGCCGGAACCGCCGATGAGAACCAGTGCGGAACGGTGGCGGCGCTTGGAGTTAACCAGCACCAGAGTCTTATCTGTGGGCAGGCCGCGCATTTCGGCTGGACGGATGAACGAGGCCCCATCGGAGATGGGCTGTCGTCCCAGATTGAAGGATGGCACCAGGGTCTTGAGAATGTCGTTGGTATCGGTATAAGAAACGGCTCTCAGGTCTTCGGCCGTAAATACGTCGATCGGTACTGGTGAATCGGACACGGTTCTTGGTCGGCCTCTGGCACCCGTCACGACGATTTCTTCTAGCCGGGAAACATTGGCGTCATCGGATTGCTGTGCCATCGCTTGAGTGCTTAAACCACTCGCGGACAGGCAGGCAATCGCTAACAAATACTTACGATGCTTGCGAAATTTCATACAAATACTCCTTGATATTATTTTGTTGTAGGTTGTTACGGGTTGGAAACTTGTAGGTGCAGTAGAATTCAGGTATCTGCACATATTGAGTCAACCCCAATTAACTCCCATAGCTCCGTATTAGGACCTAAAAGCCGATAATTATCAAGCCTCTGAGCCCTCTAAATGTGTAAGAATCTCTGTAATAGAAGTCTTTGTTATGCGCCTGATTTAAACGCTCTCTCGATTCAGAAGCTGGTAGTGGACAAAATTACATCCTGCCTGCCCAAAAACCCCTGCCTATCCCGGCAAAAATTCCTTAAAGCTATGTAAATCCACTGATTTCAGTGACTCGTAGGGCATGAGTTCATTCAGGGTAGGGCCATAACCAGCAGCTTGGCATCGGCGCCGCCGCCAGCTGCCACCGCGATGTATTGCTTGGAGTCGATCATATAGGTCATCGGCGCACCCTGGGGAATCGCCGGTAGCTCCAGCTGGTAGATCGTTGCGCCGGTGTGCTTGTCCATGGCGCGCAATAACGGCACGCCATCGGTTATGGCTTGGAACAACAGGGATTTCGTGACTAGCAGGGGCGCAAAGCTGGTGATCCCAACCGGGCCCGGATCGGTCAGACCAAGCTCGATAATCCGCTGACGGATGCCTTCGGCGTTGGCTCGCTCCCACACGTAGTCGCCGCTATTCAGATCGATGGCACTGATCTTACCGTAGGGTGGTTTCGTCAGCGGCAATCCGAGTGGCCCGGAAATATTGGTGATGCCCTGGCGCACGTAACGAAATTCGGTGGTGGCGGGGTCTTGCTCGATGAGCTGCACCACGATCGGGTTGTTGATGGCAGGAATATAGAACACCGAGGTCTGGGGATCGAACGCAGCCCCGCTCCATTCGGCGCCTCCGGTCCAGCCAGGCATATTGATGGTTCCTCGCAGTGACGGTGGCGTATACAGACCACCGTAGTCCAAGTCATCGATTAATTCGAAGGCCTGTGCCGTCAATTCAGCTGTGAAGTCGATCAGGGTATCGGCAGAAATGCCCTGCAAGGCAAACGGGGCGGGGCGGGTCGGGAAGGGTTGCGTCGGCGATGCGCGCTCACCAGGGACGGTACTGGCAGGCACTGCCCGCTCTTCAATTGGCCACACCGGTTCCCCGCTTATCCGATCCAGCACATAGACGAAGCCCTGCTTGGAAACCTGGGCCAGGGCCTTGATCTCGCGGCCATCCACGGTGATGTCTACGAGGTTGGGTGCCGCCGGTGGATCGTAATCCCATAACTCGTGATGAACGATCTGATAGTGCCAGATCCGCTCGCCGGTTGCGGCATCCAGGCAAACGATAGAAGTGCCGAACAGGTTATCACCCAGTCGCTGGCCTCCATACCAATCGTTACCCGGGGTACCGATCGGCAGATAGACATAGCCCAGTTCGGGATCGGCGCTCATCATGGTCCACACATTAGTCGCCCCGGTCACTTTCCAGGAGTCGTTCTCCCAGCTTTCGTTACCGAATTCTCCTTGCTGGGGAATGGTGTGGAAGATCCATTTTTGTGCGCCGGTGTTGAGGTCGAAACCCCGGATATGACCCGGTGGCACGTCGGTCAGTTTAGTCGGAATGCGATCGAACATCGGATCGTCATAGACCACGCCCCCGAGGATCACGATATCGCCAACGATCGTCAGCGCCGCCGAATTGGCAACCATTGAACGGTCGATTTCCCGACCCAGGCCCAGAGTAAGATCAACCTTGCCACCGTCGCCAAAACTGGGGTCGGGTTCACCGGTTTTCGCATCCAGCGACCACAGAAACGCGTTGGCGGTACCGAGGATGATGCGCGGCTCGACTCCGTCTGCACCCTGCTTTTCCCAGTACGCCACACCGCGATGATTAAATCCGTTGTTTGCGGGCCGGCCGTGTTCCCAGGTAAAGGTATTGAACACCCACTTCTGTTCGCCACTGGCGGCATCCAGAGCCACCACGTGACCCAGTGGCGTACTGACATAGAGCGTGTCCCCAATCTTGATTGGCGTGGCTTTGAAGCCGGAGGGAACAAACTGGGGGCGCTCAGCTACCGCAGCATTATCGACGGACTCCCAAACCCAGGCGATCTCCAGTTGCGCTACCGTATCCCGGTTAATCTGCTCAAGATCGGCATACTTGGAAGAGCCTGGATCGTTCGCATAATTGGGCCAGTCGTAATTGCTAGCCGCAGCCGCGTCGGGCGATGAATCCTGGGTGCAGGCGCAGAGCAACAGCAGGGCCAGTGAAATCGAAGCGTGTCTCATAAGTACCTCCCGATGGGGAATAAGGAGGGCAGCCCCTGAGGTATCCCCACAAAATGTCGAGTAAACTCACAAAGATTGGATAAAAAGGGATCCAATGCATCTTGCTGAGCCTGATTTAAACATATGTTTAGTTTGTCCGCGAAAATGAATTGGCTAGTCCCTTGCGGAACCATGTTCCTCCAGGGGGATCTTTGAATCCGAATAGAATTATGCTTCTACCACCTGCAGAGAGTTCAGGTAGAGGGTTCTCTTACGCTCAGACGGTCCTCGCTCAAATCTGTCTAAAGTAAAGGATATAGACATGGCCTGATTGTGCGCAAGGGGACTAGCCAATTCATTTTCGCTTGATTATGTGATAAACGATAATTCATTGAATTCAATATAGTTTAAAACCTTATACTGCAGGTTTTCACTGAATTGAGGCGAAGATCCTCTACCCTGCTTGCCTTGCAAATCAGACCATGCTTTAGCGCTTTCATTTTTTCAGGTTGAGCGAGGACCGTCTGAGCGTAAGAGAACCCTCTACCTGAACTCTCTGCAGGTGGTAGAAGCATAATTCTATTCGGATTCAAAGATCCCCCTGGAGGAACATGGTTCCGCAGCGCTGAAAAAATGGAAGCGCGAATGGTCGCAAGGAAAGTAGGGTAGAGGATCTTCGCCGGGAAAGTATCCTACAAGTGTTGCGGCACACTAGGTGCTACATTTCGATATTTACTAATGAGCACTAGCTGCTCACGGCCGAATTTTGTGCGGTCTCGTACTTGGCAAGATCCAGTTCCTGCCGCACCTGTTGACCCAACTCCGTGGTCATATCATCGATCGGAATACCCATGGCATCGGCGATGCGCACCATGCGCTGGAAATTGGCGGCGACACCGGCGGCATCCACCAGCACTGCCGCGCCTGCCAGCTCGACTAATTGCTGCCGTGCAGTGCTCAGCTGGGCTTCATCTCCCATCGCCACGGCTTCGCCAAGCTGCATGAGTTCGGCGCCGAATTCCACACCTACCGCTGCCGCCGAGGCATCGCCGTTGATGCCTTGAAGATCAATTTCGGTATTGGTGGTCAGCGCGCTCGCACGGAGCATCGAGGCATGTGCGCTGGTTCAGTAGAAGCACTCATTGATAGCCGAAACCCGACCCGCCACCAATTCCATCTGCATGCGGTTAATGACGCGATCGTCCTGCTTCACCATATTGGTCATTCCTTCCACAGATATGTACTGGGCAGACGCGAGACGCCGCCAATCTCGCACCGCATCGGGTACCAGACTCAGGGCGCGCAGCACATTGGCCCCCCGGCTGCCTCGATACAAGTCACTTTCGGCGCCGGTGGCACCTTCGGCCGTAATCATCGGCACGAAACCGGTGCCACCGACGGCCTGGGATGGCCGGTATCGACTCGGCTCGCCATCCACAGGCTCTGGCAGCGGCTCCAGTTCGAGACCCAGGGCACGATTGAATTCGTCGACACTGAACACAGTCACGACGATACCGGCCAGCTCGACGTAGGCCGCGTTGGAGAGGCCGTCGTCAGCAATTTGATCCACCCATCTCTGACTAATACGGGCCTGATCGGTGACGATCCTATGCACCGCATCCACCGCCACTTCATCGAGATCTCCGGCGCTATCGTGTTGACCTTGCAAGTTGTAGGGCGATAGAGCCTGACGACGTTCGGCGCAGAATTTGCAGTGGCTCGCCAGTCTGCTCTCTGCGGCGATCGCAACCCGCTCGTCGCCACTCCACCATGAGCCAGCGCCTGCAAGCCGCTGCCAATATTGCCGGTGTTCCAGTTTGATATCGTCTCGAATCGGGTAGGGAGAATCGCTGTAGCTAAAGTGGGTCATATGCGGGTCCATGTGGAAAGCAACAATGGATACCAGGGCCGTCTCTATCAGTCTAACTGCTTCATGGACAGCACCGCAAACATAGCGAATATCAAGGGTACCGCGAACACCACGAAACAATCTGCTCCACTCCAACCACGATCTAATAAAAAACCGGCGATCAGAGGGCCGACCACCGCACCAATTCGGCCAATACCGATCGCCCATCCCATACCGGTATTGCGAATTTCGGTGGCATAGATATTCGGGGTGATGGCATAGAGCCCAATCATGGAACCGAAGATAAAGAAACCGATGATAAAGCCAAAAATCAGCATCAGGGTTAATCCACTGTCCATTAATCCAAAGGCGACCATGGCAACTGCGCACATCACCATAAACAGAGCGACTAATTTGGTCACTGCAAATCTGACGGTGAAGTAACCCAGGAATACACCGCCGATAACGCCGCCGATATTCACCAGCACACCGCCGGAAATACCCTGCTCAACATTCAGTCCAGCTTCGGTTAGTAAGGTAGGTGTCCAGCTTAAAACAAAATAGAAGCTCATCATGACCATGAAGAAGGCCAGCCACAGCAGGACCGTAGCCCTCGCCAGATTCGGAGCGAGCAAACTGAGGACGGGCACCCTCGCTACCGAGCGCTGCTCGCCTCGATCCGGCAGGGAAGTGAGTGGGTTTTTCCCCAATTTACGCAACAAGTCATTCGCTCTTGGTAGCGCCGATTTGGGTTGCCGCGTTATGAGGTAGTCCAGTGATTCCGGCAGCAACATGAACACCAGCGGAATCATCAGTGCCGAACACAGGGCACCAAACATAAACACTTCACGCCAACCATATTGAACGATTAGCACGGCAGCAATCGAGCCGCCAATGGTGGCGCCGATGGGATAGCCGGATTGTACGAGACTGATGGAAAACCCGCGCCGGGCATCAGAGGAGTATTCGGCGGTGATGGTGGTGATACTGGCGAGCATGCCACCAATGCCCAGGCCGGTAACAATGCGGGTACTGACCAGGCTGGCGACAGAATTCATGAATGCCGATGCCAGCATGCCCAGACTTATCGTCACCAGGCAAAGCAGAATTATACGACGACGACCCACCCGGTCCGCCAGCGGCGCAATAAACAGAGATCCCAACGCCATACCGAGCAGCCCGGAACTGAACAGTATGCCTAAGGACTGCGGCTCTAACTGCCATTCTCTGGCGATTTCCGGGGCGGTAAATGCCATCACCAGAACATCAAACCCGTCCAGCATATTGATCACGACACACATGGCCACAGCAATGATTTGTACCGGGGCCATGGCATCAGATTTAATACTCGCTATCACGTTTTCATGCATCATCAATTCTTTTCCATCGCACCATCTTCCAATACACGATCGATAATGTCTTGCGCCACACCGAGATAATTTTGTGGGTCTTTTAGCTGTTCCCAATCAACTTCGGCATCACTTGACTTGCTTAGCTCTGTAATTAAATGGCGCCCGCTTTCACTGGCATCGCTACAAGCTTGATAGACAATTTCAGTTGCCTGCTTCCTCTCGACAAATTTACTCAATTCAAAAACCGCTGCTTCCGCCAACACCATGCCATTAGATTTTTCCAGGTTGGCGAGCATGGTTTTTTCCCTGATCTCGATGTTATTAAGACTCGCGATCGCCAACCGCAGGCTAGAGGCGCAGGCACTGATGAGAGCGGGCAGGGACATGCTTTCCAAAGTCATAGACACACCATCGCGCTCATTTGCATGCAACAAGGTTTGATGCACGGTGCCTATTTGGGTGCTCGCAAATCTTGCCAGCGCCACCAGGTCTTCGGCGACAACGGGATTCGATTTTTGTGGCATGGTGGAGGAACCACCACCCCCGGTAAAACCTACTTCGGCAACTTCAGACTGCGCCAATAGCAAAAAATCCTGGCCCATCTTGCCAATAATGCCTGAGGTCATGGCCAGCCAATTAGAGAATTCGACGATGTTATCCCGTTGATTATGCCAGGGCATGGACGGGGAATTCAGATCCAGCGCCGCCGCCAATCGCTCGCCGACCTCGGTTCCCCGAACGCCCATGGCCGCCAGGGTTCCCCCGGCACCGCCTAGTTGCACCACAAGAAGCCGTGGTAGCAGGGAATGAAGTCGCATTTTTTGCCGCTTCAGGGGTGCCAGCCAACTGGCCGTTTTTAAGCCAAATACGGTGGGGGTTGCCCATTGCGTTCTGGTCCTCGCCACCGTCAAGGTGTGACGATGAGACGCGGTAAGTTGTCCTAACAAGGCTATCAGTACGTCGAGCCTGGATTCCATAATCCCTGCAAGTGATTTCAGTCGCAGCACCAATGCTGTGTCTTCGATGTCCTGGGAGGTCGCTCCCCAGTGCAGAAAATCACTGACCTCAGCGGGCAGCCGCTCGCGGATTAACCTGACCAGGCCCGGAGTGCTGATGCCATCTTTTGCGTATGCCGTCGCCAGGAGTTTTGGCTGCAACTCCAGTGTGCTCAACAGTCGGGAAATCGTGTCGCCTTTACCCTCGGGAATGAGTCCAAGGGCTTGTTGCACCAGCGCCAACTTCGCTTCGACTTCCAGTGCGCTGCGGATCTGCTCAACATCGGACAACAGGGATTTAACTTCATCATCGGCAAATACCGACGCCGAAATTTCCGAATCGAATACACTAACCATGAGTCAAATACTCTATTTAGATATCAAAAAAGAGGGTTTCATCGGCACCCTGCATATGAATATTGAAGACGTAAGTCAAACCTTTTTCACCCTCTGTGCGCGTGGCTATCAGGCTTGTCCTACGATCCTCGGGTAGCTGCTGTAATACAAAATCCCGAGCATTGGCTTCCGCTTCGTCGTCGAAATAGAGCCTGGTAAAAGCGTGTGTCATCAGCCCCCGCATAAACACTATCACCGTAATATACGGTGCCTGATTCAGGCCACAACTCCCAGGCTTAATGGTTCTAAAACTGAAATGCAGGTCATCCCGGTAACTGGTTCCACAGCGGGCGTAGCCGCAGAAATTTTCCTGATCATATTGACCATTGCAATCGGCCTGCCAGATTTCGATCAAGGCGTCATCGACCACCTTGCCCTCACCGTCGAAGACCCGACCCTGGATGTGAACAGCCTGGCCTGGCCCGGTAATGGTGTTGTCGATAATACTGTCGAAGGGGTAGTCGCTCTGTGCCGCCGTCAGACCCTGGGCGAAGAAGGGTCCTATGGTCTGGGAAGGTGTCTGGCGTAGTATCGGTTTGCTGGGCACAGTCGTTATCCTTAATCGATCAGCATTAGTTCTGCGTTTCCGCCGGCGTCTCCCCGGGGCCGCCCAGGAGAATATCGAAATGATAACCCAGGGCAAATTCGGCCTGGCTTAGCCCCAGATCGAATTGAGCGATTAAATTGGTCTGCGCCGACGCTGGTACGGCCTGGAAAATTGGATCCAGCTCCAGCAGGGGATCTCCCGGGAAATACATCTGCGTCACCAGGCGCGTCGCGATGGTGGCGCCTAGCACTGAAAAATGTATGTGTTGAGGACGCCAGGCATTGACATGGTTGCCCCAGGGATAAGCGCCCGGCTTGATGGTATAGAAACGGTAATAGCCATCACGGTCGGAGATGGTCCGGCCGGCGCCAATAAAATTCGGGTCCAGCGGCGCATGGTGCTGATCCACTCTGTGCAGATAGCGACCGCTGGCGTTAGCCTGCCAGATTTCCACCAGAGCGCCGGCAACTGCTCTGCCGCGTTCATCCATTACCCGACCGCTGACTATGATGCGTTCACCGATGGGTTCGCCTCCCAGCGGACCGTTTTTAGTCAGGTCGCAGTCTATGGCCCGGGTTTGATAGACATCGGTGAGTTTGCCGAGCAGTTCCCCGGCGCTGCCGGCTTGTTGCCGGTAGAGGGAAGTCAGCTTAATCAGAGGCCTGGTGGGACCGCGCAACAGCGAAGATTTGTAATCTGGACAAATATAGGGCGGATGCTGCGACCAGTCTCGCGAATTCATATTTACAATCTCGTTGTCAGCCCTGGTGATTTTTGCCGCAGCGCTCAGGGTGGTCTATTTGTCCCGGCTTGTCTACTTGTCCAAGTTGGTATCAATGCTCAGGCTGCCGACGGCGGCGCCGTCTCCGAAAATACCTGCTTGGCTATTTTAAATGCAATGTTCGCCGCCGGCACCCCTGCATAGACGGCGACATGCAACAGGGCTTCCTTAATTTCACCACGGCTGAGGCCGGTATTAACTGATGCTCGCAAATGCAGTGCCAATTCATCCTGGTAGCCCAGACTCGCCAGCTGGGTAATAGTAATCAAGCTTCTATCCCGCCGGCTCAGCCCTGCCCTGCTCCAGACACTGGCCCAGGCAGTCGTGGTAATAAAGTGTTGAAATTCTGCGTCGAAATCCGTGGTCCTGGCCATAGCGGCATCGACGTACTTCTCACCCAGTACCTCGCGACGCGTTTTCATGCCAAGGCTTAAAAGGCTGTCCGGGCTTTCATTTTTGCTGTGCGACAAGATGCATTCCTCCTGTATAGAAACTGCTTGGATAGAGAATTTCGGTGCGCCCCCACTCCCACAGAGCGTAAAGCTGCCACAGTATGGTCGTGTTCCGTCTCGAGCCACTCGGCAGGAACTAGGGCTGAATAATACAGTGATGCCCTAAGTAAAGGGCTAGCGCGGCAGCAAGTAAACTGAATTTACAACACTCAAACATAACCATATGGTTATGTTTGTGCTATTCTCGCCCCACCCTGGCCAACAGACCAAGCCATGAATGAGCACGATGTTTTTGACAAGCGCCTAAAGCTCAGACACCTGCACTGCTTTCTGGAAGTAGCGCGACTGGGAAAGATCGTCCTTGCCGCCGATGTTCTCGCCGTCAGTCAGCCGGCCCTGTCGAAGACGATTCGGGAGCTGGAGACACTGCTGGGTGTAAAACTCTTCAAGCGAAATAAGCGGGGTGTGGAACTCAGCCGATATGGAGAGATATTTCACCGGCGCGCCAGCAGCAGCATTTCGGAGCTGCGACAGGGCCTGGATAATATCCGCCGGGCCAAACAAGAGGGTGAGCCATTTCTGTCAATCGGCGTGCTGCCTACCGTCGCCGCCCAGCTGATGCCAGCGGCGGTGAATCGCTTCAAGCAGTCCGGTCGCCGCACTAACTTGCATCTGTTTGCGGGTCCTAACACGGTTTTGCTGGAGCGCCTGCGGCTGGCAGAACTGGATCTGGTTGTGGGTCGAATGGCAGACCCCTCTATCATGCATGGCCTCAGCTTCCAGCATGTCTACTCGGAATACGTTAGTGTCGTCGTGCGTCCTCAACATCCCCTTCTGCGAGTGCTGGAGCCTACGGTCTCTGTCGATCGGCATGGTGATCGTCATGTTAGCCTCAAAGGCATAGAAAAATACGTGGTATTAATTCCTACTCGGGAGTCGATTATTCGCCCCACCGTAGACAGGCTGTTAATGACTCACGGTATCAATGAACTGCCACAAACCATCGAGACGGTATCCGATGCCTTCGGTAGAAACTACGTGCAGCAAACCGACGCCGTCTGGATAATTTCCAATGGCGTTATTGCCATCGATGTAGCGCAGGGAAAGCTGGAGGAAATTCCGCTGGATGTTAAAGAAACGCTGGGACCGGTAGGCCTGACCACCCGCGCCGACAAAATTATGTCTACCGAACTGCAATTATTCATGGTCAGTGTTAAACAGGTAGCCGGTAATCTAAGCAAAAGCCAATTCTAGAGGGGGTATCGATTGGAGCCCGTTATTAGAGAGACAAATGAGGCAGCAAGCGCTTTGAATCAGTATAACCATGTTGTTATGGCTGGATTATTGGAATTTGCGCTAGACCATTGCGGTATTATGGTTCCATGAAGACGCAGGTAGGCATCATCGGCGCCGGACCCGCCGGCTTATTACTCTCCCATTTGTTGCATTTGTGCAATATCGAATCCGTCGTCCTCGAAAACCGCAGCCAGAGCTATATCCAAAACCGCGTACGGGCGGGTGTGCTGGAGCAAGGCAGCGCCGAGCTGCTGAACCGATCGGGCCTGGGCGAGCGCATGCGACAACAAGGCCTGCAACACCACGGCATCGATCTGAGGTTTGACCAGCGATGTCATCGCATCGATTTTGACGAGTTAACCGGCGGCAAGGGTATTACCGTGTACGGTCAGCAGGAATTAGTCAAAGATCTGATTGCTGCCAGATTCGCTGCCGGGGGTGAAATTCTATTTGAAGTCGATGAGGTGAAAATTTGCGATATCGATAGTCAGCGACCGCGCATCGAATTTCGACGGGAAGGTGTGGCACAGGAACTGACATGCGATTATGTGGTTGGCTGCGATGGCTTCCATGGCATCAGTCGCCCGTCCCTACCGGCAGCCATTCTCAAAACCTTCGAGCGCAGCTATCCGTTTGCCTGGTTGGGGATTCTGGTGGCAGCGCCACCGTCTTCAGCAGAACTGATCTACGCAAATAGCCCACGGGGCTTCGCACTGCATAGCATGCGTTCCACCACTATCACTCGAAACTATGTTCAGTGCGAGCCGGATGATCGTGTGGAAGACTGGTCAGATGACAGAATCTGGCATGAACTGCAGCAACGTCTTGGCAGTCCGGACGGCTGGCAGCTGCGGCAGGGAAAGATCCTGGAAAAAAGCATTACCCCGATGCGAAGTTTCGTCTGCGAAACCATGCAATACGAAAAACTGTTTCTAGCTGGAGACGCCGCCCACATCGTTCCGCCCACCGGCGCCAAGGGCCTCAATCTAGCTATCGCCGATGTGGATGTGCTGAGTACAGCGTTGGCCCGTCGATACCAGCACAATGAGGAAGAACTATTGACCAGGTATTCCAGCATCTGTTTGCAACGGGTGTGGCGCAGTGAACATTTTTCATGGTGGATGACATCTTTGCTGCACAAATTTCCAGACCATGACGATTTTCAGCGCAGGCTGCAATTGTCCGAGTTAAATTACATCTGCAACTCCCCCGCGGCGGCGGCAACGCTGGCTGAAAACTATGTAGGGTTTGAGCAGCCATGAGAACTCAGATGCTAGCCCGATAGATCAGCATCGCGATTACAAGAATTATAACAAGCTTCAAGAGGCTATTTTTATTACAATGCTTTACGTTACCGGAATTAAAAATGACAATAACAACCCTCGGTGAAATCATCCGCCATCAGCGTAGGGAGAGACCGGACAAGGTCGCTCTGGTCTATGCTAGTGACAATCGGAAATGGACCTTTGCCGAGCTGGACCATGAGGCCTGTCAGTGTGCCAACGCGTTGCGGGAGATGGGCGTTGAAGCCCAGGACCGGATCGCTTATGTGGACAAAAACACACCGGAATATTTCACTTACCTGTTCGGCGCAAGCAAATTAAATGCCGTTACCGTGGCTGTGAACTGGCGCCTCGCGGCGCCGGAGATGGAGTACATTCTCCACCACAGCCAGGCCAAGGTGTTGTTGATTGGTGAAGAATTCCTGCCCCTGCTAGAAGACATAAAGTTAGGCCTGGAACATGTGGTCATTCTGGGAGATCCCGGAGGTTCTGCATATCCTTCTTATAGACAGTGGATCGCCGACCAGCCGGGCTCGGATCCCGCTTACACGGCAGACCCCGATGACACTTGTTTTCAATTGTATACCTCGGGCACTACCGGCTTGCCCAAGGGCGTTGAAAGTAGCCATTCAAATCTGATCGCTGGGATAAACGGCAGCTTTGAGGCCCTGAACTATTCTGACTCCTCAGTGAACCAGGTTTGTATGCCGCTGTTTCATATTGCCGGCAGCGGCTGGGCTATGGTCGGCTTCATTGCGGGCGCTACGACCATCTTGCTGAGAGAGGCAAATATGCAGGAGATTCTGCGTACTATTCCCAGCCACAGCGTAAGCCACTCGCTTTTTGTCCCTGCCGTACTGAAGTTCCTGCTGGATGAGCCGGGTGTGCAAGAGGTCGATTTCACCAGCTTGCAAGTCATCGTGTACGGCGCATCCCCCATCTCGGAGCAAGTCCTGATAGATTCAATCGAGACCTTTCAGGCAAATTTCTATGGGGTCTATGGCCTAACAGAAACGACCGGATCGGTTACGCGTCTGGAGCCATGGGACCACGATCCGGGTGGGCCCAAAGCTGAATTATTGCGCTCAGTTGGCAAACCTTCCAACGGCCACGTCATTAGGATCATGAACACCGAGACTGGCACAGAATTAAGTAATGGCGAAGTGGGAGAAATCTGGATACGTGGACCACAGGTGATGCGTGGTTACTGGCGGGACGAGAAAGCCACGGCAGAGGCTATAGACACCGAAGGCTGGTTTAGATCCGGTGATGTCGGCTATAAGAAAGATGCGTATCTGTATATTCACGACCGGGTCAAGGACATGATTATCTCGGGAGCAGAGAATATCTACCCGGCGGAAATAGAAAATGTGTTAATGGCTCACCCCGGTGTAGCCGATGTGGCGGTGATTGGCGTACCCGATGAAGACTGGGGAGAAGCGGTGAAGGCCCTGATCTGCCGGTCCGATCCTAGTCTTGGCGAAGCTGAGCTCATCGAGTACTGCCGACAACGGATCGCGCATTACAAATGCCCCAGTTCAATCGACTGGCTGGAACAGCTACCGCGCAACCCATCGGGTAAAATTTTGAAAACAGAATTGAGAAAACCCTATTGGCAGGGGCGCGACCGCAACGTTTGATTGAGCACTTTTAAAGCCTTTCGATAACTGGACACCCACATACGAAAACTGGACGAAAACTGGACACCCACATAATTCTCCAGCTAAGTCATTGATTTTTATCGATCCAATATGTGGGTGTCCAAATCATCCCATCCAAATCATCCCCATATGTGGGTGTCCAAATCATCCTACAGAAGTTAAGTAGGCAGAAATGCGTTGCCGGGGGGTTACTTTGGCTAGCAATTCATTGAGTGCCCATACACGTGCAAATTACGCTCTCTATTGCAATTCGGCAGCAACTTCGTCATACAGACCGGGAATGCTTCTTTGCATCAGCAGGCCTTCTTCGCGCATGGTCCAGCTCAGGCTTTCAAGCTTGATGCGAACAGAGGCTTCATTCTTGGGCATGCCTGACCTGATCAGGTCCGCCATGCGGGCGCGCACCGCTTCCATCTGATTACGAAAACCCACTACATCGTCTCTATCCATTATTCCGCCATGCCCGGGTATGGCGGTGTCAAAATCCAGCTCCAGCATATTGTTTATGGTAGCAACCCAGCCACGACTGCTACCACCATTTCCGTAGTCAATAAACGGCGAGATCCCGTGCAGTAAATCTCCACCTTGCACGGTTTTCAGGTCAGGAAAATAAATGACGGCGTCACCATTGGTGTGTCCACGGCCCATATAGATTGCCCGCACCTCGACACCGCCAAGATAAATAGACGTCTCATCGGTGAAAACCAATCTCGGCGCTGCATCCTGATTGCCCCTGATCATATTGTCCCTGGCATTCTTGTGAATGAGGATTTCTGCGATATCGATGTATCCCACATTACCGCCCGAGTGGTCGCCATGGTGATGGGTGTTGATGACATACTTGACTGGCAGATCGCTGACCTGGCCAACCAGGCGCTGGATCTCGTCAAAATTCCGCGGATATTTGTCGTCGATCAGAATCACGCCTTCGGAGGTAAGCCGCACGCCGACGTTGCCACCACTACCGAAGATGGCATAGAGCCCATCTTTAAGCTGCTCAATGGACAGACTGTCCTGGGCATGAGCGCCAGTCAGGATGGTAGCGATGAGGATGCTGCCAAGGAATAATTTTTTAGCCAAGTTGATCATAGCTTCTCCTGCCAGGTTTTTTCTCGCCAGCGCAATGTCATTGAACAGAACACAGCGGGCGACACTACTAAAACGGGTCTCGTTGTAGGCGTGTTCCTTGAACGTGATATCCGGCCTCGTCAAGTCCAGGATGGAGGGATTGCGGCCCGTCGCCTTCAATTCCGGGTTATAGCAAATCGATGCACCAATAACAACAAGGGCACCTCTGAATAATGCAGTGATGCGCAGGCTCTCAAGCGGGTCCGCACTCAAGGCAGGGAGCGGAAGCTTTGCCGGCGAAGTGTGCCTTGCAACCAAATGCTTCAGGACTCGCTGAGACATTACTGTATTATTCAGAGGTGCCCCAGTTAAGCCGACAAGCCGCGACTCTGTGAAACCAGCCCACAAATATCCACCCCTCTCCCCACAGCAGATTCGTGAGTTGAGTACATTGATTTCTGCGGGTATCGCCACCGTACAAGCCTGGGAAAAATCCAGTGCCAGTCTCCATCCCGCCAGCCCCGTCATCCTGGCATTACTGCAGAAAGGCACATCCCTGGCTCGGGCCATGGGCCACTATGGACTGCTTACTGCGGCGCATGGAATATTCCTCGCCACCTCCGACAACGCCTGCCACCTGCCGGCCGCCTTGCAGCGACTGGCCACCGAGAGCGAGCATCGTGCACAACGTCTACAAGAAATGAAATCGAGATGGGGCGTGTTGTACCTGTTGCTGCTAGTTGGTTGGTTGGCCGGATCGATCACCGCAGGGCTCGCCGAGCCCGGCAGGATAACTGGCATACTATTTCTGAATACGCTTACCTGTATAGGTAGCTATTACTTTCTGTGGCTGATTGCGAAACTCACTTCGCAGAATGGCTGGTGGTGGCTAGGGCTGGCCTGGAAATTCGGTTGGCAACGCAGAAAAGTATTTCAATGGAGCTTCACCATCCACTGGCTCGATCTGCTCGGCTGGCAACTGGCCGCGGGGGTGGACGCCGCCACAGCCTTGCAAGCGATGCAGGGCCTGATATCGACACCGAGCTATAGAAGCGCCACCGCAGCTGCCATGACAGCCGTGCGAGATGGCAAATCCCTGAGCACAGCCCTGGCCACTAGTGGTCTGCTTCCCAACCAGACTTTAGCGCAGGTGCTGGTCAGTGCCGAAGCCAGCGGTAAAATTGGTGAGAGCCTGGCGCATCAGACAAATTTAGCAGAGCCGAATCTCAAACTCTATATGGACAGTGTCATGTTCTGGTTATCGAAAGCACTCTACGCTCTCGTTGCTGCCGTTGCCTTTGCGATGGTTTTTTTGAATTAAGCACACAGAAAAAGTGTGGGGCTTGGATCACCCATGCAGCCAGCCGGCTTGCCATCTGTTTAGGACTTGCGTTTGCTTGCACAGACTATTTTGGAGCTCCTACCACATGTCGAAACCATTTCTCATCATTCAACTGCGCCCAGAAGATGAAACCGCTGACAACGAATTTGAGAGCATCAAATTCTATGGCGGTTTACGCGACAATGAGGTCACCCGCCTGCGAGCCGAAAAGAACGGCTTGCCCGACATCGAACTGGATGAGATTGGGGCAATTATCGTGGGCGGAAGCCCCTTCAATGTGAGCACACCCAAGCCTGAGAAAAGCGAAATCCAGCACACGATCGAAGCGGATTTCAACAAACTATTTGACGACATTGTGGAGCGGGATTTCCCCTTCCTGGGATGCTGTTCGGGTAGTGGTTTGCTGGGTAGCTATTGTGGTATCAATATCTCTACCAAATATGGCGAGCCGGTAGGGGGTGTAGATGTGGCGCTCACGGATGCAGGCAAACAAGATCCCTTGCTGACAGGATTTCCTGATTCATTCCGGGTGCTTTGCGGACACAAGGAAGCTTGCGATTCGGTGCCACCGGGCAGCGTCCTGCTGGCGACCAATAGCACCAGTCCGGTGCAGATGTTTCGATTAAAGCGCAATATCTATGCGACGCAGTTCCACCCCGAGGGGGATGCCAAGGGATTCATCGTGCGTATACACATCTACAAGGACTACGGTTATTTTCCGCCGGAATCCGCGCAGGATTTAATCGAGGCCCTGGAAAACGAGCAAACGCCAGAGGCACAGCTGATCCTGAAGCGATTCGTGGATATCTACCGGGATAACTCCAGCTAATTTCGAGCGCGCGTGTGCAAAATTCTGTCTGTCGTGCTACTGCCAGTTTCGTGTCTCGCAAGCGGGCAGGACTAATTGAGGTGTAAATTAATATCTCAGTGAAGACTCCAATACCCGCTCTAATCCAGACTCACATGCAAACTGGTGTGCTCGGTGACAATGCCGCCACGCTGTCCAACCTCTATGGAACCATATCTCGGCCGAAAGCACTCGGGCAAGGGTCTGTCTCCCTCAATAGATAACCACAGCCTCAGCAAATGTCGGTGCTTATCTGGATCGGGCCAATCTGTGAAATCGGTGCGATCGTGGAGCTGGGAGTGGTTGTACACGAACTGCATGTCTCCCGCCTTCAGTTGCATGGAGAAATGGAGTTCGGGGTCGTTCGCTAACTTGTCGAAGTAATCCAGCACCTCGATGTGCTTTTTACTTAACTGCGGGGCGTCGGCAAAGCGCTGGGCGCTGTCCACATACTGGCGTTGATATTGAACGGTCAAGAATCCTTCGAACCAACTAAGCACCGGGATCTCAAAAAAAGGTTTCTCCCCTGCCGGCACTTCTCCGCGACGATCTGTAGCGACGATATCAAACAACAGCGGCACCAGATCGGGGCGCCGCTGCTGCATCTGGTTATAGAGTGTTTCGGCGCTGACTAACAGGGACTCACCCCCCGTCTTGGCCGCCCGCAGGCAGAGCAGGCCAACTACGTCGGCGGAATCGGTATGGAAGGTTTGCCGCACCGAGGTTTGATAGATGCGGGTACCGACGTCGCTGGCATCGAGGCCGACATCTCTGACGTCCCCCAGAATATGGCCCTGAGCATTCTGTGATCGAGCGCTGCCCAGATGTGCACCAACGCCACAGAAGATGGTGGCAACAAATTTCATACTGTAATACTCGACGGGCAAGCCCCGAATCAATTCCACTCCCACGCCTGCTAATAGTTTTTCTTTTAAATTCCCTAAATGTTGTTTGAAATGACTGAGGGGAAAATCTTCCTGCTTGATCTCGCCGATATCACGCGACAGGGACAGGTAGTGTCGCGCGGCGTTTTCCAAATCTTCGACATCTTCTGCCGTCAGTTGATAAAACCACTGCGAGGGATCTTTGCGCATGTCCCGGCCTAACCAGGCTGATGGGCGGGATATTTGCTTGGGCGGACGGGTGGACAAGTTAGAAAAGTCTCGGGCATGGACTGAAGGCTGGCAATATCACAGTTGCCGGTAATTGCTGTGGGAGTATACTCCCACACTAACTATTGACACTACAGCTATGGTTGCTACCAGCCTCTTGTATAATCCGGTACTCCCCATAGCTAAGAGAAAATCCCATGTCTAGATTTCTGGCCCTCCTACTTTTACTGACATCGAATACGCTTCACGCCGAACTGAGACTCACCCTATTCGAATGTGGGCACCTGTCTTTTGACGATATCAGCGCCTTCGGCCTGAGCAATGAAGAATCCTCGGTGCGAGAGTTGTTCGTTCCCTGTTACCTGATTCAGCACAATGAGCATCTCATGGTCTGGGATGCCGGCCTGCCGCTCACGGATGTAGGCAGGACTGATGGCAATACTCGCTACGAGGAATCATTTCTGGATCAGCTTGCCAGCATGGATATTAGTCCGGCAGATATAGATTTCGTCGCCTTCTCACACATGCACTACGACCATGTCGGCGCCGCCAACGCGTTCAGCCAAGCCACCTTGCTGATTCAGGAAGCCGAAGCCGTTGCCGCCTTCGAGCATGCGGAAGACAACCCGGTGTTTCGACCGGAATTATATGTCGGCCTTATAGACGCGAAGCGCCGGACCCTGAATGGGGATCACGATGTTTTTGGCGACGGCAGCGTGAAAATTATTTCCGCTCCCGGACATACGCCCGGACACCAGGTTCTATACCTGGAACTGAGCAATTTTGGTCCACTGATCTTGTCTGGGGATCTGTATCATTTCGAGGCAAGCAGGGAACTGCGCCGCACCCCGGTGTTCAATACCGACGCCGAAGAAACCTTGAGATCGATGGATAAAGTGGAAGCGCTAATCGAATCAACCGGCGCCACGTTCTGGATCGAACACAGCCAGGAACTCGCCGAATCCCTGAATCTGGCTCCCGCGTTCTACGACTGAAAAAAAAGCGAACTCCCAGGGGCCTGTGATTAAGTATCTTCCAGATCGAGAAGGGTTTGCCCCTGCTCCACCTTGTCTCCCACGTCAAAAAAGAATTCCCTCACAAAGCCTTTGTGCTGGCTCAAAATAGGAAATTCCATTTTCATCGCTTCCACCACCATTAAGGTAGTGCCGGCCTCAAGCTCTTCATCCGCAGCGACCAGGATTGCAGCAACGGTGCCGTTCATTGGCGCCAGATAGGGAGCAGCCAGGTCGGCGGAGGCCGACGCGCCGATCAATGTAGTGGCGTAATCGCTGATCTGATTGATCAACTGAAAAATGAATGGCTTGTTGCCTTCGAAACATATGATTCGATCATCTCTATTTTCTGTCTGCTGGCTATTTGATCTAAGCACAGAAAATTCTCTTATCCGGTTGTCAGCGTCGACTATTCTAAGCCTGTCTGGTTCGGCTTCATCCACCTCTACGATGCAGGTTTCCTCGCCAACTGTAACATTCCATCTATGGCCATCGAGCTTGTTGCCGGAGTCAGTCAAATAGTGCTGTTGGGTTAATCCTTTATGCTTTAGACCAATACGTAATCCATTCGCGCCATTGAGGCGCCAGCCATTGCGGTGGTCGTACCCATGCTCCAGCATGGCTTGAGACGCGGCGGCGGCGGCCCAATGAACGGTCTCGAGACAGGATCCCTGCATATCATCTACAAAGTTGGAAATGAAAGCGGTGTCGATTTCAGCTTGTCGATACCGGGCACTGCTTATCAGGCGCTGTAAATAGTTGACATTACTATCGATTCCGGCGATTAGCGTTGAGCCCAGTGTCTCGCAAATTTTGCGTACCGCGGCTTGCCGGTCTGGACCCCAGACGATGAGCTTGCCCAACAAGGAATCGTAGTATGACGACACCCTATCACCCGTGACATATCCCATGTCGAATCTCACTGCGGGCGCTGTTTCCGGCAGCGTCATGTATTCGATGGCTCCAGTGGAGGGTAGAAAATCTTCAGCCGGATCTTCCGCGCAGATGCGCGCCTCGATGGCATGCCCCTTGATTTCGATCTGGTCCTGTTTAAGAGGCAGTTCGGCCCCTGCCGCCACCAGCAGTTGCCATTCCACCAGGTCCAGCCCGGTTATGGCTTCGGTGATACCGTGCTCCACCTGCAGCCGAGTGTTCATTTCCAGAAAGAAATACTGACCCTGGGTATCCACCAGAAACTCCACGGTTCCCGCGCCTTCATAGCCAATAGCCTTTGCCAGCTTAACCGCTGCCGCTCCCATCTCTGTCCTTAGCTGGGTCGAGAAATTGGCTGCCGGGGCTTCTTCCAAGATTTTCTGGTGGCGCCGTTGAATCGAGCAATCTCTCTCAAACAGAGACACCACATTGCCGTGCCGGTCGGCGAAGACCTGAATTTCAATATGCCTTGGACTCTCAAGATACTTTTCCAGCATCATTTTTTCATTGCCGAAACTAGCACCAGCTTCCCGCCTCGCCGATTCCAATTGCAGGTGGAAACTATCCCTGTCTCCGGCAATCTTCAAACCCTTACCACCGCCGCCGGCCACGGCCTTGATCATTACCGGAAAACCAATCAGCTCGGCCTGTTGTAATAAATATTCGGCAGCCTGATTGTCACCCTCATAACCGCTGAGAACCGGAATCTTGCAATCCCTGGCGATTGCCTTTGCCGTATCTTTAATTCCCATCTTTTCGATGGAATCGGCCGAGGGTCCCACCAGGGTAATTTTATTGCCCTCACATTGTCTTACAAACTCAGGATTCTCCGAGAGGAAGCCGTAGCCTGGATGAATCGCCTCACAGTTTGTGGATTTAGCCGCCCCTATTACCTTGTCAATATTCAAATAACTTTCCGCTGCCTTCGACGCCCCAATAAACACGGTTTCATCGGCCAGTCGCACATGCAGGGCATGGGCATCCGCCTCGGCGTAAATGGCAACAGTTGCTATTCCCAATCGTTTTGCCGTTCCCATTACCCGGCATGCTATCTCGCCACGATTCGCGATCAGTAGTTTGCTGAATGGTGGATTTATTGAGGTGTCGGGGCTCATGGGTTTTTTCTTTCGAGGGCCAGTTGCTTTCAAGGAACAGTCACATGCGGAAGACACCGAATCGAGTTTCCTCAATTGGCACGTTAAAGCAGACAGAAAGCGCAAGTGACAGCACCTTTCGGGTATCTACCGGATCGATAATGCCATCATCCCAGAGTCGTGCGCTGGCATACCATGGGTGGCCCTGCCGTTCGTATTTCTCCAATATCGGCGCCTTGAATTCTTCCTCCTCGTTTTCGGTCCATGCCTTGCCTAGTTTTTCCAGTTGAGTTTTCTTCACCGTGGCCAGGACACCGGCGGCCTGAGGTCCACCCATCACAGAAATTCTGGCATTGGGCCACATCCACAAAAAATTTGGATCGTAGGCTCTGCCACACATGCCGTAGTTTCCTGCTCCAAAACTACCCCCGATTACCACGGTCAATTTTGGCACCCTGGCGCAGGAAACTGCGTTGACCAATTTGGCCCCGTGTTTGGCGATACCTTCCGCTTCGTATTTCTTGCCCACCATGAAGCCACTTATATTCTGTAGAAACAGCAGTGGCATTTTCCTTGCGCAACACAATTCGATAAAATGCGCGCCCTTCTGAGCGGACTCCGAAAACAGGATTCCATTATTCGCCAAAATACCGATCGCATAGCCGTCAATTCTTGCGAAACCACAGACCAGGGTTTCGCCAAAATTGGTTTTGAACTCATCGAAGTCTGAATCATCTACCAGGCGGGCGATTACTTCATGCACGTCATACTGCTTGTTGAGCGCGGAAGGTACGATGCCATACAGTTCGCTGGCTTCGTAGCGTGGTGGCATGGCATCCACCCTGGGCACGGCGGGTTTGTCCGGCCGATTCAGACGCTTGATCGCCGATCGAGCCAATTGCAGGGCATGGGCGTCATCTTGCGCGTAGTGATCGGCTACGCCGCTGATGCGAGTGTGCACTTCCGCTCCGCCCAGCTCTTCGGCGCTGACCTCCTCACCGGTTGCCGCCTTCAGCAACGGTGGCCCAGCCAGAAAGATCGTGCCTTGTTCCTTAACAATGATTGCTTCATCGGCCATTGCCGGCACATAGGCGCCTCCGGCGGTGCAACTCCCCATCACAACCGCTATTTGGGCGATGCCCTTGGCGGACATATTTGCCTGGTTATAAAAAATGCGACCGAAGTGTTCTTTGTCGGGAAAGACTTCGTCCTGAAAAGTGAGATTAGCACCACCGGAGTCTACCAGGTAGATACATGGCAATAGATTTTTCTCCGCTATTGCCTGGGCACGCAGATGTTTCTTTACCGTCAGAGGATAGTAGGTGCCACCTTTTACCGTGGCGTCGTTGGCCACGATCATACATTCGATGCCTTCTATCACACCGATACCGCAGACGATACTCGCGGCCGGCACTTCATCATCATAGACGCCATGAGCGGCCAATTGTGAAAGCTCTAAAAAGGGCGAACCGGAATCCAGCAACAAATCTATTCTTTCCCTGACTGGCAGCTTTCCTTGCGAGGCATGTTTCTTTCTCGATTTTTCGGAGCCGCCCTGTTGAATCTTCAGAACCAGGGACTTCAAAGCCGCTACCGAGTCAGACAGAGACTCGGCATTTTCCAGATAGGAATCCGATGTCTTGCGTATTTTTGAGTCCAGAATAGTCACTCTTGTTTCCTCTGGGGGTTCAGGCAGATTCCCGAAACAACTCCCGGCCAATCAACATCCTGCGAATTTCAGAAGTTCCGGCCCCGATCTCATACAGCTTGGCGTCTCTTAGTAATCTGGCGACGGGAAAATCATTGGTATAGCCATTGCCGCCCAGGATTTGAATCGCATCCAGCGTCATCTGGGTGGCTTTCTCCGAACAGTAAAGAATGACACCGGCCGAATCCTTGCGGGTGCTTTCGCCACGATCACAGGATTGTGCGATCGCATACAGATAGGCGCGACAGGCGCTCAAGGTGGTATACATATCCGCCAGCTTGCCCTGGATTAACTGGAACTCGCCGATGGCCTGGCCGAATTGTTTACGCTCGTGGACATAGGGGATGACGTTGTCCATGCAGGCCTGCATGATACCGATAGGACCGCCGCAGAGAATCACCCGTTCAAAATTGAGTCCGCTCATCAGCACCTTGACGCCGTGATCTTCCTGGCCTAGTAAATTGGCAACTGGAACTTCGCAGTTTTCAAATATCAGCTCGCAGGTATTGGAGCCCCGCATGCCCAACTTATCCAGTTTCTGCGCCTTGCTAAATCCCGCCATGCCCTCCTCGATAATAAAGGCGGAAATGCCCTGGGCATTTTTCCCAGGATCCGTCTTTCCGTAAACCACCAGCGTATTGGCTTCCGAACCGTTGGTGATCCACATCTTGTTGCCATTTAACAGGTAGTGATCGCCTCGGTTCTCCGCCTTCAGGGCCATGCTGACAACGTCCGAGCCAGCGCCTGGTTCGGACATGGCGAGGGCGCCAACGTGTTCACCACTTAACAGTTTTGGCAGATACTTTTGTTTCTGTGGTTCAGAACCATTGAGGCGTATTTGATTGACACAGAGATTGGAGTGAGCCCCGTAACTCAAACCGACAGAGGCAGATGCGCGGCTGATCTCTTCCATGCAGATCACATGTGCCAGGTAGCCCATGTCGGCACCACCGTAGGCTTCTTCGACGGTGACACCGAGCAATCCCAGGGCGCCCAACTTGGGCCACAGGTCCTGGGGAAACTCGTTATCCCGGTCAATGCGGGCGGCAAGCGGGGCGATTTCAGCACTGGCGAAGTTTCGTACCTGCTCGCGCAGAATATTGATGTTCTCGGGAAGGTTGAAATTCAGGCTGTTGAACTGTGTATCCATTAGGTATGTATTCCTGATCGGGCTCGGTCTACGGCGCCTCTGATTTAATATTCAAACTCTCTGGGCTTCAGAGCAGCCTCAGGGAGCCTCTGATTAATTCTGCTCATGGGAATCGGGGTCCCCGTTTGCCTGACCATCGGTAAGTGCTCTGAAAATCCTTTCCTCGGCTTCCAGTAGATCGCTCTGCATCATTTCTATATCTTCGAGGCGGCGCCGCAGGCTCTCCTGCTTTTCCCTTAGCAGATTCAGCATGCTCTGCAGTTGATGCTGATTACTTCCTCCGGGTTCGTAGAGCGCCAGTATCCCCTTCGATTCATTGAGGGAAAATCCCAGTCTCTTGCCCCTGAGGATCAGCTTGAGCAAGACTCGATCTTTTTCGGCATAAATTCGTTGCTGGCCCTCCCGCCTGGGCGAGAGGAATGCCTCGTCCTCGTAATAACGGATGGTACGGGTAGTAATGCTGAATTCCCGGGCCAATTCGGAGATGGTGTAGGTTTTGCTTATACTCATAGGCCCAGTATAGTTCTAGTTTACGTAAACGTAAACTAGAACCTAGGCTTAATCGTAAACCCCAGTATTCATCGGGTCCCCAGGCCACTATAAGGGCCTGAGCAATAGATCGGTAGGGCCAGGGTGAATTTGCTACTCCCTCGATCTGCCTCTACCCACACTTCTTTGTGCATTATTTTCCCTGCGAATTGACTGCCTGGCCAGGCGTGGGGTTACCATGGCAGGGTATCTGGATGTAAACCCTTAGCAGATCTTGACCGGTGTCGGTATTACCAACCGACCCGGCAAATAAAGAGCGCAGCCTATGTTAAATTTGCAGGATTCCGCCCTGTTCAGAACCGAGAACTACATCAATGGACAATGGGTTTCGGGAGGGGTCCGTCATGTCCTGGTGCATAACCCGGCCAACGGCGAGGTGATCGCCAAGGTCACCGATGGTGATGCCCATGATGCCACCGCCGCCGTGGAAGCCGCCGCCAAAGCATTCAAAACCTGGAGCAGAATACCAGCGCAGCAGCGCGCTACCTTAATCCGACTCTGGTTCGATCTGATCATGGCCAACGCCGATGACCTCGGCGCCTTAATGACGGCCGAGCAAGGAAAACCACTGGCGGAGGCCATCGGCGAGATCAAATACGGTGCGTCTTTTATTGAATACTACGCCGAGGAATGCAAGCGGGTTAAAGGCGCTACCATTCCCACTATCGCCAATGACCGCCGCCTGCAAACCTACAAACAAGCGGTGGGCGTGGTCGGATGTATTACTCCCTGGAATTTTCCCAGCGCCATGATTGCTCGAAAGGCCGGGCCCGCTATCGCCGCCGGTTGTACCGTGGTAATCAAGCCCGACCCGAGCACACCGCTGTCTGCCCTCGCCCTGTGCGAACTGGCCGACCGCGCCGGCATTCCCGCCGGGGTACTCAATGTAGTCGTCGGCAGTGACAGCTCGGCGATCGGCAAAGTACTAACTCAGCACCCGGACGTCGCCAAGTTTACCTTTACCGGTTCCACCGCCGTGGGCAGAGTCCTGATGGCACAGTGCGCCACCACGGTTAAGAAAATCTCATTAGAGCTGGGCGGCAACGCGCCCTATATCGTGTTTGATGACGCCGACATTGCCGAAGCGATCACGCACTGTGTCGCCACCAAGTTTCGCAACTGTGGCCAGACCTGCGTCTGCACTAATCGCATCTACGTGCAATCCTCTATAGCGGAGGAATTTACCACAGGCCTGCAAGAAGCGATTGCGGCACTGAAGGTGGCAGACGGTTTTGCCGACGGCGCCACCCTGGGTCCGCTAATTAACACCAAGGCCGTGGAAAAAATGGATGAACTGATGGCCGATGCCATGGAGAAAGGCGCGAAGGTCTTAATGGGTGGCAAGCGCCATGAATTCGGGCACTGCTTCTATGAGCCAACCCTGTTAACGAATATCTCCCAGGACATGCGTCTCGCCAAAGAAGAAATATTTGGCCCGATTGCAGCCGTGCAAACCTTCAAAACCGAAGAAGAAGTTGTTGCACGCGCCAACGACACGGAATTCGGTTTGGCGGCGTACTTCTTTACCCGGGATGTCGGTCGTGTGATGCGGGTGTCGGAAAATCTCGAGTATGGCATCGTCTGTTCCAATTCTGGGGTATTTTCCACCGCAGTCGCACCCTTCGGCGGCTGGAAACAGTCGGGTATTGGTTCGGAGGGAGGCCAGGAAGGCATCGCCGATTTCTACGCAACGAAATTTCATTCCATGGGCGGAATTGATCGCTGACCCCGGTAAATCCCTGCAAGGGCTTACTGCGGTTCCTCTGCAAACGACAGTTGTAGGGTAACAGGATCTGAGTTGGTCAACAGCAGTTCTATGCGGTATCTCAAGCTTGCTGCGACCCACTGAGGAATTGTCAGAGTATCCCCAGCAAACCTGGACATGCTCACGGTGTTTGGATTTGAGATTGCTGTTGCAGACGCTAACTGGAATTCAATTGGCTGTTCATTGGAAATATTCAGTTCCAATTGAGAGTAGCTATCATCGAGGGCAATTACCGGAACAGTCAACACGCCGGCATCGTAGGTGGCTGCGGACAAGCCGGTTTGAAATACATTGATGGATAAGGTCGCGGCGACAAACACATTATCTAGCGAATCGACTCTGACCTGCTGTCCCAAGTTATTATAGGAACAAACTCGCCAATTTACCAAAATGGCGACCTTTCAGTTTTTGTCTGTTGCTCCTGGCCAACAATATTTCACAATGTGTGAGCTTTAGCGCACAATAAATTCTACAATACTCTTCGTAGACAAAGCGGGTGTAGCTCAGTTGGTAGAGTCCTAGCTTCCCAAGCTAGTTGTCGCGAGTTCGAACCTCGTCGCCCGCTCCAATTTGGCCGTTCCATGCCCGATAAAATAATCATCATAGGTGCCGGTGTCATCGGTGCGGCGTCCGCGCTGGCGCTACAGGCGGATGGTTCTGATGTGGTGTTGATCGATCGGAAGGCACCTTGCGCGGGCGCTTCTTTCGGCAATGCAGGAGTAATCGTGAACGGTTCCTGCGTGCCCACGGCGATGCCAGGGATACTTTTTGATGTCGTGCGGATGCTTGGCCAAACACTGCCGCCACTTTCGATTCGACCCACCTATTTCCACAAGATACTGCCTTGGCTCCTGCGATTTATCTGGCAGAGTCGCACCGCTGCCGTAAAGCGTAATGCCACCCATTTGCATGCCCTGTCGGAACATGCGGTGACAAGCTGGCAGCGCTTAGTTGGTACTTCGACACTCTCCTGCCTATTGGAAGAAACCGGTTGGCTGAAGGTGTACGAGTCGGAAAAGACTTTCGCCGCCACCAGTAAAGCCCGCAAGCTCATGGATGAGACAGGATCGGAGTACGAGGTATTGAGCGCCGCAGAGATCCTCGATCTAGAGCCCGCACTGGCGCCGATTTTTAACTTTGGCCTGTATCAGAAAGACTGCCTGAGAATTGTCAGTCCCAAGCGCCTGGTGCAGGGCATGGTAGATCTGTTGCTCAGCCGCGGCGGCGCCTTTACCCAATTTGCTGTAGAGCGTATCCAGTTGGAAAGTGAAAAAGTCAGCCTCACTGGACCAACGGGAATCCTAAACGCAGACAAAGTAGTTGTTGCCGCGGGCGCATGGTCCCGCTCGCTGGCACGGCAGCTGGGCGATGATGTGCCTCTGGATACAGAACGGGGATATCATCTGATGTTGCCGGCCTCGACGCCATCCCTGTTGAACGGTCCGGTAATGAACGGCGAGTCCTCCTTTGTGCTGTCTCCCATGGAAGACGGATTACGCCTGACCAGCCAGGTTGAATTTGGCGGCCTCTGCGCCGATCCCGACTACGCCCGAGTGCGTAGCCTGTTGCCCGTGGCAAAACGCATGTTGCCCGGACTGGATGCCCGGGAAGAATCGGTGTGGATGGGCTTCCGCCCCTCCCTGCCCGATTCATTACCGGTGCTTGGCTTCTCAAGCAAGAGTAACAGAGTGCTCTACGCATTCGGTCATCAGCATCTTGGTATGACGCTGGGCGCTATATCGGGTTCCGTTGTTGCCGATCTTGTTGCCGGCAGAAAACCTATTATGGATGTTTCCCCCTATAACCCGCAACGGTTCTGATAGAGGAATGGGGTCAGGTCTTTGATTTATGACTATCTTGAAATATTCATGTTATTTGCACATTTCTTGACAATTTCTTCAACAATTCGCTGGTATTGTGTGTCACCGAGAAGGATCGCTTCTGCACGTCTGATGAATTGGAAGGCGGGTAACGAGTGTGGAATACTTAACCAGACAAATTGAAAAACATGTATTGCAATCGGGGAAAGCGCAGCAGTGATGGCTATTCGTCATAGCCTAAGAATGGAGTTTCAAAGTCGAGTCCCAGTTCAGGAAGGAAATACTATGCATCAACTAAGAATTCTAGTTGCAGGATTGATTCTGGCCAGCAGCCTGTATTCATCGATCGTCGGCGCCACCGCCAGCTATGAAGACAACACGCTAATTATGCCCTACGTTGTAGTTGGTACTAATTTGTACAATGTAAACCTGATCTACGTAAACAACAGTGATCCAGCCGAATTCATACTGGGTGCTTATTCTGCACATGCGCAGGGTACGGAGACTCCGGAGAATTCGGCACAGTTCGCCAATAATATACTAAGCATTCCCAGCATCCAGGTGGGCAGTATTTTTTATCAGGTGCAATTGGACTATATTGAATCGGATGGCGTATTTCGCCTACTGCAAACTCCTGTTTTGCTTGATAGTTCCGACTCCGAAGATAAACTTTCTGCCTGGATGCTTAATACTACCGGTGAGCGATCGGCGAATATTTTCGAAAGCGCTTCAACTACAGGCGTGTTGGTAAACATTGAAAGTGTCGAAATTATTGAGGTCGATGACGAAAGTTACATGCACGTAGTTGCGTCAGGTATTCCCAACTACAGTGTTACTCTTACACAGGAACAACTCGATACTCTTAATGCCCGGCCCAATGTATCCAGCGACTTCATTGCTGGCACCAGTTCCGTTGCAGTTGGGGATGTGGTTCTCTTCGAAGATGATATTGGCTACAACAGTAGTTCGGAAAATTGTGATGATACTGGTGGAGCTGGCTATTGGCCTCCGGGTCCCGGCTGCCCGACCGGTAGTGACAAAGAGGGTTATTTCCCATTAGATCCAACTCCCAATACGCAGGCGTGCGAGTCAGGTTTAGGGGCGTTGGGATATTTCGTCAACGGCACTTCAATTTTTAACTGGCAAGATGGGCAAAGCTATAACAGTGAAGGGATTTGGCAAAATACTGCGATGGCAGCCGAAGTGCATGATCTGGATATTTGTCTCGGGCATGCAGCCAATGGTGAGTATCATCACCATTCGCAATCGAGCTGTCTAGGCGATCAGTTGAGTGATTCTGGTGACGATCATTCCCCGGTTTATGGTTATTCCGCTGATGGCTATCCTGTACATGGTCCCTGGTTCAGCGATGCTGTGTTAGTTAAGAGCTCGTGGCTGACCCGAGATTAAAATGATCCGAATTCCCTCACAGGATGCGGCGCAGCAAACGAACGAAGTTGTTTGCTGGTAGACCAGTACGATATTTCACTGGGCACCATTAGCGCAGATAGCAACGGTCCGAATACGAACGACACGATTAGCAGCTTGTCGAGTAACCCCATAGCTGCAGTATTCGGCCTGTATTTCGAAGATTATTATTATGATGCCTCTTTATTGGCTTTGGGTGATGAATATACCGACCAGTATGGAGGTCATGACCACGATGGCCGGGGATATCACTATCATATGCCGGTCACCCAGGGAGATGATGGTAGCCTAAACCCTGTTTCCCCTTATACCATTGGTCCAAATCTTTACAGCGAGTTAAAAGATAATGCCGTCATTAGTTGTGGTGGCATTGCCGGTAGCGGTGCTCCTCCAGATGGGGGGCCTCCTCCTGGTGGTGGGCCTCCTCCCCCAGGTGCCCCTCCGCCTGGGTAGGAACTCAGGGGTTGCCTGACTTTAAAAAGGAATGGGATATCTCAGGGTCAGAGTAAAAATACCGTAGTATTTCTCTGACCCCATCTATCCATAACTCTCACCCCATTTAACCAGGTCCCGGTTACTCGATTAGTTAGCTAGGGGATCAGGTCGCATTTGAAAGTGATACACCTTGCTCGATGTCCCCGCACCGGTCTCCATATGAAAAGGCGTCCTGCTGCTAAAAGTTGTCCACAAACCGCGGCCTTTCCAGCCCGCGTTCGGATCATCGATACGACCGTCCATCCACTTGGTGTAGAAACCCAAGGGATAAGGCACCCGCAAGCGAACCCATTCGCCGTCATGAAGTGCTAACAGTGCGCCCGATTGATTTCCCGTATTGATCGGCGTGTTTTCACCCAGCCCGAGGGTATCGAACTGATCCACCCAGGTGTAATAGCTGCCTTCGGAGCTGCCCGGTGTATCGATATTCTTGAACTGGGGCAGTGGCTCGGCATAGAAGGTCCAGCCTTCCGGACAATGCTGCCCTGTCGCCTCCGGGCCGTTCAACGGCCCCTGGCAGAGAGACCGGTCGAAGCTCGCCATGTGGCCACTGGCGAGGGCCACCCAGGCGACACCGTTGCGATCGATATCCATACCACGGGGGGAGAAACCCTCGATCGGATCGCCGTTGGCATCGAGCGGCAGTTCATAATATTCCGTCAGGGCGGTAACACTGGGGTTATCACCCGGCATCAGTCGCACGACCGCACCGGGATAGCTGAGGTTGGACCCCCACACAGACCCATCCGGTGCAGGTGCCACGGCATAAAAACCGGAGTTGATGCGCTTGTCCCGTGAAGGATCGACCGGTTGGTCCGGCTCCACGTAATCGGCATCCCGCCGCCCGTTGCCGTTAGTATCCAGGATGAAGGGTGTCCACCCCTGGGCCGCTATCGCATCGCCTGTTTCCAGGTACTGGCGGGTATTCAGCCAGCCTATCACCCTGCCGCCGCCGCTGGTCCACAGGGTGTTGTCTTCATCCTCAGCGAACATGAGGTGATGGGTGCTGAAACAGGTGTTGATTGGCGTGTAATCATCCGTGGCTGGATCATAGACACCGAGATGTCGTCCGGAGCGCCCCAATGGAAACACTTGCGCAGAGGGGTGATCGGAGCCTTCCTGGCAGAATGCCGGTACATCTTGCGGGGCCCGTGCCCGGGCAGTGATCCAGACTCTGCCATCCTGATCCAGCATGGGATTGTGTACCGTTGTCGAGGCATCCCAGATTGGCTCGTCACCCCAATAGGGTGATTCCGCCAAAGGAGGGGCCGGCTCGGGATTGTAATTCGGGTCTTCCGGGAACACTGCCACCTGGGAAATTGTATTCGTTTGAGGATCCAGTACCGGCAGATAATCCGCGCTGTTTTCCAGGGCGCCGTAGATTTTGCCGTAAGCATTCCTGGTCGGATCGCGCCTGTCGGTGGAAACGAGATCGTGCAGGTACGCGGTGGGATCCGCCCAGTCCCACTGGGTAATGACCACGTTGCGCTCCAGGCCGGACGGGCGGTCCGGTACCGGCGGCAACTCACCGGCCACAATCCTGTCGGTCCAGTCGGCATACATCTGCAGCGCTCGGTCTCCCATGCCGGCCAGGGCCCTGGACATGGAGCCTCCGGCCTGGCCCGATCTGACGCGACGATTCCAGGCTTCAATTGATGTATCGTAACCGCTGAACAGGGCAGGCATGTTACGGATTGCCGCGTTACCTAACTGGTGACAGGCCAGGCAGCCACCGCTACTCACTCGCCGCATAAAGTCGGCCTGGTTGTGAATATTGGGAGAAATACCGTTACCGTCCGCACCGGTACCGGGAAATTCACTCTTGTCCGGGATCTCCAACAGCGAGTACCAGTTTCCGGCAGGGTAATAGTCAGCGGCCGCTGCGGCATCGGGCGCAATCACCGCGTTCAGATTCAGGGATTGACCGGGAACGGCGTTGACCTTCTTCGAATCCACCAGGCCGTAACCCCGCACCCAAATGTCATATTGTGCGTTAGGTAAGTCGGGGATGAGATAGCGCCCGTCCTCGTCGGTTACTACGGTTTTTGAATAGAGAGTGGGTAAATCGTCCGTTTCGGCGATGACCCATACGCCGGCTTCAGGTCCGTTGCTACTGGTGACGACACCCCCGATATCATCCTGATCGACGCCGATACTTGGCGCATCGGAGGCAACTGGCTCAGCTTGTGTCGAGTTTTCTTGTTCCGGCTGACCACAGGCCGCGAGGGCCAACAGGCATCCTGCAAGGGTAATTCTCAATAATGGTGTTTTTATTGTCATGATTTCACCTCCACGGTAATTGAATTTCTCGTCATAAAAAGAATAAATGGGGTCAGAGTAAAAATACAGTAGTTTTGGTCATTTCCTTGGGGTGGAAGGGGACCTGATAAGTTAGCAATTTAGGCACCAACTCGAAGGCCCAAAATTGGAGCATCGCAATGATCAAAGAGCGGTGCCACGGATGTCGGTGATTTACCCAGTCAAATAGGGCCAGGTTCCCAACTGCACATTGAATGGATTGGAATGTGCAGAGAGAGAGCCGCGAAATTATATCAGTACCGGTAGCCCGGAATCTGCGACCGGGGGTCAGGTCTTTGATTTATGATTATCGCGCGACTAAGCTTGTTCAGTAATAATCTGCGGATTTGTTAAAGATCATAAATCAAAGACCTGACCCTATGTCCTCTGACCCTCTGTCCTCTATAATCCGCAACGGTTCTGATACAATCGAGCGTGCTAGCTGTACACTGCATCATGTTCTGTCTGACAGGCTCCACAAAAATAATATCACAGCTCAAATATGCTCAAGATTAAGAATAGAAATTCGGAAATAGAAAAACATGGATGATTACGGCATCCTATCGATCGTTCCCCCGCTGCTAACAATCGCCGTCGCTCTCTACAGCAGAAACGTCCTGCTTGCCCTGGTCTGCGGAATCCTCAGCGGCTCCCTGATTATTTCCAATTTCAATCCCTTCGCCGCTATCCTGGATGCCATCGAAAATCAAGTTCTGAGTGAAGTCGCCAATGGCACACAGATACAGGTGATCCTGGTTATACTCATCATCGGCGGCTTCGTTAAGCTGCTTGAGGTTTCCGGCGGCGCCAGCGCGTTTGCACGCAAGATGACTGCCGTGGTCACCAGCCGAGCCAAGGCACAACTGTTAGTGTGGCTTTCCGGGTTGGGAATATTTTTTACGGACTCCGGCAATAGCCTGATTGTTGGTCCCCTGTACCGATCGGTATTTGATGAATTCAAACTCTGTAGAGAGAAGCTTGCCTATATTCTTGATACCACTTCGTCCCCCATTAGTATTCTGATTCCCTTCATCGGTTGGGGCGCCTATATCATGTCTCTTATCGATAAGTCCTACGCAGAAGTCGGGCTGGACGAAAATGCTTTTAGCGTTTTGATCGCTGTTATTCCCTACCAGTTTTATGCATTCCTGGCACTGGCCACGGTGCCCATCGTCATCTTTACCCAAAGCGAATATGGCCCGATGCGGCGGGCGCAAGAGCGTTACGAGTCGAAGGTCGAGAAAACCCAGGATAAGAAGGCGATTGAATCTACGATTACAGAAGACGATTCCACTTCAACTCGAATCGGTATCTTCCTCTACCCCCTGGGCGTGATGCTGTTAATGGTGGGTGGGCTCATTACCTGGCATGCAACCCACGAGGGCATATCCGCTGTTCATATCAGATCGACCTTGGTGATCGCCTATCTCTCTGCTTCTTTTACCTGCATGGAAATGATGCGCCGGCACCAATCAGTGTCCTACACGAAATCTCTGGGAATTTTTATCAAGGGCGCCGAGTCGCTGGTTTATATTTCAATTGTGTTGGTGCTGGCCTGGTCCTTAAGTTCGGTGACGACGGATATTCATACCGCTGATTATCTGGCCTCCATCATCGGCGGAACGGTCGCGCCCATGTACTTCCCCATGATTGTCTTCGCCCTCGGCGTGATAATATCCCTGTCTACCGGTTCATCCTACGGTACTTTTGCAATTCTGATGTCAATCGCAGTGCCAGTAGGTTTCGAATTGGGCGCATCGATGTACCTGACTATTGCGGCGGTACTAAGCGGTGGCTTGTTTGGCGATCATGTTTCGCCCATCTCGGATACCACGGTGCTGGCATCGGTGGGCGCCGAATGCGCCCACCTGGACCATGTCACCACCCAGGGAGCCTATGCCGGAGTAACGGGTCTGGTAGCACTTTTTGCCTATGGTCTCGCTGGTGCTTATGAAACGCCCTATATTTTGCCCATCGCTCTGGTGCTGCTCTTCGTCACGATGGTCACCATGATGAAGGTGTTTGGATCAAAGGTATGAGACTTAGAAATACTGGCAAGATCTCGGCAATCGTTTCAGAGCAGGTCCTCACATGAATGACATGCAATCAGACGGGAACAACTGCTTCGTCTGCGGTCCCGGCAACAGTACCGGCCTTAGGCTGACGTTCCGAATAGAAGATGATATTTGTCGATCGAAATTTACCCCGGCCGCCATCCACTGCGGCTACGACGGGGTTACTCACGGAGGCATTATTTTCTGCGTTTTGGACGATGTGATGGCGAACTGGATTTATCTCAAGGGTATTCGCGCCTATACCGCAAAATGTGACATCCGTTACAAAGACAGCCTGCCCACCGGCATCACCGTGGCGCTGGAAGGTCGTTGCATAAAACAAAGGGGGCGACTCATCGTCATGCAGGGCAGCATGATCAGAACCGATACCAATGAATTGGTAGCCGAGACCCAGGCCAGCTTCATGGTCGCAGCTTGAGAGTCTCAAGCTGCGAACGGAGCACCGAGATAAATGGGGTCAGAGTAAATATACAGTACTGTATATTTACTCTGACCCCATTTATCTCAGATGAGAAACCAACATGAATCCCGAAGCACTCATCCAGAATGACGCATCCGTCCTCGGCTTGTTAGCTATCCTTCTGGCCGTGGTTTTTTATACGGCGCAGAGCGAACATGTCTTTTTCAGACGCTTTTACCGTTACGTGCCGGCACTGTTAATGTGTTATTTCCTGCCGTCGCTGTTAAACACTTTTAACATCATCGATGGCACCGGATCCAATCTCTATTTCGTCGCATCACGCTATCTGCTTCCCAGTTGTTTAGTCCTTCTGACTCTCAGTGTGGATTTTCAGGAGATTGCCAAGTTGGGCAAGAAGGCGGTGATCCTGTTTTTTACCGGCACCGTTGGCATTATCATCGGCGCACCCATAGCCCTGTTGCTGGTGTCCATGGCCTTTCCCGAACTGCTCAACGGCAATGGCCCGGAAGCGGTGTGGCGAGGAATGACTACGGTGGCCGGAGCCTGGATTGGCGGCGGCGCTAACCAGGCGGCGATGAAGGAGATTTACGACGTAGGCGATAATGTTTTCTCGGCCTGGGTGACGGTGGACGTGCTGGTGGCGAACATCTGGATGGCCTGTCTGCTGATCATGGCGGCAAATTCGCGAGGTATCGACGCCAAAACCGGCGCCGATGTCAGTGCACTGAGATCCCTGCAGAAGAAAGTGGAGGAGTTTCATGCCACCCATGCTCGCATCCCTCAATTGCCAGACCTCATGATAATTATTGGCGTCGGCTTCGGCGTAACCGGTTTCGCTCATCTGCTCGCCGATATCATTCAGCCCTGGATGGTGGAGCATGTGCCCGGGGGCGCTCGCTATAGTCTACACAGCGGCTTCTTCTGGCTGATTGTCATTGCGTCCTTGATGGGCCTGGGTCTGTCGTTTACCAGGGCACGTAAACTGGAAGCGGTGGGCGCATCGAAAATAGGCAGCGCCATGCTTTACATTCTTATTGCCACCATCGGCATGCAGATGAACATCCGGGCCGTTGCGGAGGTGCCGCTCTACTTCGTCATTGGCATCACCTGGATGATTATTCATGCCTCCCTGATGCTCGCTGTCGCCAAGTTTATCAATGCGCCGGTGTTTTATATGGCCGTGGGCAGTATGGCTAACGTCGGCGGCGCCGCTTCGGCACCGGTCATCGCCGCCGCCTTTCATCCCGCACTGGCCCCGGTAGGTGTATTGCTGGCGGTACTGGGATACACGGTGGGCACCTACATGGCCTGGTTCTGTGGCCAGATCCTGCAAGTTATCGGGGCGTCATAAGAGGAGTTGGTTTGGCAACAGGGGCCTGGCGCACTACGTCATCGACAACTAGGACATCGGGCGATTCTTCACATGCGGCCAACAAAAACACTAACAGCAGCAGACTTAGTCGAATGTTTATATTGCTTCAACTCATCGCTTCTGTGCCGAGCAGAGCAAGCCTAAAACGGTCTCTGAGGAAGGCGCCGTCTTTTGGAGGAAGCACCAAAGCTAATTCTTCCGCACGGACTTTGATATTGAAAAAGAGTGGTCCCTTTCCCTCTCGAATCTGGACCAGCATCGACTCCAGGCCGGCATCATCATGAATAGTCTCGCAGCCAGGGATGCCGGTGGCCAATGCTACCGCCGCCAAATCCACATCACCAGCGGTATGGGTAGATTGCATCCCAGTCTCACCGTAACGTTCATTGTCCAGGACGACAATAGTTAAATTTTGCGGTGCTTGAATGGCGACTGTTGCGAGCGAACCCAGCCCCATCAACATTTCTCCATCACCGGTGATAACCAGGACTCTCCGAGCAGCTTGCGCCAGGGCCAGACCCAGCCCCATCGACACCGCGCCGCCCATCGCCCCCCACAGGGGAAAGTTTAGAGGCCCATCTCCCGCGGCAGTTATATCCCAGGCCGCCGCCCCGAGTCCGGCAACTACCAAACTGTCGCCGCGTTGACTTAGAAGGGCCTTTACTACCTCGCGTCGACGCAGAGGGTAGTGTTCGCTGCGATTAGAATCCATGACTAGTTCTCAAAGGTTTTTGTTCCAAGAATGCTTTGTGAGATTAAGACGGCAGCTGCCACCGAGTTTTCAAATACCTGCCGTGCCGCCTCATCGACCGTGTCTGCCAATTGACTGCTGTCGAAAACTGGAAAAGTCTGAACGCCCGCAGTGGTCAATAATTTCCCGGCGCTCTGTCCCATCGGTATCTGCCAGGGATTGAATTCTCCCTGCTCTCCTCGCATGGTCACCAACATCAACAAGGGCAGCTGACACACTCTGGTGAGGGAAAACATATTGAGGCAATTACCCACACCACTACTTTGCATCAATAGCACACCACGATCTCCTCCCAGCCAGGCTCCCGCCAGCAAGGCGACACCTTCCTCCTCAGTGGTCAGGGGCACGGAGACAATTTGTTCGCTGGATATACAGCGATCTATTAGATGCAAGTGTCCAGCATCCGGCACATATGCTACTTGGCGAATATCGTGCCTCAGCAGTGTCGAGAAAATTCGGTCAGACCAGGTAGCGAAATCCAGTTCCGTCATAATTGTCCTGGGGCAATATCAAGAGTAAGGAATGAGGTGAAGCGAATATACAGTACAGCAATCAGACTCAGAGAATCTATACCATCGTTCTGGCCGCTTGGCATCTCTTGTTTTGTTGCTCTCAGGACCGCCGATTATTCCCTCTATGTCTAAATACAAGCTGGTTTGCCTCGCGCAATCTATTCCCGCAAGGTATCGGGGCATCATAAGAGAAGCCGGTTTGGCGGTGGGCCTGGGGGCAGTTCTGCGCACTACTATCTATTGTCTAGATTTTAATCTTGTCGGGACGTCCCCAGTGCACCAGACGGTTTTGGGAGTTCGGGGGGTCAGTAACTTTAATATTCGAATTCGGGGTTAAGTGCCTTCAATATTGAATTACGGTCACTGCTTCCCGTATTCCCTACTTGCCACTACGTGGATTCCTTTACGAGGGCGCTTATCCGGTTCAGTACCTCTACTCGGATAATGCTGATCCCTTTGCCGACCGGTGTCTCCAGAGCATGGCCCGATCCTTCAAACACCACCACTTCGATGTGGGGATTACCAAGCGCTTCTAATCGATTAACACTTTCATTAGTAGGAACATTGGTATCGTCCACGCCATAGAGAACCAGAGCGGGAATCGTAACCCCATCCCAGTGCTGGATCGGATCGAAGTTTCCCACAGAATCCCAGAACTGAGTCCGGCGGATCTCTATCAGTGACCAGCGCCCGGCGTATGCGAAAAGATGCGCGAATCCCGGAAGTACGCCCATCTGCCGGATATTGTGAACCTCCTCATAGAGCAGGGCGTCATGTGCTGGGACCGCCCCACCGACCATGTTAACGACAAAGGCAAGTTCGTCCGATTGGGTAGCAACGATGGGCGCGATGCGACCCCCTTCGCTCATTCCGATCACCCCGATCGATGAGATCGGTACAGCACCCTGCGAGCGGAGGAATTCAACCGCGGCCAGGGTGTCGGTTGCCAGATCCTCGTAACTCGACGTCCGCCAATCTCCCGCGGACGACTCCGACCCGCGTTTGTCGGGAAGCAGCACGGTGATACCTTCCCGTTGAAGGTGCTCGACAAGGGTCAGGTACCACGCATTGTTGCGAACACTGGTGCCGGACCCGTAGATGATCACTGCCGCTGGAAACGGCCCGTCACCGCTCGGAATGAAGAGCAGGCCCTTCAAATCGAGATTCTGTGTCTGATTCCTGAATGCGATCTCCCGGAATTCGAGGTCGTCCAACCATACTCCAGAGAACGAGCGCTGATCTTGGGGAAGCAATTGGGACAGAACCACTGGAATAACCAGGATCGCAAGCAGCAACAACCACACCGCTGGCCAACGTATTTTCCCCATGGTCGCTCCCACCGACACATTCTAGTCGCTAGCCTAGTACCTGTAGCAGCTACAGATGCAAGGACATCTGGCTGATATCCAGCCTTCGTATAGTGGGGTCAGACAAGTGCCATAAATTGCTAAGTTGCCATTGTGCTTACTCCCCCTTCTCAGGGTGAAGACATCCATTGCGGAGTTCGGGACTCTGTGACCGTAATATAGAATTAGGGTCACCTCCCCTCGAATTCCAAGATCCCAAAAAATTGTTGACGCATTCTCTTGGCTATTCTAGTATTAGAATAATAATTATCCTAGTACTAGAATATGGTACGCAAAGACCTCACAGATAATGAATTGCTGGTCCTCGGCTTGGTTGCCGAGATGCCCCGTCACGGCTACGAGCTGGAACAGCTTATCGATCGGCGAGGCATGCGGGAATGGACCCAGATTGGCTTTTCTTCCATTTACTTCGTACTGGGGAAGCTTGAAGCGAAGGGCTTCGTTAAGGCCGAGACGCCGAAAACTGCCAAGGCAAAGAAGTGTTACAAGCTCACCAGGACCGGCAAGAAAGCCCTGGTGAATCAAACAATGTTCGCCCTCAAGAACCTCCGTCCCAGCTCCTCTTCCTTGCTTATGGGAATGATTCATTGGCCAGCACTCTCAAGAGATCAAGCTTTGGAAAGCCTACAGGCACGCGGTGAAGCCGTGTCAAAAGAGCTAAGCCGTTTTAAGGACATCCATTTCGAACAACAACCCATGCCCGATTATATCGATACAATGTTTGAGTATTCGCTCGCTCAGCTTAAAGCCGAAGCAAAATGGATTGCCAAAACACTGGCGTATATGCAAACCAAGCCCTGGGATACTCGATAGAGAAGGAGAACAAAAATGGACGTAGAAGGATTCCATAAACGCCTACGAGAACTGTATTCACCGCCCGAAAATCAGTTCACATTGATAGATGTACCCGAAATCAGATTTGCTGTTATTGATGGCAAGGGCAATCCGCAAAGCGACGATAGCGCTGACGCCGTGAAGTGGCTCTACTATCTGGTTCATTTGCTAAAACCCCTGGTGCAAGAACGTATGGGAAAGAGATTTGTCTACCCTCCACTGGAATTCTTGCACTGGGCAGACAGCGAAGAGGATTTTGTTTCAGGCCGCAAAGACAAATGGAGATGGCGAGCGATGATTGTTTTCATCGATTGGATAACTCAAGAAGCCTTTACAGATGCCGTCGCCGAAGTTGAAAAGAAACGCGGCCCAGCTCCCAAGACACTTCGTCTCGAAAATCTTCACGAACGCAAGAGCGTGCAGATTATGCATGTGGGGGACTACACTGAAATCGGATCAATCTGCGAAAAATTGTATAAGGAATATCTACCAGAGAATAATTTGAAACCTAATGGCTATTACCATGAAATCTTTCTGAATGACCCTGACCGAACCGCCTCGAAGAATAGGAAAACTGTGATACGCCAACCCGTTGAATTAATCGTCAGCGGGAGTTCGGATTGAGGTTGCTGTCCCTCGAACTCCTTGTGGATGTCTCCGCTACAGTAGCTCAACCGATCCTGCCTGGGTGAGACGGTGTCTGCCTCTGCACCATCTAGATACGCCTGGCTTGGCACGAGAATTCCAATTGCCCGGGTTTTAAAGCACAATCCATCGTGACTTGCTCCGCTGATGGAGATAACTGACTTGTGAAGGTATGAAGGCATGAGAGTTTTACTGCTTCTTTTAAGCTTCGTCGTACCCACGTGCGTATTTGCACAATCGGGCACGACGATGCAGGCAATCCAGTTGCAGCAGTTCGGAGGTCCCGAGGTACTGCAGATTCGCAAAATTCCACGACCCGACCCAGCCGTGGGGGAGCTACTGGTTCGGGTACGGGCTGCCGCTGTCAATCCCGTGGACACAGGGATTCGGTCCGGCGGAGCCAGCGGTCTGTCCGGCGCCGTACCTCCCTATGTGCCTGGCTTCGATGTCAGCGGCGTGGTGACTGCGATCGGAACTGGTGTCAGCAATTTCGACATCGGTGATGAAGTATTCGCCATGCTCAGTCTTCGACGCGGCGGGGCTTACGCCGAGTACACAATAGTCAAAGAAGATGAAGCCGCACGGAAACCCCCCGGGATAACGCACGCGGAGGCCGCCTCAATTCCCCTGGTGGCGCTGACGGCGTGGCAGACTCTCTTCGAGATCGCAGATTTACAGGCGGGCCAGACGGTTCTCATCCACGCCGGTGCCGGCGGCGTCGGTTCAATCGCCATTCAACTGGCAAAATGGCGCGGCGCGACCGTGATCGCCACCGCCTCGGATTACAACCATGACTTCCTGCGGGAACTCGGGGTCGATATAGCGGTGGACTATCGCACCCAGCGATTCGAAGACTTCGCTGCAGACATAGACGTCGTGCTCGATTCGATCGGTGGCGAAACCCAACTACGCTCCATGGCGATACTCAAGGAAGGAGGCATTCTCGTGTCTATTGTAGGATTGACGCCTGAAGGCAGGAATCCGCAGCGCAACATCCGTGTCACCTCCACCCTGGTCCAGCCGAGTTCGGAGCAGCTTGGCGAAATTGCAGATCTAATCGAAACAGGCGTTGTTCGGCCCATCGTGAGCTATCGTTTTCCACTGCATGAAGCGCCGCTGGCCCATGAGCAGAGCCAGACCCGGCGCACCCGCGGCAAGATCATTTTGGAGATAGATTAGGGCAGCTCTGAACGATGCGGTGATGCCTCAGTAAAGTAATCTGAAAAACGTTGCTTCTGTAGTGGGTACAGATGTTAAGCTCGGCAATTCGGCGTATTTGTCGGTATCGAATCACCATCTGCCGGGATCGATCGAGGACCTGAACAAACGATATGACAAAGCCAATTTTAAAACTGCTATTCGTCCTGCCTCTGTTGATGGCACCGCTACCGGCGTCCCTGGCCTCGCAGGCTGCGGCTGCCGAAGCCGAGTTATCGAAGGTGACCTTGTTCGTCGAGGGTATGATGAAAAGCCGCGGCGGCGTAACCTGACTAAGCTGACCAGATAGTGTGGTTGCGGCTCTGTCAGAGCTCGCCGGGGTAGATGAAGATATTGAGGTGTTTCTCGATAGGGATGCCTTCACCCTCGACTATGACCCCGCCCTCGTAAACCTCGAGGACATGTACACCGCGATTCGCGGTTTGGGTTACGAGCCCCGTCTCAGCGCGGGAGAAGAGGTCGAGTCTGCCATCGCCGAGGCTGGCGCAGCGGTACCGGAACCTGTTGCCACGGCGCTGGCTACGGCAAAAACCGAGGGCAAGCTGGTGTTTCTCGATTTCTATGCCGAGTGGTGTCTGGCCTGTAAGGTCCTGGAGGAAAACACCCTGCTCGATTCTGCGGTGGCCAGTACCCTGGAAAAATTAGTCAGCCTCACAGTCGATACGGATCTATATACCCCGGCCTCTCTCCACTACAACATCGTGGGAATGCCCACACTGCTTGTGCTCGACAGCGATGGCACGGAGATTTATCGATCAGTCGGTCTGATTACGCCGTCGGAACTAAACCAGGCCCTGAATGATTTGCTCAGCAGGTAGCAGTCAGGCGTCAAACAAGCTGTCGACATTGGGGCACATTGCCTTGATTACACTGGGCCGCCATCGCCTGCAGCACCCCTTCCATCTTCTTCAAATCGACAATTTTCTCGGTGATCTGCCCGGCGTGGTGGATCGTCAGTTCATGCACTTCCTTGCAGGCGAAATCGCCCGAATCCACCAGGCTGAGCAAGCTATTAATTTCCTTCAGAGAAAAGCCGAGACCCCGACACTTATGGATGAAATTCAGTCGTCGAACGTCCTCGTCGCTGTATATTCTGCGGCCTGCAGGGCTACGCATTGGAGTCGGTAAGATACCTTCGCGTTCGTAGTAGCGAATCGTTTCGATGTGTACGCCTGTTTTCCTGGATAGCTCGCCAATGGCCTGAGTTTTCATGCCGATCCCTCCAAGCATCTACCACTTGCTTCTGTAGTAACTACAGGATACATAATATCCTATGGGAGTACAGTAACACCACCGTCTCCCCCACCTGGCATTGCGAAGCCGGGCATCTCTGAACCATGCGGTGATGCCTCGGACTTTCAGGCGTCTTAGTATTCGAGGCTGGGTTGCGCAGGAATATAAATTACCTTTACAAGCGGTACTAACGATGAGTGCTAATCTGCCTGAAAGCCCCATGGGGCGGGCCCAAAAATTGGAATCCACGATTAAATGCCCCCATTGCGGATATCATCGGACAGAGACGATGCCCACGGCGTTTTGCCAGTTTTTCTATGATTGTGGGAACTGCGGCAAGACCCTGAAGCCCCTGACAACAGATTGTTGCGTGTTCTGTTCTTATGGGACAGTGCCTTGTCCACCCATGCAGGCAGGGACTTGTTGAACGAACTCTTGGCGAGGATCAAGCGTGAGAATTATTATGTCACTTGAATTAGTTGCACCGGGTTCATTGTCGAAACCCGGACCGGTAGGTCGATTGGTCAGATTCTTGCTCGGAATACTGTGCCTTTATGCACTCTGGGGGTCTTAAAAATATTGCATCCGACTTCGTTGAAAATCCTATAGGCCTGTTACCGAATCTGGGTCTTATGATCCTATTTGCACTATGTATCTTTAATTACTTCGTCAACATCGGTTATTCCAGAGACTGGTATCGCTATCCCCTGATCCTCTCCTTGATCTTCCTGCTTGCAGTCGCCACAGTCGGCTATCTGTTCACCGGTGATGCAGGCACAGAAGTGCTGGGGGTTACGGTTTTACTCTGGCTGGGATATTTCTATACTCATCTGGGCATTTCCTTTTTACTAGCCGCTGCTTTGGCTACACCAGGCTGTGAGGAGCGGGCAATACTAGAATTAGTCGGTAAAATTACCCACAGGGAATCGAAAGAGCACCTCTGCCCCGTCAGTATTCTCTCGGGAATCGATCAATGGGAAAAGCGCCGATCTCTCGAAACAGAGTAGTATCCGGGTAATGGCCTTGAAAGCACCGGTACCACAGAATTTGAATGGCACCGCATTGGAAAATAATCTCTGGTTTTCGTGTCAACCTTTAATGGGTCACAGGCACATAATGATTCGATGCTTAAAACGAATTGCCCTCTCCCTGGGATTACTACTCGGGTCCATAACGTTTATTGTGTGGTTTCTGTGGATTTCCTCCGCGCAAGAGCCAACTTATATTTTTTATGAAGCCTGGGGCGAAGCGGGAAGCAACCCCAGCCAATTTCGAGACCCCACCGGCATTGCTGTGACCGCAGATGAAGTTTTTGTCAGCGATGCCCGCAATAGTCGCATCCAGGTATTCGATCACCACGGTCACTTTAAACACCAGATTACAGGTCGCGGCCTGCCAGCGGCTGAACTGGGGCGACCCATGAACCTCGATATACACCGTGGCGAACTCTATGCAGCCGACTACTGGAATGACTGCATTCAGGTTTATGCACTGGATGGGACACACCGCCACAATATCGGTACGAATGGTAGTGAACCGGGACAATTTAACTCTCCCGGTGGTGTAGCCGTCGACGTTCCGGGCGAAATCTATGTGGCGGATTTCTACAACCAGCGAATTCAACACCTGAATGCGGACGGTCAATTTATTGAGCAATGGGGAATCACTGGGACCGTGGGCTTCGGAAGCGGTGAGTTCAACTACCCTACGGATGTCGCTATCGGCCTCGATGGACAGATTATTGTCGGGGATGGCTACAACGATCGGATTCAGGTATTCGATTCAGCAGGCAGCTTTGTCAACAAGTGGGGTGGCCCGCTGGCCATGAACATTTTTGGTCCGTTTCCGGGTTGGTTCGCGACCGTAACTTCAGTCGCAGTCGGTCCACAAGGTAATGTGTTCGTTGCCGATTTTTACGACAACCGGGTGCAAAAATTTAGTGCCAAGGGTTTATTCCTTACCTCCTTTGGCGGCAGTGGAACTGGTCCTGGACAATTTTCTTACATCATGGCAGTGGCGGTGGCGCCCGATGGCACGGTGTTTGCGACCGACCTGGGTAATAACAGGGTGTTATCTTTTAGACCCGACCCTGAGAATAATTAGCCCCAGCTCTAGGCAATCTGAACAATCGTTATGAAATCTTCGTAAGCCCCGGAAAAATGGGCCTGGCATCACTTCATTTTCTTCCTTCGACGCCTCGTGAGCTATTTATGAAAGTACTATGGATTCAGTATATACCACAATCTATCTATGGATTTGAAGAATTCTTAAACGGTTGTATAAGCAAATAGGTGAGCTTGGTCGACTTCTCGTCCAGAAAGCCATTAATACCAATATCCATATCTGCATGTGACATTTTTGGTTGATCCAGATAGCTACCAAAGAGACGGTCCCAACCGGAAAAATTGAATCCAAAATTACTATTGTGCTCGATGCTGTCGGTGGAATGATGAACTCGATGCATGTCCGGCGTCACCAGAATTATTCGTAGGACGCGATCCACGCCCTCAGGCAATTTGAGGTTGCTGTGATTGAACATGGCAGTGACGTTTAGAACCACTTCTGCAATCAGAATCGCGGCAGCAGAAGCGCCCAACACAATTACCAGCGCAATCTTGATGGCGGCTGATATCAAGATGGAGAAGGGATGAAATCGGCTACCGGTGGTGAGGTCATAATCCACATCCGTGTGATGCATGCGGTGAAACCGCCACAGCCATGGCACTACGTGAAACAAACGGTGCTGCCAGTAGATGGCGAGATCGAACAGCAGTAAAAAAATAAGGGTGTTCAGCCAGGGAGCTACCGCTAACTGATTCAACAAGCCCCACTGCCGATCCTGTGCCAGCATTGCCGCCGCCACACCTGCTATGGGGAAGCTGATTCTAACCACCAGGGTATTGAGAGCACTGATGCTGAGATTGCTCAGCCATCTTTTTGGTTTGGAGTAAGCAGGTTTTCGTCGTGGGAACAAAACCTCGGCGACGGCCAGAAGCAGGAACATTCCCAAAAATATTGCGAGTCTAATGCTGGATTCTGAGTCGGCAATCAAGTTATTCATGATTTATTATCAGGGAGCTTCCGATTACTCCTTAGCCCCAGTCCAGGTATTTGAACAATTTTGGAACAGCCATCAACACCGCACCGGTGACGATCATGCCGGGGTTGGTAGTAACCGCATAGGGAAATACCATCAGTCCAATTCCAGAGTAGTAGGCGATCTTGTGTTTCTGCTTTTTGCCGTAAAGAAAATACCCCAGGCCGATAGAGCTAAATACCACGGTGGTCAGCAAATATGATGTCTCGAACATTCCGGTACCATCAACCTGGAAATCCAGGCAGCAGGTTTTGAAGAATTCATAGTAGCAACAATACCCCGGCGCCGCTTCAAATAGCTTTTACTATGGTCAATTTATTGCTAATGTCTTGAAAAAGAGATACCAAAGATCATTGGGCTCGAGGAGAACAATAATGCGCTTTCACACCCCCCTGTCGATGTGTGTGGTATTGAGCTTTACGCTCTGCATACCACTGGCTTCTGCCCAGATCACCCCCGAAGAAATCTCCACTGAAACCATGCCCGAGCCCGGAACCAACTGGTTTATCTCCAAGACGAGCAATGGCGGCTATATATTCGATGCCAGCACCGGTGAAATGCAGGGAATGTTGTCGCTCTCGCGCCGGACCCCTGCCGTCACCATGTGGAACCCGCGCCGGGAGTTTTATGCCGCCGAGTCCTACATCTCCCGTGGCGTTCATGGCGAGCGTACGGACATCGTTGCTATCTACGATTTTGACAATCTGAGGCCTGTGGCTGAGGTCGTCATCCCCAATCATATGGCACGGCTTTCGGTACGTAATCATATGGGCTTGATGAATAACGGGCGCCATCTGGCGGTGCATAATATGAATCCTGGGCACTCGGTTTCTATTGTGGACGTCCAGGATCGTGTCTTTATCTATGAAGTCTCAACCCCGGGCTGCGCCGTGATCATGCCGGTGGCGGAGAGTGACTTCCTGCAGGTCTGTGGCGATGGCACCCTGCAATTGATTCAGCTCGACCTCAGCGGCTTCGAACAGAATCGGGTTCGCAGCGAGGTGTTTTTTAACGTGATAGACGATGCGGTGTATGACCGCACCACCCGTTCCGCCGATGGCTGGTTTTTAGTGACTCACGCAGGCACCATTTATGAAGCCAGCACCTCGGGAGCCATTATTAATATTAGCGATGGCTGGAGTTTGCTGCCCGCAGATGAAGAAGGCTGGCGCCCTGGCGGTGGCGAGTTCATTAGCGCCCACCGGCAACTTGGCCTTCTCTTTGTCGCCATGCACGAGGGTGAGGTTGATACCCATCATGAGCCGGGCACAGAGATTTGGGTATTCGATGTGGATACTAGGCGTCGTATCTATCGCATCGAGCTGGAGACTCCGGTGAACAGCCTGATGGTGACCCAGGAAGACAAACCCAAGTTGATCGTTGCCGACAAGGATGGCGGCACCCATGTCTATGATGCGCTGACCTTCGTCCATGAGCGCACGATTGAGACACCGGGCGCCTCGATGTTCGAGGATTTCTAGCCGATGCTGGATCCAGTCATTCTCCGCATCATTTCAGTTGGCTTCGCGCTACTGTTTATCTTTGCTGCTGCGCACAAGTTCAACAATAAGCTCCAATTTCTCGGCATTCTCGAGGCGTACCAGATTCTCCCAGGCGCCATGCTCGGTCTCACCGTCAACGTGATTCCCGTGCTTGAGCTGATGCTGGGACTGGCATGGGCATTGACCGCCCTGCTGTTAATACAGATAACATTGCTGCCCCTGATAAGTGCCATGCTCCTGATCACTTACGCGATGGCTATCGCCATTAACCTGTTTCGTGGTCGCTCCTACATTGACTGTGGTTGTGGTTTTTCATCAATAGCCGGATCGACTCGCAGCGAATCGAATTCTGGCGGCATTCAACAACTGTCGAAGGCGTTGGTAATGCGCAACTGTGTGTTGAGTGTCGTGGCACTGTTAGCTGCAGCTTCCCCCTCGTCACGTGAATTAGGATTCATGGATTTCCTGAGTCTGGTAATGGCGAGTTTTACACTAATATTGTTATATGGTGCTTTCAATCAGTTGCTGGTAAATCGCAATATCATCGGCGCCTGGTTAAACTCGCCAGGGAGCAACTCACATGGTTGAAGCCCTGGTAATTTCCAACATCATCCTATGGATAGTTGTGATCGTTCTCGCCCTGCTCGTATTTGCCCTCACGCGACAGGTCGGTATCCTGTTCGAACGAGTAGCGCCGGCCGGTGCCTTAATGCCCACATCCGGGCCCAAGGTCGGCGAACTCACTACAGAACTTGCGCTCAGCACCATAGCGGGTAAGCCCTTGCACATTGGTGGCAGCAATGAATCCGGTCTTGCTTCCTTTATATTGTTTATCTCTCCCACCTGCCCGGTGTGTAAATCTCTGGTGCCTACCGCCAAGGCCCTGGTCAACTCGGAGAAAAATCGCATGCAGCTTATTTTCGCCAGTGACGGCGATGAGCTTGAAAAACACAAGTCCTATGCCCGAGACCTGGGGCTGGATGACTATCCCTATGTGCTGTCCGAGGCGCTGGGCCGGACCTTCGAGGTGAGCAAACTGCCTTTCGCAGTTTTAATTGCCAGTGACGGCACGCTCAGAGGCAAGGGCCTGGTGAATACACGGGAACACATGGAGAGCCTGATCGAGTCGATGGATACCGGCATTACCACCGTGCAGGAATATGTCAATAATTCACACGCAGACACAGCCAGTTCAGAATTCGAGGCTTCAGCAATGGAAGAAACATCATGAATATCGAACGCATAATAGACCGCGGCTACTACTGGATCGATGAGAATGCGCGCAAGACCAGCCTGGCCTTGGCACGCAGGCTGTCGCGCCGACATTTCCTCTCACGGCTGGGCATGATCATCGCCGGTGCGGCGGCATTTCCCTTATTGCCCGTGGCGCGATCCTTCGCCCAGAGCTCGGTAGAGGAAGTGGGCGACCCCCAGAGCTGTGAATACTGGCGTTACTGCGCGATGAGCGGAACCCTGTGTTCCTGCTGCGGTGGTTCTTATTCTTCCTGTCCACCTGGCGCCGAGCCTTCACCAATTACCTGGGTGGGTACCTGCCGTAATCCCGTAGATAACCGTAACTACTTGATGTCTTATAACGATTGCTGCGGCAAGTCAGTGTGTTCCCGCTGTAGTTGCCACAATACCGAGGGCGACAAGCCGGTGTATTTTAATAGCAACAGCAGCACCGTGCTGTGGTGTTTCGGCACCGAGAACACCAGCTATCACTGCACCGTGTCCCTGGTACTGGGCACGACGGACGAATGAACTCGGGTGCGGCAGTGACCGCTGCCAACATATTATTCCCCCCGAAGTACCGACAGCTTAAACCATACCTGTTGGTACCGGTCTTGTTGCTATTTTTGATAGCCAGCAATCTTGCTTCAGCCGCCAGTCCACGTATCAACTACCTGCTTTACTGTAGCGGTTGCCATCGTCCCGGCGGCGAAGGCAAACCACCCCATGTACCCACCCTGCATCATGAGCTGGGTAGGATGTTATCGGTGCCGCAGATGCGAGCTTACCTGGTGCGCATACCGGGTGCGACCCAGGCCCCCATTAACGATACCGAACTGACTGGAGTAATAAACTGGGTGCTGGAAGAGTTTAATGCCGATACCTTGCCCGAGGGTTTCGAATATTTGAGCGTCGAAGAAGTCACTGCGGCGCGGAAGAAACTATTGGCAGATCCGCTCAAGTATCGAACGCGATACTGGAAGGCTTATCCGAACTAATCTCCGGAAACAGACTGGGTACTTAGTATCCTGTCCCTATTTCTTTGTCCTGCTGTTTCAATAATAATGGGAATGTTCAGCACGCACTTAATCCGTGGAAATGCCATGAATAGTTATTTTTTTACCCGAAGTCAGCGATTGCCACTTACAGCTATGTTTGCCCTATTGCTTATTGCAGCGCCTGCACAAGCGCAAACCCTAATGCTTCGCCAACCCGCCTTAAGCGAGTCTCACCTGGCTTTTGTTTATGGCGGCGATATATGGATCGCTGACACCAATGGCGAGAATCCTCGCAGGCTGACTTCTCACCCTGCGACAGAGTCCAATCCGAAATTTTCTCCCGACGGCGAGTGGCTGGCTTTTTCTGCCGCCTATGAGAACAACACCGATGTCTATGTGATCTCGGTTGATGGTGGCCAGGCCAGGCGTCTTACCTGGCATCCCCAGGCGGACACTGTGAATGGCTGGAGCAATGATGGCAGAAATATATTATTTGCCTCGGCGAGAGCAATTCGAAACGGACGCAGCAATCAGCTTTATCACGTCGCCCTGGAAGGCGGGTTTCCAGAAAAACTGATGGATGCGGTTGCAGTAGAGGGGGCATGGGCGCCGGATGGCAGACGCATTGCTTATCGGCCTCACTGGGCCGCCCATGCCGGCAGCAGCGGCTGGCGCCTGCACCGTGGCGGGGCAACGCCGCCGATCTGGATCATCGATACGCAGACCCAGGAAGTAGAAAAAATTCCCCATCCCCGTGCCAGCGAGACCAACCCGATGTGGCGATCTGACATGGTGTATTTTGTTTCTGATCGAGACAATAACGCCGCTAATCTATTTGCCTATGACACCGTCAATAAATCGATTACCCAACTCACCGAAGAAACACAATGGGACATCAGAGCAGCTGACATTCATAACGACAGAATAATTTACGAGGTAGGCGGTCGCCTGAAGACCTATAATCTGAGCAACAATCGGATCGCCAATCTGCAGATTTCGATCAATCCCGATTCGCCGCAAACGCTTCCCGGCTGGAAGGATGCTAGCTCCACCATCCAGAACATCGAGCTTTCCCCGACTGCCCAGAGAGCACTGATAACCGCCAGAGGAGACGTCTTCACCGTACCCATCGATGCGGGCTCGACTCGCAATCTCACTGCCAGCGGAGGGGTGCGGGAGAATGGTGCCATCTGGTCTCCCATGGGTGACAAGATTGCCTACATCAGCGACGCGGGGTCGGTGCACAGTATAGTGGTCGTGGACCAAACCGGGCGTGGTGAAAAAGAAGTGTACGGTTTGGGAGAAACGGACTACTACTCATTACTGGCCTGGGGAAAAGCCGGCGAGAGGTTGATCTATGAAGACAATCATCTGCACCTGTTTTCCCTGAATCTGGCAAGCGGTGAACACACGCTGATTCGCACAGATATACGTCGCAATCCTACCGCTGTCTCGATTAGTCCCGATGGCAAATGGCTCGCGTATACGCGAAGCCTGGCAAATCACTTTAGTACAATCATGCTCTATGAATTTGCCAGTGAAACTTCCTTTCAACTCACCGATGGTCTGAGCCTGACCGGGTCACCAACCTTCAGCAGAGACGGGCAATACCTCTATTTCACCGCCTCCACCAACGCCGGCCCACTGCAGGTTGGACTGGATATGTCTACCCAGGAAAGACCCTTGCGCAATGCAATCTATGCGGCGTCCTGGCCAGCGATGGCAGGTCACCACTGTTGCCAAAATCGGGTGATGAATCGCCAGCCGACGAGAACCCTGACGCCGACGAAGAGGATAACGAGACTCCCGTCACCAGAGTCGACCTGGATACCATCGAGCGACGCCTGGTTGCACTGCCGATTCCTGAGCGATATTACACAGATCTCAGTGTCGCCGAAGATGGCTCGCTATATTTCATGGAACGACGACAACCCGGTGTCAGCAACGATCTACCAACCAGCGAACGGCGGGCAATCCACCTGCTGAATCGATTCGACTTCGAAGACAAGGAAGTCAGTCAGGTAAAAGATGAGATCGCCAATTACATCATGAGCGGGGATGGGAAAACACTGCTTCTTATGGGACCGGAGCAGTCGTTGCTGACGGCAGACATCGCCGACGAAATCAAACCCGAAGCGCTAAACACCAGTGACCTGAAGATGTTCATCGACCCACGGCAGGAATGGCGGCAGATATTCGATGAGATCTGGCGCATGGAGAAACAGTTTTTCTATGCCGAAAACATGCACGGCCTGGACTGGCAAACGATCCGCGGTCGTTATGAGGTATTGCTGCCCTACGTCAGCACCCGGGAAGATCTCAATCTGTTGTTGGTTGAAATGATTGCGGAGCTGCAGGTGGGCCACAACCGCATCGCCGGTGGTGATATCCACCGGGAAACTCCCGTTGCTATAGGTCTGTTGGGTGCGGATTTGTCAGTGCAGAACAATGCCTATCGTGTTGACAAGATCTACACCGGCGAGCAGTGGAATCCATTCCTGAAGGCGCCATTGGCAGCACCGGGCATCGGCATCGCCGTGGGCGACTATATCCTTGAAGTCAATGGCATAGGGCTGGATGCCGGCAGCAATATCTATGCCTTGCTGGCACAGACTGTCGGCAAACAAGTTACGCTTCTGGTTAACGACAGGCCCGAGATCGATGGTGCTCACGAGATAGTCGTCGAGCCCGTGGCCAGCGAAAGGGCATTACGCCAATGGAGCTGGATCGAAGACAATCGTAAGTATGTGGAGGAGCAGACCGGTGGCAGAGTTGGCTATGTCTATCTCCCCGATACCGGCGCCAGTGGCTTTACCTTCTTCAATCGCATGTTTTTTTCCCAGATTGACAAGGAAGCGATGATAATCGATGAGCGCAGAAACGGTGGTGGCCAGGCCGCCAACTATATAACGGACGTCTTAGGCCGGGGCTATCTCGGTAGCTGGAAAGACCGGGATGGCTTGATTTCCGATACCCCGGGCGGTGCGCTCTACGGCCCCAAGGTCATGTTGGTTGACCAGGATGCCGGCTCCGGTGGCGACTTTTTGCCCTATGCATTCAAGCACCAGAATATTGGCACCCTGATCGGGAAGACGACCTGGGGTGGCTTGATCGGAATCTCGGCGAATCCGGCTCTGATCGACGGCGGTTCCCTGGTGGTCCCTTTCTTTCGCTTCTTCTCGACCACAGGCGAATGGCGCATCGAGAACGAAGGCGTTTCACCGGATGTTGAGATTGACCTCGAACCCGATGCGGTAAATCGCGGCGTCGATACGCAGCTCGATGCCGGTATAGCGGAAGTCATGCGGCAACTGGAAGACTACCAGGCCATAAAGCAGATTGAGGCACCCCCCCTGCCCACCGTACTGGGTCAATGAGCCTGGTGGAAGCGCCGGGCAGCCTTTAAAATTGCAGTGTGCGGCAATATGCGAGGATTGACTCCAACTACCCCCAGGGTCTACAGTGAAGCCTAATAAAATCAAGGGTATCTGCACATTTTGACCGTTCGGGTCATGGAATATGCAAGATAGTGCTTGCTACGACGATACTGTCGTTGGGTGTCGTTAGAAACCAGCACAAATCGAGGACACACCGTGAATAAATTCAAGCTGATCAGAAAATTCATTCTCCCCACCCTGTTACCCATTCTACTGCTACCTGGCCTTGTTGGCGCCGTCGATCGAATTGGCGACTTCTCGCTGCTGGATCAGGACGGCAAATTCCACAACATGAGCTGGTATGACGACCATGCAGCCATTGCCCTGCTGGTGCATACCCTCGACAGCGAGGCCACAGCCGCAGCGCTGCCAGTGTTCGAGGCACTCAAGGAGAAATACGACGCCGAAGGCATCGAATTTATGATGATTAACCCGATGGGATACTTGAACCGCGACGAAGTACAGAAGCAGGTCGCTATGCACCATACTGAAATCCCGGTACTGATGGATGATGCCCAGGTCATCTCCCAAGCCCTGGGTATCGACAAAACCGGCGAAGTGTTCCTCTACGACCCCAAGTCATTCACCGTTAAATACCGGGGGCCGGTGGCCGATTCGGAGCTGGCTATGCAGGAGTTGCTGGCCGGAAAAGAAGTCGGTACGCCAGTCGTTGCCACCATGGGTTCTGCCGTGAGCTACCCGACATCCCATCCCCTCTCCTACCAGCAAGACATCGCGCCTATCATCGCGGAGAACTGCGCCAGTTGTCACCGAGAGGGGGGTATCGCCCCGTTCGCCATGGACAGCCATGCCATGATTCAGGGCTGGTCGCCAATGATCAGGGAAGTACTGATGACGAAACACATGCCACCGGGCCAAATCGATGGCCATGTTGGCGACTTTATTAACGATCGATTACTCAGCGAAGCCGAAGTGCAGAAAATCATTCAATGGGTTGAAGCCGGTGCAGTGAGCGATGGCGACACCGACCCGCTGGCCGCACTGAGCTGGCCGGAAAGTAAATGGGCATTCGGTGAGCCAGATGTCATTCTCGAGGTGCCGGAGCAGCATGTTCCGGGCACCGGTGTTCTGGATTATCGCTATATTAATGTGGCCATCGACCTCGATGGCCAGGATCGCTGGCTGCGTGGCAGTCAGTATCTTCCTGGGGACCGGACGGTGTTGCACCACACCGTGAATAATCTGCGAGACCCGGGCCAAGTGGGACGACGAGGCGGCCCTAATCAAGCCAACATCACCGCGTATATACCCGGTGTCACACCAAAGATGGCGCCACCGAATACCGGTGGATTATTGAAGGATGGATCCGTGCTTCGATTGAACATGCACTACACCACCAATGGTAAGGAATCCATCGACCGGGGTGAAATCGGACTGTGGTTTTACCCGGAAGATGAGGTGCCGACCGAAAGAATGTCCGGTCGCTGTGCCTGTATTTTCACCGCCGACTGGACCAACATACCGCCTTATGATCCAAATTTCGTGCAGACGCAGACTATCACCATCGCTGAGGATGCCCATATTCACAGCATGCTGCCCCATATGCATTTCCGTGGTAAGAGCATGCGCTTCGTCGCCGAGTATCCGGATGGGACTTCCGAGGAATTGATTAATATCGCCAATTATAATTACAACTGGCAGTTGACCTACACCTATGAGGAGCCGAAGTTTGTGCCTGCTGGTACCAAGATCACTGCGATAGGCGCCTTCGACAATTCAGAGCAGAATCCGGCCAATCCCGACCCATCACGTTCCGTACCCTGGGGACAGCAGAGCTGGGACGAGATGTTTTTCGGTTCCGTGCGTTGGAAGAATGTGGATCAGAGCCGCAACTAGAATTTAGTAGGGACAGAGGGATATGTTTGTTCACTCCGTCCCTGGGGTGTCCCCACAAAATATCGAGTTAACTCAAAAAGATTGAAAAAAGATCCAGTGTTTCTTGCTGGGCCTGGGTAAATGTGCGCGTAGATTGTCCGCTAATCTGAGACATGTAGTCCCCTTGCGCACGCCCATATATCCTTCCCTTTAGCCAGCGCTGCGGAACTCGCTTCGCTCAGACAGTCCTCGCTCAACCTGCCTAAAGGGAAGGATATAGACATGGCCTGATTGTGCGCAAGGGGACTACATGTCTCAGATTCGCTTGATTCAATGAAAGCTGGTAATCCATAGACTTTAATATAGTTTACGACCACATAGCTCAGATCTACACTGAACATAGACAATGGGACGAATATTATGAAAAGAACAATCCTGGTGACCGCGCTGGCTGCGGTGAGTATCGCCGTAATTGGTCTGGCGGGTGCGCAGCAGCGCCCGAGCATGACGCCCGAGCAATTGCAGCGGGTACAGATTAGGCCAGTCCCTGGCAAAGATGGTCTCTATGTAATCCCCGGCTTCGATGGCAATATGTCTGGTGGCAGTATCGCGGTGCTGGTCACCGGTGAGGGTGTCATTATTGTCGACAATAAGTTCTCCGATAGTTTTGCAGACATCGTGCGGCAGGTCGCGAGCGTGACTTCTGAACCGATTCGCTATGTATTGAATACCCACCATCATTTCGATCATGCCGGCAGTAATGCGGATTTTATCCCTACCGCCCAGGTTATCGGTCATGAGAATGCCCGTGCCAATATGCTCAAGAATAATGGGACCAGTGCCCCGCCGTCTGGGGCCCCACCGATGACCTTCTCGCAACGCACCAGTGTCTACCTAGGCGGCGCCGAGGTGCAGGCCCACCATTTCGGGCGCGGCCACACCGGTGGTGACGCGGTAATTTATTTTCCACAACAGCGCACGGTGCACACAGGCGATCTTTTCATCTGGGGTGATCGCATGGATGGATCTACGCTGGCGCCGTTTATCGACTATGACAATGGCGGTAGCGCAGCCGATTGGACTGCCACCCTGGATGGCGTGCTGACACTGGACTTCGACACCGTCATCCCCGGCCACGGACCCCTGCTGACGAAAAACGAGATCAGAGAATTCAAGGACAAATTTGACAGATTGGTCATGCGCATAACGCGTCTCATAGAGTCAGGTGTCACCCGTAATGACATCGCCGACAGACTCAACATCGAGGACCTGAACTGGCCGCTGGCGCCGGATCGTATCCAGGCAATCTTCGATGAACTTGCGGAGTAATCCAGCTGTGCTAAGCGATAACAAATATGGAGAATTTGAATGAACAGTTGGCAAATTGGCGAGGTGAAGATTAGCTGTATCGTAGAAACTATTTTACCTGTTGCCTACTACGAAAAGTATCCGTTCATGCGCGAGGCGACACCGCAGGCGCTGCAGGAAATTCCCTGGTTGTATCCCAATTTCGTCAGCCCGGAAGGCGTGCTTCAACTCTCCATACACGCACTGCTGGTGGAAGCGCCGGGTCTGCGCCTGTTGGTAGATACCTGCATCGGTAATGATAAGCCGCGCAAGATTACAGGCAACGAAAGTTTACACACCGAGTTCTTGCAATATTTGAAAGCGACAGGCTGTCCCCGCGAGACTATCGATATTGTGGTGTGCACCCATCTGCATGTCGATCACGTTGGCTGGAACACCATGAAGGACGGAGACCAATGGGTGCCAACATTTTCCAACGCACGTTATTTGATTGGTCGGCGGATACCAGCGAGGATCAGGTGCCTGTAATGCAGGACTCGGTGACGCCGATATTTGATTCTGGTTTGGCCGATCTGGTCGAATCCGAGCATATCGTTTCACCCCATATTCGATTGTTTCCAACTCCCGGCCACACCCCCGGGCACGTCAGCGTGATGATCGAGTCCGAAGGCGAGACGGCGATGATTACCGGCGATACCATGCACCACCCCTGCCAGATTGCCAGGCCAGATTGGAGCGTGACTTTCGATGAGGATCAGGCTGCTGCAGCCAGTTGTCGCAAGAGCCTTCTGGAGGACGTTGCGGATTCCTCGGTACTGGTAATTGGAACCCACTTCGCTTCTCCCACTGCAGGGAAAATTATCAGGGATGGCGATACTTACAAGTTTGTAAGTTAGTTCTAACTAGTCTCGCCTACACGCACGATCAATCCCCACCGGCTGTGCAGATGGAGACCTGAC
>Ga0310122_10000049_pt1 | contig 78867 bp, 79 predicted proteins | sample CB6_Bottom_1051__FD_203503 | JGI IMG/M metagenome (GOLD analysis project Ga0310122, IMG submission 203503) | Marine microbial communities from Western Arctic Ocean, Canada - CB6_Bottom_1051 | ecosystem: Environmental > Aquatic > Marine > Oceanic | place: Canada: Western Arctic Ocean | collected... | reverse complement strand
TGTCTTGAATGCCGTTAGGTAGGTCAACGAAGGTGTCTGACACTTCAGCAAAGCGCCAATTTCCAGATAACCCTACGTAAGGCAGCAGTTGCCAATTGGCTAAGCTACCATCGATAAAGCCTTTCGGGCCTGAATAGAATAGGTTGGGTGTCGCGCCAAATTGAGGGTCACTCTTAGTGGAGAAAACACTTTCACCATAGGTGATGCTGCCTCCGATGATTCCGAATTCTTTATCGGCAACGTCTTCATTGGCAAAGACTTCATCAGCAAAGTCCTCACCGGCAAAAGAAAGTTGGGTGCTGCCAAAAACAATGGATAGCGAGAGGGCGATTCGACGAATCATAAGCAATACTCCGTTATTGTAATAAATATCAAGAACGGAGTATGTCGATTAAAATTTCATCGGGGCTATAGCGGCTAAATGACGACTTCTAAAGTTGTCGTCATTAGAAAGGCTGTGGTTAGCGTTTTGCTAACAGGCGATCGAGGTGGTTTGCGAACTCACGACGGTCGGTTTGAGAAAGGGTGCTTGGTCCGCCAGTTTGGATGCCACTTGAACGCATAGTATCCATAAAGTCTCGAATATTGAGACGCGCTTTGATGGTTTCTTTGGTGTAAAGCTCGCCGCGAGAACTTAAAGCAAGCGCACCTTTGGTGATCACTTCATCCGCCAGAGGAATGTCAGAGGTAATCACCAGATCGCCGGGTTCAGTGCGTTTTACGATTTCATCATCAGCAATATCAAATCCGCTTGGTACTTGAATTGAGTGAATGTTATTACGCTTGGGAACGGGAACCAAATGGTTCGCGACAAAGGTACATTCGACCCCTGTGCGTTCAGCTGCGCGTACGATTGTTTCACGGATAACCTTGGGACAAGCGTCCGCATCAACCCATATCTTCATAGTGTTCTATTTCTCTGTTAGCTTATTTATCGGTCAACTTATTGCTCAGTTGCCTTACTAACCAGTTAGCTTATTGTTCAGTTGCCTTACTGACCAGTTAGCTTATTGGCCAGTTAACTTATTGTTCAGTTAACTTATTACTCTGTTAATTTGGCTTCAAGCGTGGCAACGCGAGCGGTAAGTTCAAGGATTTGCTTTTCAAGTTGGCTAACACGATCAAGTGTCGGCTCTTCTTGTGTCGCGACTTCCACTTTAGGGACGCGATTGGCGCTTTTCCAGCTTTTGATAGTCGTGATTAAAGCGGGCATCGGAACGGATGTGCTCATACGAGCTTTAACTAAAGCAACTGTCGGCTCTTTCCCTTGTGCTTGCAGTCCTTCAAGCACTGATTTCAACTCTTCAGACACATCTTTTGTCAGCATGTTGACCTCCATTTTTAGTCTTTGGTCATTTTACTCGCTCCGGTGAATGATAGCGAATCATAAAACCGCCCATAGCTTGTGAGAGATCTCTTACAAAGGCTGTGAGATAACACGAATACATCACTAGAGAGATTTAAGTGCATATGGTTAAGCTTTTGAATTTTAATTGTTTTATATAATTAACAACTTTATTGAATTGAAAGTGTGATGCAAATCTATTGTCCAAAATCCTAAATCGCGTAAATTAAACCTTGTCGGAAGGATTCTGACACGGAACAGGAAAGCACCAAGGATTTGGTTATCTTCAGGATGAAGATTTGGTTACTTAGGATTGAGTAGTCAAGCATGGAGCGTAAGGACATTGTAGGGATACAGCCAGTTAACAGGAAGTTAGCTGCAACGGAATGACAATGGACACCTTTAGGATTTAAAGGGTTGGATTAGCATCAGGACGATGTAAAGGACACCGCTCACGGAACAAGTGATGTGCGCTAACTAGGATTGTTAGCTTTCAGGATGATTGGACACCGCTAGGACGGCGAAGTAAAGGAAAGAGCTGAAGGATTACAGCCACTATTATGGATGATGCATGGAGCATTTATTAGTAGCCGGACTGCTGCGAGTAAGACCCTAGCCCTGACACTTCGGTGTCGGGGCTTTTCTTTTCCTGAGGCTTTTCTCTATCTAGGAGGCTCTTTTTAATTCAGGAGCTTTTACCTAAGCGCGCGACATCTGCTTTTCTGCTAATGGTCAACACAAGGAGTGTTTTATGACGATAGCAACCTCAAGAACGCTGTTGGTACCTTATACCGAACAGCTACAACACGACTTTATCAAGTTGAATTGCTGCCCCATTAATCGTGCTGAAATGAACGGGCCGCATTCGATTGCCTCTGCAAAACACCTATTTCAAGAAATATTGAACGACAACGTTGGGTTTTGTCGTGCCATTATCCATAACCAAACCCGTGAATACCTTGGACATTTGTTTGTTTCGTCTGAGGAAGGGAAGCATGAACTGGGATTTATTCTAGACAAGGAGTTTTGGAATCAAGGTCTTGCTAGCGAAGTGCTAAAACCTTTCTTCAGTTTGGTGTGTTTTGAAGAGCACCTAACGAATGTTGTTGCGACCGTTAATGTCGGTCATAACCCATCGATTAAGTTACTCGAAAAGTTAGGCTTTGCATTTAAAGAGACCAAACAAGATCAGTTTGGCCCTTATCATGAATATCGTTATACCGAGTTTTGCGACGTTACATTCTATGAGGCTGTAGCTCAAACCGCATAGAGCGGAAGCCGACCATAGTCAGTTTTCCTTGGTACAGATCATCACCCAATGCTGAAAACTCAAATTGGTACACAGTGTGCCAGCGCCAAATGGTGGTTAGCTCATGGCGCATCTTAAATTTATGACCACTGAAGGCAACGCTTAGTAGTTGCAAGTCGAGCTCTTTACATTTTCTCGCAATGGCAGTTTTCGCAAGCTCTGATTGCCTGCGCTGCTGCCAAAAGAAAAAGCAAAAGAAGCACAGCATCAAAATAGCCAATAAGTTATCTATCATTTAATCCATACTTCCTTTTTATCTCTATTCCAATTGTCATTACAGCGTATTTCAACGAGCTATAGAGCAAACCAGTTCTTGGGTTAGTCGTCAGTCCGTTATTGAGACTTAGCCGCTTGTTGTAACTCAATCAATGCGTTGGCGAGCTCAGGTGATGGGTTCGAATTCAACAAGGGTAAAAATACCATTCTTAGTGTCGGAATCATCACTAAATCTGCAAATAACTGATTGAACAGGTTTTGATTGCCCGTTTGTGCGAGGCGCAGCAAGAATTGCTCAGCTATCGCGGGGTCTTGTAGCGCATGCCAGCTGCGACCCGCTAAACCAATCAACACTTCTTGGTGGCTCAAGCGTGGGCTAGCCAGAACTTGGTTAATGATGTTATTCGCGATCCCTTGTTCTGCACCGGAAAGGGCACGAACCAAGGCTGAAAGTAAGAACAAATCAGGCTCTTTACTAGCGATCTCATTCTCTGCAAGCTCTTGTAAGCGTTGCGCGAGTTTGTCATTGATTTGTGTGTGCTCAAGCGCGCCTAACGTCGCGTATAGCGGTTCTGATGGCAGCTTATTGATGGCTTTGCGAATAGAGACACCGTTTTGTTGGCTGCCTAAACGCGCGCACATATCGGTGATGCCTTGTAGTCCAACCGTTTTCCAGTTATCCCAACCAAGCTCACCTGTGAAGTAATGCTGAGCGTGCTCGTAATATTGGCTCGTCGCAAGGTCTAAACCTGCTCTTACTTGGCTATGAAATACAGCCATTTTGTCTTCAGAAGGCTTGAAGGTATAAGGGTTGTTTGACAGCTTTTGCTGTTGCTCTTCGCTGATGTCACCGTTTAAACGCGTGCCCATCGCTTCGATAACAAACTTAAGAAAATTACCCACATCGCCTTGATGCAGTAGGCCTCTTTCGTCTAGCTTGAATTTTAGAAACCAAATCCATGGCTGTTTGTGTTCGTTCCAGTAGCTAATGGCTAAGTGAGCTTGTTTCTGAAGTGGAAACGGGTATGGCTGTTTCCCCTGCTCAACATCAGAGAATAGGGTGTTGTCGATCTTCTGGATACGGCGACCTAGGTCGTAGATATCGTATTGGCAACCGCTATTCTTTAGCAACTGAGTGAGCGTGTGAATCGTTTCCATAGTAATAAAGCTCCTAACTTTCTTTCCTAAATAGATGGTACTCTATGCCCCAATTTCAAGGTCACTAGATAAATAACTTGGTGAAAAATGACAGCAGCCACAAAGTTACCTCTTTTACTTCAACAATTAGAACAACAAATGCGCCAATGTTCCCTATGGAGCGATGTTTCACCTTCGGATGAAGCTCTGGCGAGCGTTGAGCCTTTTGCGATTGACTCACTACAGCCAGAAGAGTGGTTGCAGTGGATCTTTATCGTAAAGATCAACGCAATGATGGATGCCCAAATGAGCCTACCGAGAGGCTTTGCGATTCATCCTTATTTTGGTGAAGTATGGAAAAATGAGGCAGAAAAAGCTGAACTGCTAGTGACGATTCAGAGTATTGATGAGGTATGTGCGTAATGTTAGAGATCATTTATCAAGATGAGTACTTTGTCGCGGTGAATAAGCCAGCCGGCATGCTAGTACACCGCTCATGGCTCGATAAACACGAGACTCAATTTGTTATGCAGACACTGCGAGATCAAATTGGTCAGCATGTATTTCCATTGCATCGCTTAGACAGACCGACATCTGGTGTGTTGGTGTTTGCGTTGTCGAGCGAGGTTGCTTCACAGGTGATGCCGATGTTCGCTAACCATGAGATGCAAAAAACCTATCATGCGATTGTTCGTGGTTGGATAGAAGAGGGCGACACGCTCGATTATGCACTCAAGGTCGAGTTGGATAAGATCGCAGACAAGTTTGCAAAAGAAGATAAAGAACCACAAGAAGCTGTCACCGTTTACGAGCCGTTAGCGAAAGTCGAAGTGCCGTATTCAACAGGCCGTTTTCCTACTAGTCGTTATTGCTTAGTTGAGGTGATGCCTAAGACAGGACGTAAACATCAGCTGCGTCGTCACATGGCTCATCTAAGACATCCAATCGTTGGCGATACTTCACATGGTGATGGTAAGCACAACCGACTGTTCCGCGATGATTTAGATTCGCACCGTTTGTTGTTGCACGCTTCTGAGTTGCGTTTCATTCATCCTTTTACAAAGAAAGAATTACTAATGAAGGCCAGCCTAGATGAAACGTGGCTAAGGTTGTTTGAAACCTTTGAGTGGGATACCAGCTTGGTGAATGCTGAAGTACGGTCGTCTAAGTAAAGACCAGGCGTCTAGTAAACATAGAAAATAGAATAAAAATAAAGGGCTGATAGTGATATCAGCCCTTTTTGTGTCTATGCAATCTTAGCGGTAAAACTAATGTTAGTTAGTCGCTCATCGCGGGATCATTTCAGTTTTTCTAGATCGGCTTCGATCTCTGCGATCTTACTTGATACAACCTTCTCTAAGTGGCGTAAGTCGGTAAGGATCTTCTGCTTCACATCGACCTCAGCGGTTGGCGTCGGTTTGGTGATCTTGTTGAGTTCATCAATCACAAGAGTGAGGTTGCGGTTAATCTCTGTCACTTCTTTGTATTGATTATTGCCGCCGCTAACAAGCACACTTTTTACTTGTCGTGGGTACTTAAACTTAACACTTTTCGCGAACAGTTCACCTTTCTGCTTACGAAAGTAAATCTTCAGGATATCTTTATGAGCTTCTTGGCGAAGGGAGTAACGTTCAATCTGTTTAGGTTCGTGGATACCTAAGCCAGTGAGGTTTGGATACATAAGCGACCTCTAGGTTATGAATGTAATACTTTTATGTAATTGACTTGATCAATGTAGCAGCCTAACGACGAGCTAGATAGTTGATATCTGTGAATTGATTGTAAGTTGTGGGCAAGATCGCTCTCTATCTTTGCCCACACTTATTTGGCTATTAAAGCTATTCCTAGAGCTAAACTTGTTTCCTAGTAATAACTTACTTCTAGCACTAAATTAGCTTTCTAAGGTGCGAGTTCTGAAACATGCTCAGTTAACCTTTCTCTTAGCGCTTGTTCCTGTTCTTCAGACAGTCTGCCTCCCGCGTCACTGGTCAGAATAAACAAATCTTCAGCTCTCTCACCTATCGTGGTGATTTTCGCACCGTGCAAGTTGATGTCTAATTCTGCAAAGGTTGCACCGACTTGAGCCAACAACCCTGGCGTATCAAGAGCTCTTAACTCCATCAAGGTGCGTTTCTTACTCTTGGTTGGTAGGAACTCAACTAAGGTTTTTACCTTGAAATGCTGCAAGTTACGTGGCGTACGACGAGTCTTAATCTTAGTTGGGCGGCCATCAGCCAGAACATGAGTTAGATGCTTAGCGACGGCTTTGTGTCTTGCTTCATCAATCGCTTCGCCGTGCTGATCCAGTACGATAAAGGTATCCAAAACGTGGCCATCTTTACTGACCATGACTTGTGCGTCGTGAACGTTAAAGTTGCGTCTGTCGAGCTCGGCAACCACGGTCGCAAAAAGTGCCGCTTGGTCTTTACAGTAAACGAATACCTCTGTGCCGCCACGTGTCGCTTTTTGGCTGATAAGCACTAAAGGTTGACTCGGATCTTCTAAGCGAAGTAAGTGTTCACAGTGCCATGCGATTTGAGTGTGTGTATGACGCAAGAAATAGTCAGCTTTGAAACGCTGCCACAACACCTCAATCTCACGAGCCGTGAAGCCTTCTTTACGCAGCAGTGCAGATGCCATTTGCTGGTTATGACGAATACGGTCTCTGACATCAACTGGGTTTTCTAAGCCGCGGCGCAGTGCGCGCTGCGTAGAGTGGAACAGTTCTGCGAGTAGGGTACGTTTCCAGCTGTTCCATAGTTCTGGGTTGGTTGCACAGATATCGGCTACCGTTAGGCACACCAGCAGTTCTAACGACTCTTCGTCGCGTACTTTCTTGGCGAACTCTGTGATTACGTCCGGATCGTAGATATCACGGCGTTGAGCGGTCACTGACATTAACAGGTGGTTTTGTACTAGCCACGCGACTTGTTTGGCTTCTGGCTTTGATAGCCCGTGCTCAATACAGAAAGAGTAAGCTTCAACAGCGCCAATTTCTGAGTGGTCTCCGCCGCGGCCTTTACCTATGTCGTGGAAGATAGCCGCCAGAATCAACAGCTCTTTCTTTTGAACTCGTGGATACACTTCACAACAGATAGGGTGCTTATCGTGGTTCTCGATTTGGCCAAAGCGGTTGATGTGTTTGAGTAGGCGAATACTGTGTTCATCTACGGTGTAAACGTGAAAAAGATCAAACTGCATTTGACCAACAATTTGGCTCCACTGTGGCAAATAGGCCGATAGCACGCCCAATTTATGCATCAAACTAAAGGCTTTGTGCAGTGCATTTGGGTGGCGAACCAAATCCATGAACTTGTCACGAGCTTCAGGAATGGTATGCAAGAAGCGATTCAATCGGCGACGTGCGGTTCGCAGTTGTCGCAATGTTGGTGGGCTTACCCCTTCGATAGAAGAGTCATTCGCGATATGGATAAACATATCGAGAATCGTTTCTGGTCTCGCTTGGAATAAGGCCGGCTTACGCGCTTCGATCAATGAACCTCGACGTTGGAAGTCGTTGTCGAGAATCTCGGCTTCTTGTGTTTGACCGCCATTGATGATCGCTTGATCGAACAACTTAAGCAGCATCTTATTGAGCTCAGCTACGCGGCGAAGTGTTCGATAGAACTCTTTCATCATCATCTCGACGCCACGGTTGCCTTCACCACTGTAACCTAGGTGTTCCGCTACCTGAGCTTGATGGGCAAACGTGAGACGGTTGTCGTAACGGCGCAGTTCAATGTGCAGTGCAAAGCGAACACGCCACAAGAAATCTTGGCACTCGACCAACTCACGATACTCAGCATCGGTTAGAAAGCCGTATTTGCTCATCTCCAATAAAGACGTTGCACCAAAATGTCGACGCGCAACCCAGCTCAGGGTGTGGATGTCTCTGAGCCCTCCCGGAGTCGATTTGATGTCCGGTTCTAAATTATAGGTGGTGTCGTGGTAGCGAGCATGACGCTCTCTCTGTTCTTGAATCTTAGCCTTGTAAAAGGTCTCACTTGGCCAAAATGAATCGGAATGAATCTTTAGCTTAAGTTCTTGAAATGTGTCTTCGCTGCCACACAGTAAGCGTGACTCTTGCAGGTTAGTGGCAACGGTTAAATCATCGGTGCCGATCTCAAGACATTCTGCAATGGTACGCACCGCGTGGCCAACTTCGAGTTTCAAATCCCAGAGTAGGGTAATGAATTGACTGACTTTTTCACCCAGTGCGGGTGGCAGTGTTTTTTGCGAGACGATGAGGATATCAATATCGGACAAAGGGTGTAGTTCACCACGGCCATAGCCTCCCACCGCAACAAGTGAAATATGAGGCAGTTTGTTGAATCCAAAATGCTCCCATAAACGATTGAGAAGCAAATCCATGTATTCGGAACGAAGCAGCACCAAATCGGTGACTGGATGATGATTCAGAAATTCATTTTTTTGATACTGCGTGAAGATTTCGAGCTGATTTTTTATTTCGCAGATTTCAATTTGTTCGTCATTGAACGTAAGGGGACATTGATAAGGCATAGTCTGCTATCCGTGCAAGCAAATGAGAATAGTAAACAATTTAACAGAAGCTGATGGAAAATCGAAATTGAGCGGATAAAAAAATATCCTCGACAGGCGAGGATATTTTTAAAAGTCTGAGGTATTCAGCTTGTTGAACTAAGCGTTCTTCATGATACGTGGGATCGTATCGTCGCTGCGTAGTGTTAGTACCTCACAACCAGTATCCGTTACAACTAGAGTGTGTTCCCATTGAGCTGAGTTCTTGCTGTCTGCTGTGTACACTGTCCAGCTATCTTCGTCATCTAGACGACAGCCAAACTTACCCGCATTGATCATTGGCTCGATTGTGAAACACATGCCTGCTTTCAGTACGGTACGGTCGCTGTTTTTGTAGTGAACGACTTGTGGATCTTCGTGGAACTCAGAACCAATACCGTGGCCACAGTAATCTTTTACAATAGAGAATTTAGCGCGTGGGTTGTTCTTGTTGTTTGTTTTGATGTACTTCTCAATAGCAGTACCGATTTGGCCAAGTTGAACACCTGGTTTAACCTGACGCATGCCTTCGTAAAGTGCTTCTTGAGCAACCATACACAGACGTTTGTTTGCTGGAGAAACTTCACCCACAAGGAACATCTTAGATGTGTCACCGTGGTAGCCTTGTGGACGAACACTTAGATCAGCATTTTCGTCATCAGGAACAATCACAGTGATATCAACGTTTAGAATGTCGCCATCTTTTAGTACTGCAGGTTTGAATTGACCTGTGCTACCCGTCTCATCTTGTGATGCTGGAATACCGTGACACACGATGTGGTTGATAGAAGTACAGATTGACTTAGGGAAACCGTGGTAATCAAGTGGTGCTGAGTATGCGCCTCTTTCTAGAGCGTACTCATGACAGATTTGGTTTAGCTCTTCTGTCGTTGTACCCACTTGGATGTGAGGTTCAATCATCTCTAGAATTTCTGAAGCCAGCTTGCCGGCAACGCGCATTTTTTCAATTTCTTCAGCAGTTTTAATTTTTACAGCCATTGCATATCTCTTAAATTTGGTAGCACCTAAGTGTGCATATTGGGGCTATTCTAGCAGTGCAGTATTTTAGCGCAACATTCTGATACCCATATAATGCTGGTGGACATTACTAAGCATGATTGAATAGTGTTCAAATTTAGACAGTTTGTCTCTTGTGTTATTGATACTCTTTATAAGAGAAATACAGCGTCAAAGATCAGTATAGCAGTCGCCATTTTTAGATTTTTTTCTAGCCATAGATAGACAAAATATGGTATAAAGCGCGCCGGACATCAGGACTGTTTTCTCCATTTGGCGAAACAAGCTTTGTGTCCACTAACTTATTTCTTTAAATCACACACATTCCGACACATGTTCCGGGGTGCCTCAACAACACAGATAACGGCTGAAAAGTGGTTAGTTGTTAGGGGTCGGATTCATGGGGAGTGTGGAGGCCTAACCCCATAGAGGATTTTAAAATGGCAACTGTATCAATGCGCGATATGCTTAAAGCTGGTGTTCACTTCGGTCACCAAACTCGTTACTGGAACCCAAAAATGAAGCCATTCATCTTTGGTGCTCGTAGCAAAGTTCATATCATCAACTTAGAAAAAACTGTACCAATGTTCAACGAAGCTCTAGCTGAAATTGCTAAAGTTGGCGAGAAGAAAGGTAAAGTTCTTTTTGTTGGTACTAAGCGTGCTGCATCTGAAGCTGTTAAAGAAGCTGCTATCAACAGCAACCAGTTCTACGTTAACAACCGCTGGTTAGGCGGTATGCTAACGAACTACAAAACTGTTCGTCAGTCTATCAAGCGTCTGAAAGAACTTGAAGCGCAAGCTCAAGACGGTACTTTCGACAAGCTTACTAAGAAAGAAGCTCTAATGCGTACTCGCGAAATGGAGAAGCTAGAGAAATCTCTTGGTGGTATCAAGAACATGGGCGGCCTACCGGACGCTCTATTCGTAATCGATGCTGATCACGAACACATCGCAGTTAAAGAAGCTAACAACCTAGGTATCCCAGTTTACGCTGTAGTTGATACTAACTCTAACCCAGACGGCATTGACTTCATCATTCCTGGTAATGACGATGCAATCCGTGCAGTACAGCTTTACCTTAACGCTGCTGCTGACGCGGTTAAAGAAGGCCGTAACAAAGACGTTGTTATCGCTGCTGCTGCTGAAAAAGACGGTTTCGTAGAAGCTGAATAATAGCGGCTCTGAGCCATATTTAGTTCATATTAAGCGGTCATAATCGATGGCTTAAGAACTGAATACAGTCAATATCAGGGGCCAATTAATTAGGCCCCTGTTTGTTATCTTTTTTAGAATTTACTGAGGAATAGAGAATGGCAACTGTAACTGCAGCTCTAGTTAAAGAACTTCGTGAACGCACAGCTGCGGGCATGATGGAATGTAAAAAAGCGCTTGTTGCTGCTGAAGGCGACATCGAGCTAGCAATTGAAAACATGCGTAAATCTGGCGCAGCGAAAGCAGCTAAAAAAGCTGGTAACGTTGCTGCTGAAGGCACAATCATCATTAAAGAAGACGCTGGCGTTGCTGCTCTTCTTGAAGTGAACTGCCAAACTGATTTCGTAGCTAAAGATGCAGGTTTCCTTGCATTCGCTAACGAAGTTGCTGAAGCTGCTCTAGCTGAACGTCTAGACATCGTTGCACTTCAAGCTAAATTTGAAGACGCACGTATCGCTCTAGTAACTAAGATCGGTGAGAACATCAGCATCCGTCGCGTTGAGCTAATCGAAGGTGTTGCACTTGCTTCTTACCGTCACGGCGAGAAAATCGGTGTTGTTGTTGCTGGTGAAGGCGAAGCTGAAACGCTTAAGCACATCGCTATGCACGTTGCTGCTTCTAAGCCGGAGTACGTTAACCCATCTGACGTACCTGCTGACGTAGTAGAAAAAGAAAAAGCTGTTCAAGTTGAAATCGCTATGAACGAAGGCAAACCACAAGAGATCGCTGAGAAAATGGTTATCGGCCGTATGAAGAAATTCACGGGCGAAGTATCTCTTACTGGTCAAGCTTTCATCATGGAACCTAAGAAAACTGTTGCTGACATTCTTAAAGAGAAAGGCGCATCAGTTACTACCTTCGTTCGTTTAGAAGTTGGTGAAGGTATCGAGAAAGCGGCTGAAATGAGCTTCGCAGACGAAGTTGCAGCGGTACAACAAGGTTAATCCTTAGTGTATTGATTGAAAAAGACCGTGGCAAATGCTGCGGTCTTTTTATGAATAATGAATTATTTTTCGGCTGTTAGCTGTTATGAATGCAAACTGAGCTCTTCAGTTTTTATCCATGACTGTTAATCATCAACTCTTTGGAAGGTAAACTCCATGACTACGAACCCTAAACCGGCGTATCAACGTATTCTGTTAAAACTTAGCGGCGAAGCACTACAAGGCGAAGAAGGTTTTGGTATTGACGCGACGGTCCTTGATCGTATGGCTCAAGAAGTAAAAGAATTGGTTGAACTAGGTGTTCAAGTAGGCGTTGTTATCGGTGGTGGTAACCTTTTCCGTGGTGCAGGCCTTGCTGAAGCAGGTATGAACCGCGTTGTTGGTGACCACATGGGTATGCTAGCAACGGTAATGAACGGCCTTGCAATGCGTGACGCCCTGCACCGTGCTTACGTAAATGCACGTGTAATGTCAGCTATCCCTCTTAAAGGTGTGTGTGACGACTACAACTGGGCAGATGCAATCAGCCAACTACGTCAAGGTCGTGTTGTGATCTTCTCAGCTGGTACTGGTAACCCATTCTTCACTACAGATTCTGCTGCGTGTCTACGTGGTATCGAAATTGAAGCTGACGTAGTTCTAAAAGCGACAAAGGTAGATGGCGTATTTACTGCTGACCCAGTAGCAAACCCAGACGCAGAGCTGTATGATACGTTGTCTTACAACACTATTCTTGAAAAAGAACTTAAAGTGATGGATTTGGCTGCATTTACGCTAGCACGTGATCACAAAATGCCAATCCGTGTATTTAACATGAATAAACCAGGCGCATTACGTCGCGTGGTTATGGGTGAAACTGAAGGTACATTAATCAGCGACGCTGACTAATTTTTCGGGCTTACTGAGGTGTTATGCTTTGGTAAGCTTATCCTTATCACTCCAAATAAAAAGCTTTCTTGAAGAAAGAACATAATCAAGGTGAAATTGTGATTAACGAAATCAAAAAAGACGCTCAAGAGCGTATGGATAAAAGTGTAGATGCACTTAAAAATAGCCTGCAAAAGATTCGTACAGGCCGTGCTCACCCAAGCCTACTGTCTGGTCTTACTGTAGAGTACTACGGTGCACCAACGCCTTTGGCTCAAGTTGCTAACGTTATTGCAGAAGATGCACGTACACTAGCAATTACAGTGTTTGATAAAACACTGACTCCTTTAGTTGAAAAAGCAATCCTGACATCTGACCTAGGCCTAAACCCTATGTCTGCTGGCACGGTTATTCGTGTACCACTTCCAGCGTTAACGGAAGAGCGTCGTAAAGACCTTGTTAAAATCGTTCGTGGTGAAGCTGAAGGTGGCCGTGTTGCTATCCGTAACATTCGTCGTGACGCGAATGGCGATCTAAAAGCACTTCTGAAAGACAAAGAAATCTCTGAAGATGAAGATCGTAGAGCACAAGACGAAATTCAAAAGCTAACTGACATTGCGGTTAAGAACGTAGATGAAGTTCTAGCAACTAAAGAAAAAGAGTTGATGGAAGTTTAATTTTCCATATTCTTTTCTTTCAGGAAAAACGCTGTACTCACGGTTCAGCGTTTTTTTATGCTACTCTGTTCGACTATTAGAATTTGATTCACTCTTTTATGCATAATTCTCAAGCGTTCACAGACTCTCTTCCTAAACACATTGCTATCATTATGGATGGTAATGGCCGCTGGGCAAAAGCTCAGGGCAAGCCTCGCGTCTTTGGTCATAAAAACGGTGTTCAAGCCGTTCGTAAAACCATCTCTTCATCTGCCAGACTTGGCATTAAGGCCGTTACACTTTTTGCGTTTAGTAGCGAAAACTGGCGTCGTCCTGAAGAAGAAGTCGGTATCTTGATGGAACTGTTTATTTCAGTGCTGTCGAGTGAAGTGAAAAAACTTCATAAAAATAATCTACAATTGCGTGTTATTGGTGATAAAAGTCGTTTCAATGATCGACTACAAAAGAAGATAGAAGAAGCAGAAGCTTTGACTAGCACCAATACGGGTATGGTTATTAATATTGCTGCTAACTATGGCGGCAAGTGGGATATCCAGCAGGCAATGACCTCAATTGCTCAACAGGTAAAGTCTGGCGATATTAATGTAGATGACATTGATGAAGCTATGATTACACAGCACCTGACTATGGCAGATATTCCTGAAGTTGACCTACTTATCCGCACCAGTGGCGAGTGCCGCATTAGTAACTTTATGCTTTGGCAATTGGCTTACGCCGAAATGTATTTCACTGAACAATTCTGGCCAGACTTTAATGAAGACAGCTTAGTAGAAGCTGTGACTTGGTTTGTAAACCGCGAGCGTCGTTTTGGATGCACTGGTGAGCAAATTAAAGCTCTGATGGACAGTTAATAAGGATTTTTTGGTTTGAAACAACGAATTATTACGGCGTTGATTTTAGCTCCCCTAGTTATTCTAGGTATTTTCGAGTTATCACTTCCCACGTTTATTCTTTCACTAGCAGTAATCTCGCTATTGGGCTTTTGGGAGTGGACTCAGTTTGTTGAAAGCAAATCGCGTTATTTAGCGCTGATTCCCACGGTTGTAGTCAGTGCTGCAAGTTTTGCTTTTATCCCTTTTGATGCATTTAGCCTTAATCATTTATCTAGCGCTCACTACACCATTCTAACGATTGGCTCTATTTGGTGGGTAATAGCGAGTGGTATGGCAGTGACTTATCCGAAGTCTATGCCCGCATGGAAAGATTCTTCTCTCCTTCGTCACGCATTTGGCGTGCTGACTCTGCTGCCATTTTTTTGGAGTGTGGTTATTCTGCGCGCTAACGGTATCGATGTTGATCCTTACCACGGTGCAAAATTGGTGATGTTTGTTTGTTTGCTCGTTTGGGCTGCTGACAGCGGTGCTTATTTTTCAGGAAAGAGTTTTGGTAAGCGTAAAATGGCACCGGCGGTAAGCCCTAATAAGACGATTGAAGGTCTTATTGGTGGCATTATTACAGCGGTGATCATAGCTTGGATTTTTGCTGACTTATTTGATATCCAATTCACAAGTCCTCTTCACATGATTGTAATTACCCTTGTGACTGTCGTTATCTCTGTTCTTGGTGACCTTGTTGAAAGCATGTTTAAGCGTGTTTCAGGGGTGAAAGACAGCAGTAATCTGATTCCTGGTCATGGTGGTATACTTGATAGAATAGATAGCTTAACGGCTGCATTCCCTGTCTTTGCTCTGCTTTATTTAGCATTCTAATAATAAAGGGCAGTGATTCTGCCCTTTATTTCATTTCTACGGTCATATGTGATGCGAAATCTAACTATCCTTGGCGCTACCGGCTCAATTGGTGCAAGTACACTAAAAGTCGTTGAACAAAACCCAGATCTCTATTCGGTCGTGGCACTGGCTGCTGGGTCGAATGTCGAAAAGATGTTGGCGTTAGTTGAAAAGTGGCAACCAAGCTATATTGCTATGGCTTGCCCTGATGCAGCATCTCAGCTGACTGAAATGCTGTCCGCTAATTACCCTAACGTTACAGTACTTTCAGGCCCAGAAGGCATGTGTCAGGTTGCTTCTCTAGAGGAAGTGGACACGGTAATGGCTGCGATTGTGGGAGCGGCAGGTTTACTTCCTACGATGGCTGCGGTTAAGGCTGGTAAGCGTATTTTGCTTGCTAATAAAGAAGCCTTGGTGATGTCTGGACAGTTGTTTATAGACGCCGTGGAAAAGTACGGTGCTGAACTACTTCCTGTAGACAGTGAGCATAATGCTATCTTCCAATGCCTACCGCAAAATGTACAAACCCATCTAGGTCGTTGTAATCTGGAAGAGAACGGTATCAACCATATTCTCTTGACAGGTTCTGGTGGTCCTTTCCGCTATACGGATGTTGCTGAGTTAGAATCGGTAACACCGGCTCGAGCTATTGCGCACCCTAACTGGTCTATGGGCCCTAAGATCTCTGTTGACTCTGCGACCATGATGAATAAAGGTCTTGAGTACATTGAAGCTAAGTGGCTATTTAATGCTTCTCAAGAACAGTTAAAAGTCATTATTCATCCTCAGTCTGTGATTCATTCAATGGTCCAGTACAAGGATGGCTCGGTACTTGCTCAAATGGGTGAACCCGATATGGCGACGCCAATCGCTTTGACGATGTCTTATCCTGAGCGTACAGAAGCTGGCGTTAAGCCTCTGGATTTCACCAAAGTGGGCGAGCTTACTTTTCTAGAACCCGATTTTAGCCGTTACCCATGTTTAAGGTTAGCAATTGAAGCGTGCTACCTAGGGCAGCATGCAACAACAGCAATTAATGCTGCCAATGAAATTGCAGTCGATGCCTTTTTGAACAATCGGGTTAAGTTTACCGATATTGCTGTCATTAATGAGCATGTTATGAGCAAAGTATGTGAACAATATAGCTCTGAGGGCTTAGATAGCTTGGAAAGCCTTCTTGAGCTAGATAATATGTCTCGTCAAATAGCCATTCAATTTATTAAAGAGCAGCTAGCATGAGTGGAATTCTGTGGAACTTCGCATCTTTTATTGTAGCGCTTGGTATTCTGGTTGCTGTTCATGAGTTTGGACACTTCTGGGTTGCTCGTCGTTGTGGTGTGAAAGTAGAAAAATTCTCGATTGGTTTTGGTAAATCAATTTGGAGCAAGATCGGCCGTGATGGTACTGAATACAGCTTGTCAGTGATTCCGCTGGGCGGCTACGTTAAGATGCTCGATGGGCGTGTTGACGACCTTTCTGAAGAAGAGCAGCAATACGCTTTTGACAAGAAGCCATTGTGGAAACGCACGGCGATAGTCGGTGCAGGCCCAGCATTTAACTTTATCTTTGCGGTGTTTGCGTATTGGCTGGTATTTTTGATTGGCGTGCCTGCGGTTAAACCGGTGATCGGTGAGGTCACCCCGCAATCTATTGTTGCACAAGCCGGAATTGAAACTGGAATGGAACTTAAATCTATTTCAGGAATCAAAACCGCAGATTGGGAATCAGTCAATATGGGTTTGATATCACATATTGGTGACCAATCCATGACAGTAACGGTTTCTTCTCAAGACGATATCGGCTTTGAGCAACAGGTGACGTTGGATATTTCAGACTGGTCGTTCAACCCAGAAACTGAGTCTGCAATGACAACGCTTGGTTTTAGACCGTACTCTCCAGAGGTATCAACAGTGCTTGCTCAAGTTATTGATGATGGCGCTGCATACTCTGCGGGGCTAGAAGCTGGTGACCAAATTGTTGAAATTAATGGGCAGCCAATTGAACAGTGGCAGTCGGTTGTTGAGTTGATTCGCTCGAACCCGATGAAATCCATGAACCTTATTGTACTGCGTAATGGTTTTGAACAGTCGTTGTCTATGACGCCAAAAAGTCGAGAGCTTTCTGATGGTTCAATAATCGGCTATGCGGGTATTGCTCCAGAAGTCGCAGAATGGCCAGAAGATTATCGCTTTGAGTTACAATTTGGTGTAATTGAGTCTGTAGGAAAAGCATTTGATAAAACAGGTCAAATCATTGGTTTGACGCTGACAATGCTCAAGAAGCTCATCGTTGGCGATGTCGGCTTAAACAACTTGAGTGGCCCGATTTCAATTGCTAAAGGCGCAGGTACAACCGCCGATTACGGTTTGGTTTACTTCTTAGGCTTTTTGGCTCTGATTAGTGTCAATTTGGGTATTATTAATTTGGTTCCGCTGCCTATGCTTGATGGCGGACATTTGCTCTTTTTCGCTATTGAGGCCATTACTCGTAAACCTGTCCCTGAAAAAATTCAGGAAATGGGATACAGAGTGGGAGGTGCAATCCTCTTCTCTTTGATGGCTCTGGCAATATTTAATGATTTTACTCGTCTGTGAATGGTTTCTCACAGGCATTGGTAGTAGCAAGGAATAATTAGAATAAGTATGGCGATTAAGCAAATTCTGTTCGCAAGTCTATTGGCCACTAGTGTGGCTGCGAACGGAGCACAAAACTTTGTAGTTCAAGATATCAAGATCGAAGGTTTACAGCGTGTTGCACTTGGTGCAGCTCTACTGAAAATGCCAGTGCGTATTGGCGATGAAGTGGATGAAGGCGATGTATCTGAGATCATTCGTGCACTGTATGCTTCAGGTAACTTTGAGGATGTTAAGGTCCTTCGCGATGAAGGTGTTTTAGTTGTTCAAGTAAAAGAACGACCGACCATCGCAAGCATTTCATTTTCAGGGAACAAAGCGATCAAAGAAGAGCAACTTCAGCAGAACCTAGATGCATCTGGTGTTCGTGAAGGTGAAGCCCTTGACCGCACAACGCTGAGTAACATCGAGAAAGGCCTTGAAGATTTTTACTACAGTGTTGGTAAGTACAACGCGACAGTAAAAGCGGTTGTGACACCTTTGCCACGTAACCGGTCTGACCTTAAGTTTGTATTTACTGAAGGTGTATCCGCTAAGATTCAGCAAATCAACTTTATTGGTAATGAAGTCTTCTCTGATGCTGAGCTACTGAGCCGTTTCAACCTGAATGTTGATGTTGCATGGTGGAATTTCCTTGCGGATGAAAAATACCAGAAGCAAGTATTAGCGGGTGATATCGAAGCGTTGAAATCGTACTATCTTGACCGTGGTTACCTTAAATTTAAGGTGGATTCTACACAAGTAGCGATCTCTCCAGATAAGAAAGGCGTTTACATCACGCTTGGTATTGATGAAGGCGAAGCCTACACCGTTAAAGATGTCGCGTTTCGCGGTGAGCTGATTGGCCGTGAGACTGATTTTGAAGCATTAGTTCCATTTGAAGACGGCGATACGTATAACGGCTCTTCTGTGACATCACTAGAAGAGGGCGTAAAACGTATTCTTGGTGAGTCTGGTTATGCGTACCCACAAGTACGTACTATTCCTGAATTTGACGATGAGACCAAAGAAGTATCATTGGTGATTAATGTAGAAGCGGGCAGCCGTATCTACGTTCGTGATATTCGATTTACGGGTAATAACTCGACCAAAGATGAAGTACTACGTCGTGAAATGCGTCAAATGGAAGGCAGCTGGCTTAACTCTAAGTCAATTGACACCGGTAAGAGCCGCCTTAACCGTTTAGGTTTCTTTGAAACGGTTGATGTACAAACAGTGCGTGTTCCTGGCAGTGAAGACCAAGTTGACTTGGTTTACAACGTTAAGGAAGCGAACTCAGGCAGCATCAACTTTGGTGTTGGTTACGGTACCGAATCAGGTGTCAGCTTCCAAGTTGGTTTGCAACAAGATAACTTTGCGGGTTCAGGTAACCGTGTTGGCGTAAGTGCCATGATGAACGATTACCAAAAGAACGTGAGCTTAGACTACCGTGACCCATACTGGAACCTTGATGGTGTGAGCTTAGGCGGTAAGATCTTCTACAACGAATTCGAAGCCTCTGAAGCGGGTATTGTCGACTATACCAACCAAAGTTACGGCACCAGCCTGACATGGGGCTTCCCTATGGATGAGCTGAACCGTATCGAATTTGGTGTTGGCTATACGCACAACAAGATCGGTAACGTTCCGACTTATATCCAAGTGGAACAGTTCGCGAGAAGTATTGACCAATATGGTGACGAAAACATCTTAACTGATGACTTCGATATCAATATCTCTTGGACTCGTAACAACCTTAACCGTGGTTTCTTCCCAACCGAGGGTAACCACCAACGTGCTTTCGCTAAAATGACTGTACCAGGCTCTGACGCTAAGTACTTCAAAGCTCAGTACGATGTAAAACATTACATCCCGCTGACCAAAAAGCATGAGTTCACACTTTTGATGCGTGGCCGATTAGGCTATGGTAATGGTTACGGTCAAACGGATGGTAATGATAACTTGTTCCCATTCTACGAGAACTACTACGCGGGTGGCTTTACAACGTTGCGTGGCTTTGGCTCTAACTCAGCGGGTCCAAAAGCCGTTTACGGGAGCAGTACGGGTAACAACCCAACGTACAGCTCAGCAACCGATGATTCGGTTGGTGGTAATGCGGTTGCCTTGGCAAGTTTAGAGTTAATTGTACCTACGCCGTTTGCTTCTGATGAAGCACGTAGCCAGATTCGAACCAGTGTCTTCTTTGACATGGCAAGTGTATGGGATACCGAGTTCGTAGACCGTGGTGCACCTAACAGTGGTAGCCAGTATTACTACGATTACTCTGATCCAACAAATTACCGTTCATCTTATGGTGCAGCCCTTCAATGGATGTCGCCGATGGGCCCATTGGTTTTCTCTCTAGCGAAACCCGTTAAAATTTACGAAGGTGATGATGAGGAATTCTTCACATTTACCATTGGTAGAACTTTCTAATATTTAAAGGACAATATTTTGAAAAATATGATTAAAGCAGCAGGTTTAGGCCTTGTAGTTCTTAGCTCTTCTTTCTTTGCAACAGCTGCTGAAGCTGCGCAAAAAGTGGGTTATGTAAACACTGCACAAGTATTCCAGGCTCTACCTCAGCGCGAAGTTGTTCTTCAAAAAATGCAGGAAGAGTTCAAAGATAAAGCTGCTGAGCTGCAGAGCATTCAAGCCGAAGCAAAAACTAAGATTGAAAAGCTTAAGCGTGATGGTGAACTACTAGGTCCTGACGAAGTTGAGAAGCTTCGTATCGAAGTCGGTCAACTAGATAGTAAGTACAAAATCAAAGCTCAAGCACTAGAAAAAGCAAGCCAACGTCGTGAAGCACAAGAGAAGCAGAAGCTATTCAAAGTGATTCAAGATGCTGTAACTAAAGTTGCAGAGAAAGAAGGCTACGACATGATTGTTGATATTCAAGCTCTGCAGTACGGCAAGCCGGAATACAACATTTCTGAGCAAGTAATTAAATCACTGAAATAAGTTTATGAAGAACCTGACTTTAGCCGAATTGGCAACGATTACCGGGGGAGAGCTACACGGAGACGGTACGGTTACCGTTTCAGCAGTCGCTCCTATGGATAAAGCGCAAGAAGGTAACATTACGTTCCTTTCGAACGTGAAGTACAGCAAGCACCTTGGTGACTGTAAAGCATCCGCTATTATGGTTAAAGAGAGTGAGCGCGAACTGTGTAAGACCAACGTGATTGTGGTCAGCGACCCTTACGTTGCTTTTGCTAAAGTTGCTCAAGCGCTTGATACTACTCCTGCACCCGCAGCGGCTATCGCTGATTCTGCTTCAATTTCAAGCGATGCAACCATTGGACAAAATGTGTCTATCGGTGCGAACGCTGTGATTGAGTCTGGTGTGGTACTTGGTGATGATGTGATCATCGGAGCTGGTTGTTTTATTGGTAAAAATGCAAATATTGGCACAGGCACTAAGCTATGGGCTAATGTAAGTGTTTACCATGAAGTCGTGATTGGTGACGCGTGTTTGATTCAATCAAGCACTGTCATTGGCTCTGATGGCTTTGGTTATGCGAACGAGAAAGGTGAGTGGGTTAAGATTCCACAAGTCGGTTCAGTTCGCATTGGTAACCGTGTAGAAATTGGCGCGTGTACAACCATCGACCGTGGCGCATTAGATGACACAATCATTGAAGATAACGTTATCTTAGATAACCAGCTTCAAATTGCTCACAATGTTCACATCGGATATGGTTCTGCTATTGCCGGTGGTACTATTATCGCAGGCAGCACGACGATAGGTAAGTACTGTATTATTGGTGGCGGTTGTGTGATTAATGGTCATATTGAAATCGTTGGCGGCGTTACAATCACCGGTATGGGGATGGTAATGCGCAGTATCACTGAGAAAGGCATGTACTCTTCGGGTATTCCTTTACAGCCAAACAAAGATTGGCGTAAAACAGCAACGCGTGTACATCGTATTGATGAAATGAACAAGCGTTTGAAAACCGTTGAAAAACTTATCGAGAAGAGCGCGGAATCATAATTCCAGCATTTCTAATAAAAGGCTCGCGTACAGCGAGTCTTTTTCGTTTATAATCCTTCTAATTAAATAAAGAATATACATAGGAATACGACTTTGACTACTGAACAGACAACGATGAACATTACTGAAATTCAGGAACTATTACCTCATCGCTACCCATTCTTAATGGTTGATCGTGTGACTAGCTTTGAAAAAGAAAAAACACTGACTGCGATTAAGAATGTCTCTGTTAACGAACCTCAGTTCACAGGCCACTTCCCTCAACTGCCTGTATTCCCAGGCGTGTTGATCTTAGAAGCAATGGCGCAAGCAACTGGTCTTCTAGCATTTAAATCATTTGGTGCCCCTTCTGGTAACGAGCTTTACTACTTTGCAAGTGTAGATAAAGCTAAATTCCGCAAGCCAGTAGTGCCAGGTGACCAACTGATTATCGAAGTTGAATTCTTAAAAGAGCGTCGTGGTATTGCATCGTTTAACGGCGTTGCTAAAGTTGACGGCGTAGTTGTATGTTCAGCTGAACTTAAATGTGCTCGTAGAGAGTTTTAATATGATTCATGAAACAGCGAAAATTCACCCGGCAGCAGTAATCGAAGGTGATGTAACTATCGGTGCTAACGTGACGGTTGGGCCTTTCACTTACATTGCTGGTAACGTGACAATTGGTGACGACACTGAAGTGATGTCGCATGTGGTGATCAAAGGTCACACAACCATTGGTAAAGATAACCGCATCTTCCCACACGCTGTTATCGGTGAAGAGAACCAAGATAAGAAGTACGGTGGCGAAGAGACAACAGTAGTGATCGGTGATCGCAACGTGATTCGTGAAGCCGTTCAGATCCACCGTGGTACGACTCAAGACAAAGCAACCACAGTGATTGGTGACGACAACTTACTTTGTGTAAACGCTCACGTGGCGCATGATGTAATCGTTGGTAACCACACACACATTGGTAACAACGCTATCCTTGGCGGTCATGTGACGGTTGGCGATTACGCTGGTGTAATGGCACTGTCTGCGATTCATCCGTTCTGTTCAATTGGCGCTTATGCGTACATTGGCGGCTGTTCTGCTGTTGTTCAAGATGTACTGCCGTACGTGCTTGCACAGGGTAACCATGCGGCTCCATTTGGTCTTAACCTAGTGGGCCTGAAGCGTAACGGATTTGAGAAACCAGAAATTCGTGCACTACAGAAAGCGTACAAAGAGTTATACCGTTCAGGTAAAACACTTGAAGAAGCGAAAGCGGCTTTAGTTGAAATGGCGAAAGAGTTTACTTCGATTACTCCTATGCTAGAAATGCTAGAGAACTCTGAGCGCGGTATTATTCGTTAATACTTGATATGATTGGTATAACAAAAAGATCGCTACTCATTGGGCGGTCTTTTTTGTTTTAGGCAAGAAGGGAATTGGAAAACTATGGTACAGCAAGAAGCAGCAACCAATAGCTCGGACTTTGTTTCGAATGAACCTCTACGCGTAGGTATCGTCGTCGGAGAACTCTCGGGTGACACGCTTGGCGAGGGTTTTATTAAAGCGGTCAAATCACAATATCCGAATGCTGAATTCGTGGGTATTGGTGGACCAAAAATGAAAGCGCTTGGTTGTGAGTCTCTTTTCGAAATGGAAGAGCTTGCCGTGATGGGGCTTGTAGAAGTGCTTGGTCGTTTACCTCGTTTGTTAAAAGTGAAAGCGGAACTGGTTAAGTATTTCACTCAAAACCCGCCAGATGTCTTCGTTGGTATCGATGCGCCAGATTTTAACCTAAGACTTGAATTGGATCTTAAGAACGCGGGTATTAAGACCGTTCATTATGTCAGCCCTTCAGTATGGGCATGGCGTCCAAAGCGTATCTTTAAAATCGACAAAGCAACCGACTTGGTACTGGCTTTCTTGCCGTTCGAAAAGGCATTCTACGATAAATATAATGTTGCTTGTGAATTTGTTGGCCATACATTGGCAGACACCATTCCACTCGAACCGAATAAAAAAGAAGCTCGCGAGCTTTTAGGTTTAGATCAAGATAAGCCTTGGCTAGCCGTATTACCGGGTAGTCGCGGTGGTGAGATGAGTTTGATTGCTCAACCCTTTATTGAGACTTGTCAGCGTATTAAGCAAAAATACCCTGATATCAACTTTGTTGTTGCGCTCGTTAATGAGCAGCGTAAAAAGCAGTTCACTGAAATTTGGCAATCGACGGCACCTGAACTTGAATTTACATTGGTAGAAGATACCGCCACCAACGTGATTACCGCTGCTGATTCTGTTCTGTTAGCTTCGGGTACTGTTGCTCTCGAATGCATGTTGCTGAAACGCCCAATGGTCGTTGGCTACAAAGTAAATAAACTGACGGGTTATATTGTTAAGAAATTATCGATTACGGAGTTCGTATCGTTGCCGAACATTTTGGCTGGCGAAGAGATTGTGAAAGAGCATATTCTTGAAGAGTGTCACCCAGACTTCTTGTTTCCGTCTGTCGATAAGATGCTATCCGCTGATAACAGCGCATTAATCGAACGCTTTACCGAGATGCATCATTGGATTCGTAAAGACGCGGATAAACAAGCCGCTAATGCGGTATTGAAATTGATAGATCGACCATGTGTTGAGTCATAAAGTGCTTGTTTACAGAACATTAAGAGAAGAATTATGGCAGTAAAAGAGAAAAAAGAGCTTCCTCCTTTTGAGTATCCTCAAGGCTACCAGTTATTTGCTGGTGTTGATGAAGTAGGGCGCGGGCCGTTAGTTGGCGATGTTGTTACTGCTGCGGTTATCCTCGATCCTAATAATCCAATCGAAGGTTTGAACGACTCAAAGAAACTGTCTGAGAAGAAGCGTTTGGCTCTGTTTCCTGAAATCAAAGAGAAAGCCTTGGCTTGGTCTGTTGGCCGTTGTTCTCCGCAAGAAATTGATGAGTGGAATATTCTGCAAGCGACCATGATTGCTATGCAGCGAGCGATCGCAGGGCTAAGCGTTCAACCTGATATGGCACTAATCGATGGAAACCGCGTTCCTGAACTGCCGATGGATGGTCTTGCTATTGTAAAAGGGGACTTGCGAGTTGCTGAAATCAGTGCGGCATCTATCATCGCTAAAGTTGTTCGTGACCAAGAGATGGAAGAACTTGATAAACTTCATCCAGAGTTTGGTTTTGCTCAACATAAAGGTTATCCGACCAAAGCGCATTTCGAAGCGATTGAAAAACACGGTGTAACCGAGCATTACCGCAAAAGCTTTAAGCCAGTAAAGCGCATTTTAGGTCTCGATTAACGCTCGTCGGCTAAGGCTGTATATTGATTAGGGCTTAGTATTGGTTAGAGCTTTATATTGATTAGAGCTTTATCTTGCTTAGACTCATGTTGACCGGAGCAAGGCATCGAATAAAGTTGCTTATTTGCGGTAGAAAAAAATAGAATACACACAGTTGTAATCCTAGGCCTAAACCTAGAACTCAGGAAAAATAATGTCAGATCCAAAATTTGTTCACCTACGCGTACACAGTGATTTTTCGATGGTGGATGGCCTCTCTAAGGTGCCACCATTAGTAAAGAAAGTCGCTGAAATGGGTATGCCCGCTCTAGCATTGACCGACTTTACTAACCTATGTGGCTTGGTGAAATTTTACGGTACTGCCCATGGGTGTGGGGTTAAGCCAATTATTGGTGCTGACTTCTTGATGCAGTCTCCGGATTTTGGCGATGAATTGACCAAACTCACTGTTATTGCAACGAATAATAAAGGTTACAACAACCTAACATTATTGATTTCAAAAGCTTACCTTCGTGGTCATGTACAACATCAGCCAGTTATTGATAAAGAGTGGCTGATTGAACATGCCGAAGGCCTGATTCTTCTATCGGGAGCAAAAGAGGGTGAGATTGGTAAAGCGTTGCTGAAAGGCAATCGAGAGTTGGTTGCAAGCAGCGTTGAGTTTTACAAAACACATTTCGCAGACCGTTTTTATCTGGAGCTCATTCGTACTGGGCGCCCGGATGAAGAGTCGTATCTGCACTTTGCGCTAGAGCTTGCTGAACAAGAAGACCTGCCTGTTGTCGCGACCAACGAAGTAGTTTTCATATCTGAAGACTTGTTTGACGCCCATGAAATTCGTGTGGCGATTCATGATGGTTTCACTATGGTTGATCCACGTCGACCGAAAAACTACAGCTCACAACAATACTTGCGTAGTGAAGAAGAGATGTGTGAGTTGTTCTCAGACATCCCTGAAGCACTGGAAAACAGTGTCGAGATTGCTAAGCGTTGTAACGTAACAGTTCGACTGGGCGAATACTTCTTACCTAACTTCCCAACGGAAGGTTTGGCGATTGAAGACTTCTTGATTAAAAAATCAGAAGAAGGCCTTGAGCGTCGTTTAGCGTTTCTATTCCCTGATGAGAAAATTCGAGCTGAACGCAGACCTGAATACGATGAGCGACTTAAGATTGAACTTGAAGTTGTCAACAACATGGGGTTCCCGGGTTACTTCTTGATTGTAATGGAGTTCATCCAGTGGTCAAAAGATAACGACGTACCAGTAGGCCCGGGTCGTGGTTCTGGTGCCGGTTCTTTGGTGGCTTACGCATTGGATATCACCGATCTTGATCCACTTGAATATGACTTGCTGTTCGAACGTTTCTTGAACCCAGAACGTGTATCTATGCCCGATTTCGATATCGACTTCTGCATGGATAAACGCGACCAAGTTATTGATCACGTAGCCGAGATGTACGGTCGTGATGCCGTTTCTCAGATCATCACCTTTGGTACTATGGCGGCAAAAGCGGTAATTCGTGACGTTGGCCGTGTATTGGGCCACCCGTTTGGTTTCGTTGACCGTATTTCTAAGCTGGTTCCGCCAGATCCGGGCATGACGCTAGAGAAGGCCTTCCTTGCTGAGCCAGCATTGCCAGAACTCTACGACGGTGATGAAGAAGTACGCGAACTGATTGATAAGTGTCGAATTCTTGAGGGTTGTACGCGAAATGCCGGTAAGCACGCGGGTGGTGTTGTTATCTCACCCACCACGATCACTGACTTTGCACCCATCTATGCCGATGCAGAAGGTAACTTCCCAGTAACGCAATTCGATAAGAATGACGTTGAAACCGCCGGTTTGGTTAAATTCGACTTCTTGGGTCTACGTACCCTGACTATCATCGATTGGGCGTTAGGCCTCGTAAACCCACGCTTGAAGAAAGAGGGTAAAGAGCCGGTTCGTATTGAATCGATTCCTCTAGATGACCAAGCGTCATTTAACCTATTACAAAATTCTGAAACGACGGCGGTATTCCAACTGGAATCACGCGGTATGAAAGATCTGATCAAGCGTCTACAACCCGACTCTTTTGAAGATATCATCGCATTGGTAGCTTTGTTCCGTCCGGGCCCTCTGCAATCAGGCATGGTAGATAACTTTATCGACCGTAAACACGGCCGAGAAGCTGTATCTTACCCTGATGAAACGTGGCAACACGAATCACTTAAAGAGACACTTGAGCCTACGTACGGCATCATCCTGTATCAAGAACAGGTAATGCAAATCGCACAGATCCTTGCAGGCTATACGCTTGGCGGAGCGGATATGTTGCGTCGTGCGATGGGTAAGAAAAAGCCTGAAGAGATGGCAAAACAGCGCGGTACCTTTAAAGAAGGTGCTGAAGCCAATGGTGTTGATGGCGAACTGTCCATGAAGATCTTTGACTTGGTAGAGAAGTTTGCGGGCTACGGCTTTAACAAATCTCACTCTGCGGCATACGCACTGGTTTCTTATCAAACGCTGTGGCTGAAAACCCACTACCCAGCGGAGTTTATGGCAGCGGTAATGACCGCAGATATGGATAACACCGAAAAGGTTATTGGCCTTGTCGATGAGTGTTTCCGTATGAAGCTCAAGCTCCTTCCACCCGATATCAACTCGGGTCTATACCGCTTTAATGTCGATGAAGACGGCGCGATTGTTTATGGCATTGGTGCGATTAAAGGGGTGGGTGAAGGCCCTATTGAAGCCATCATTGAAGCGCGAAATAAAGGCGGTTACTTTAAAGATTTATTCGACTTCTGTGCACGTCTTGATCTGAAGAAGGTCAACAAACGTGTTATTGAAAAGTTGATTCTATCCGGCGCGTTAGATAGATTAGGTCCTCACCGAGCTGCGATGATGGCATCATTGAAAGATGCGGTGAAGGCGGCGAGTCAACATCACCATGCCGAGTCGTTTGGTCAATCGGATATGTTCGGTGTGTTAACCGATGCTCCAGAAGAAGTTGAACACAAGTATACCCAAGTACCTAAATGGCCTGAAAAAGTTTGGCTTGAAGGTGAACGTGAAACGCTGGGCTTGTATTTAACAGGTCACCCGGTTAATGCTTACATTAAAGAGTTAGCCAAATACACTAGCTGTCGTTTGAAAGACGCTACGCCAACTCGTCGTGATCAGTCTTTGACGATTGCAGGTTTGGTGATCGCAGCTAGGGTAATGACCACGAAGCGTGGAACTCGAATTGGTTTGATGACTCTTGACGACCGATCAGGACGAATGGAAGTGATGTTGTTCTCTGATGCGCTCGATCGCTACGCTGAATTGCTCGAAAAAGACAAAATTGTGGTCGTTTCTGGACAGGTCAGCTTTGATGATTTCAATGGTGGGCTTAAAATGTCCGCGCGCGAGGTCATGGACTTAGGAAGCGCCCGTGAGAAATATGCTCGTGGGGTGTCGATATCTATCGACCAATCCCAAATTAATGGTCAATTTTTTGAACGCTTTAGTCAAATCTTAGAACCTTATAGAGCCGGAACGGTCCCAGTCAATGTATACTACCAGCGTGCCGACGCTAGAGCGCGGTTAACATTGGGCACAGAATGGCGTGTGACGCCAAGTGATACATTACTAGACGAATTAAAACAGCTGCTTGGAAATAGCCAAGTAGAACTCGAATTTAACTAAAATTTAGCTCCATGATTGTGGAGCTGAATCAACAAGGATTCATAGATGAGCCTGAACTTTCTAGAATTTGAAAAGCCTATCGCTGAACTTGAAGCAAAAATCGAAGCGCTACGTGACGTTTCACGTCACGGTGGTGACACAGCGGTAGATCTAGACAAAGAAATTGAACAACTAGAGAAAAAAAGCTTAGAGCTTAAACAGAAAATCTTTAGTGACCTAGGTGCATGGCAAGTAGCTCAACTTGCTCGTCACCCGCAACGTCCGTACACCAAAGATTACCTGGAGCATGCCTTCACAGAATTTGAAGAGATGGCGGGCGATCGCGCTTTCGCTGACGACAAAGCAATTGTGGGTGGTATGGCTCGTCTAAATGGTCGTCCTGTTATGGTTATTGGTCACCAGAAAGGTCGTGAGACTAAAGAAAAAGTGATTCGTAACTTTGGTATGCCAAAGCCAGAAGGTTACCGTAAGGCACTTCGCCTAATGGAAACGGCAGAGCGTTTCAACATGCCAATCATTACTTTCATCGACACAGCGGGTGCATACCCAGGTGTTGGTGCTGAAGAACGTGGTCAATCTGAAGCTATCGCAAAGAACCTTAAAGTTATGGCTGGCCTATCTGTGCCAGTTATCTGTAACGTTGTGGGTGAAGGCGGTTCAGGTGGTGCACTAGCGATTGGTGTTGGCGACTACGTGAACATGCTTCAGTACTCTACGTACTCAGTAATATCTCCAGAAGGTTGTGCTTCAATCTTGTGGCGTGATTCAGATAAAGCACCACAAGCTGCTGAAGCGATGGGCCTAGTTGCTCCTCGTCTGAAAGATCTTGAGCTTATCGACGAAATCATTCCTGAGCCTCTAGGTGGCGCGCACCGCGATCCAGTACAAACGGCTCAGAACATGAAAGACATGCTAGTTAAACAGCTAGAAGAGCTAGAGCAGTTTGATAACGAAGCACTACTTGAGCGTCGTTACCAACGCCTAATGAGCTACGGTTACTGCTGATAAGCGTGCCTTGAAATGAGGCAGCTTCAAGCAACAAGATGATGAAAGGGTTGGACTCAGTGCCAACCCTTTTTTATTATTAAAGCATTCTCCCTTCAAACCTAATCTCATGGTTCACTCGCTCATGACTCACTTAATCGAAACCTTCACATCTGTACTTCATCAAAGCGCACTCAAGCCTAGTCGATTGATCGTGGCTTTCAGTGGCGGTGTTGATTCTCGAGTCTTATTGGAGTTAGCAGCACAGTACGCACAAACTTATGACATTGAGTGCTGCGCGGTGCACGTTCACCACGGTTTAAGCAAGAACGCTGATCACTGGGCTGAGCAATGCCAAGCATGGTGTGATGCTTTGTCGGTTTCGTTAGCTATAGAACGAGTCTCGCTGGATATCGATAGTGGTGAGAGCGTAGAAAAGCTGGCTCGAGATGCTCGTTATAATGCGTTTCAGAAGCACCTGAGTTTTGGTGATGTTCTCATTACAGGTCAACACATCGATGATCAACTTGAGACTTTCTTGTTAGCGTTGAAGCGGGGAAGTGGCCCTAAAGGGCTTTCTTCAATGGCGAAAGTGATGTCGTTTGGCGAAGCGTTTATCGTTCGACCGCTACTTTCAGTGACCCGATCAGACATTGAAGCGTCGGCGCACGACATGGGTTTAACTTGGGTCGAAGATGAGAGTAATCAAGACGTTCGCTTTGACCGCAATTTTATTCGTCATCAAGTCACTCCGGCACTGACCGAGCGTTGGCCTAGTTTCCGAGAGTCGGTCAGTCGTAGTGCTCAGCTATGTGCAGAGCAAGAGTTACTGTTGGATGAGTTGCTTGAATCACACTTTCAGCAAGCTTTAGGAGATAGCCAAAACTTAAGCATTGAGACGTTATCTCAACACTCAGACTTGTTACGAGCACGCCTGCTAAGAATGTGGTTGAGTCATTGCAATCAACCGATGCCGAGTCAAAAGCAGCTCAAGCTTATTTGGGATGAAGCCGCATGCGCTCAGGCGGACGCCAACCCTAAGCTGGTGTTGAATGATGCCGAAATTCGACGCTTTAATCATCAGCTCTATTTGGTGAGAGAGACTAAAGACTTATCCGAGTGGCAAAGCCATCTTTCAATGGGAGAGAGTGTGACGCTACCCGATGGCTTAGGGGAGCTACGCTTAAATTCAGCACTGAGTGATGGCGCATCGAACAACCGTGATGTGCAAAGCTTTAGTTTGTCGGATACAAACGCAACACTCAGAGTGATCTTTAACCCTGAAGGACTTTCGGCTCACCCTGTTGGGCGCGGGCATAGTAGAAAACTCAAGAAGCTGTTTCAGGAATACCAAGTACCCAGTTGGTTAAGACGCAGAACGCCGATATTAATGGATGGCGATCGAGTGATCGCTGTTTTAGGCTTATTCGTAGATAAAAACTACGAAGGTCAAGATTGTGAAGCGCTTTGGAGCAAGTAGAAAAAGTTTGTGTCACAATTCACCGTCACTTTAATAAAAATAATTAATGGAATATGCAATGAAGAAAATTACACTAGGATTAGTTCTCGGACTTGGACTATTGAGTGGTAACGCTCTGGCGGGTGATGTTGCTGCGGGCCAAGCTAAAGCAGCAATCTGTGCGGCTTGTCATGGCGCCGATGGTATCGCTATGATCCCAGGTTACCCAAACCTGAAAGGACAAAACGAGCAGTACATCGTTTCATCGATCAACGCTTACAAAACAAAACAGCGTAATGGTGGCTTGGCCGCTGTGATGCAGGCTCAAGCTTCTATGCTGAGTGATGAAGATATCGCGAATCTAGCCGCTTACTACGCAAGCCTTAAGTAAAACCTTCTCAAAGCGCTGATTAAACAAGATGATAAATTTCGAGCCAGAGCTTTAAAGCTCTGGCTTTTTTCATTGAATGTTTACTATAGCTAACCGATAATGAGCTATTCGCACAGTTTAAGGGATGAACATGAAAAAGATTGAAGCCATTATCAAGCCATTCAAACTTGATGATGTACGTGAAGCACTTGCAGAAGTGGGTATTACGGGTATGACAGTATCTGAAGTTAAAGGCTTTGGACGCCAGAAAGGTCATACTGAGCTATATCGCGGCGCAGAGTACATGGTCGACTTTTTACCTAAAGTGAAATTGGAAATCGTTGTGACCGACGAAGTGGCTGACCAGTGTGTTGATACCATTATCGAAACGGCTCAAACCGGTAAAATCGGCGACGGTAAGATCTTCATTACTGACGTTGAACGTGTGGTACGTATTCGTACTGGCGAAGAAGACGAAGACGCCGTATAAAAAAACTATTACCCTAAAAGGAGCGTTTATCGCTCCTTTTTCATTTCTGGTAGGGTGCTGTATGTTTAAGAAAACCATCATTGTTATCACGCTATTGATAACGCTTGCTGTCGTTAGTTTTCATTTTATCTTCGTGATCCCGAATAAACCCAACCTGATCACTTCCTCTCAAAGTACCAGTAACGACATCTACAGTTGCTACCAAAACTCCGCACCGAAAGCGATTGATGTGTCTGATGGACTAAGCATTACCGTGTGGAATATCTACAAGCAAAATCGCAGTAATTGGCAGAGTGAACTGAACAAATTGACGGCAGGAAGCGATCTTGTATTGCTGCAAGAAGCGAGTATGACAGTAGAGCTTCGCCAATGGGTGACAAGCGGCCAGTGGGGAAGCACTCGTGTGAATGCGTTTGAAGCCTTTGAACAAAGTGCTGGCGTACTTAACTTAGCGACGCATTTACCGATCGAAGCTTGTGCGTATACTCATGAAGAACCTTGGCTTCAATTGCCTAAATCGGCGCTTTGGTCGCGTTACCAACTAAGCAATGGCGAAGAGTTGGCTGTGATTAATATCCATGCTGTGAACTTTACCTTTGGTACGGAAGATTACGAGGCTCAGCTCAAGAGCTTAACTGACAATCTGCAACAGTATCGTGGACCTGTTATTTTTGCTGGAGATTTTAATAGCTGGAGTGAGGCTCGCTTTGCGGTATTGAAAGGCGCGTTGGAACAGGTCGGTTTGACGGAGGTTGCCTTTGAACCGGATAACCGAACTCAGTTTATGACAGGATTGGTGCTCGACCATGTGTTCTATCGAGGGCTAGAGGTAGAAAATGCAAAAGCGCCCATCACGGACGCTTCTGATCATAACCCTATGCGAGTAACCTTTAAGGCTAAATAGCTATTAGTCATTGGAGCTTTACCATTCGCACGGTGGTTACCTTGGTTAATCTAACGGAACAAATAGGCTAGAGAGTCTTCGCTAGCCTTATCTCTTCAACTTAAAAGATTAAAATGTAGAGCGCCCAGATTAGGTAATAACCAACCCATGGTAAGCCTGAAATCACAAGCGCTTGCCCACGCTCAAATTCAGTCCACGTTAATACGGCTGCATAACCCAACACGATATACCATGGTAATAACAGTGGTAAAGAGCTGGCAAACTGCGACCAATCATTGGTCAGTGGTAACTTGATTAAGCCGTTTAAGCTGTTCAAGTCAGCAGCGTAGCTCATCACTTGTCCATGCTTGAGTATCAGGCTTGCGTAGCTTGCTACATCACCTAAAACAGCCGGGAATATCACAACCGATGCCGCTGCAAACCATCGCCAAAAGCTATGTTGATGCTGGCTTGGTTTGGTTGCTAGGTTAAACCAGAATGCCAACAGAATGATGGTTAATGTACGGCCAAACACATCGCTGATGATTTCACTGGCGAGTAAGGTATTACTGTCAAGTAACGCCAATTGGTCAGGGTTCGTTTGAGCCAGTTGTTGTGACAATTCTGCACTTAACCATGCAAAATCTACATTCGAAAAATAAGCACCCCAGAATAAAAACGGGCTGAGCATTAATACGACGTAGGGTTGCCATCCCCAAGCACTTCGCTGATAAAGCGCTAAGAAACAAGCTGTTGGTGAACGGAATATATCCAACAGCATGACGAGTGGGTTACTTGACGGGTTCATACACTTACCTTAGTTACATCAACATACAGCTTCAGTTTTTGTCCTGGCTGTAGGTATTTCTTGTTCTGCAAAGCGTTCCATTTTACAACATCTGCGCTTTTTACTTTGAACTTTGATGCAATACCGCTGACTGTGTCACCTGATCTTACGTTATAAAAGACAGTTCGGATGATGGCACCGTCGGAACTATTCTTCCAAATGACCAGTTCTTGACCAATTCGAAGCGTGTCGCGTGGCCCCATACCATTCCACTTAGCCAGTGATTGATGAGATACCTTATTTGCGCGTGCAATCGTCCATAGGCTGTCACCACTTTTTACGGTATGACTAAGCTTATATTGACCTCGACTCTTCGACTGTGTGCTTGCTAAGCGATTTGAAGCGCTTAGTGCGTATGTCTTGTCGTCTTTGGTGGATGTTGGGATAAGTAAGTGCTGTCCAATACGAATATTGTTGTTGCTTAAACCGTTTGCAGAGCGGATCACTTTGCTGGTGGTGTTATATTTACTTGCTAGTACGCTAATGCTGTCACCAGACTGAACCTTGTAACGCACCAACTTCATGCCTTTGCCTTTATTGGCCGCCACTTCTTTGTTGAACTTTTCAACAGAGCCTAGAGGAAGCAATAATTGCTGATGCTTTTCAGGTGCCGTCGCCCATTGGTTATAAGCGGGGTTGTAGCCTTGCAGCTCTTTGACTGGAATACCTGCGTAGCTTGCAGCAATCGCTAAATCAAGCTGTTCGTTTGGGTTAACTAGGGCCAGTACTGGCTTGTTTGGAATCGCAGGGATATCGATGCCATACTTTTCTTGGTTGGCAATCACATCAGCTAGCGCAAGCAGTTTAGGTACATAGCTGCTGGTTTCTTTTGGTAAGTCCAGAGAGAAGAAGTCGATTGGCTTGCCCAGTTTCTTGTTTTTGCGGATTGCGCTGTTTACTCGACCACCGCCACTGTTATAGGCAGCAATGGCATGGTTCCAGTCGCCATCGAAACGTCGGTTAAGGTCTGAGAGGAAGTCCAATGCGGCGTCGGTAGAAGCGGCAACATCGCGGCGGCCATCATACCAAAAGTTCTGTTCAAGCCCGTAGTCTTTGCCTGTGCCTGAAATGAATTGCCATAGACCTGCTGCGCTGCCATGAGAGTAGGCAAACGCATCGAAAGAGCTTTCTACAACGGGTAGTAGTGCCAATTCTAGTGGTAAACCTTTTTCTTCAATCTTAGTCGTGATCAGATACAGGAAAGGTTCAGCACGCTTTGATACGGTTTTTAGATGACTCGGGTGCTTGAGATACCAAGTTCGGTAGTAGTCGACCTTCTTTTGGTCTGGCACTTCCATTTCAAGTTGCATCGCAATGCGTTTCCAAACATCTTCTTGTGTTTGTGGAGTAACGACAGGTGCTTCAACTTTTTGATCTTCTTTGGCTGTTGCTTCTGATGAAACGTTCGCTTGAGAAACTTCTTTAGTAGGAGATGTGCTGGTTTGCTCGGAAGCTTGGTCTGGATTCTCTGACTGAGTTAATTGGCAACCAGAAAGTAGTAATACCAAAGCCCAGCTGTACTTAACTCGCATGTTACAGCCTTTTTAATTAACGGCCGGTGATAATACTTGCCACCCCCTATGAGTGACAAGTCTGTATTTGTTAAAATTCGTTCTTCCACGCACGTAAAGCGGTAAATACCGATAAAGGATCGGTCTGCTCAGTACGATTAGATACTGATTTCACTACACTTGGCTCGGTATAGCGCAAGAAAGGGTTCACAAACTTCTCTTGTCTCAAATTTGTGGGGATGGTCGACTTATTCTGAGCTCGCAGTCGGTTCACTTGGTCGCGATATTGCTGCAAATGTTGGTTGTCAGGCTCAACCGCTAATGCGAAAGCGATGTTCGCGGCGGTGTATTCATGAGCACAGTAAACCTCGGTTTCTTGAGGAAGTGCTGTGATCTTGTTCAGTGCATCAAACATTTGCTGTGGCGTGCCTTCCATGATTCGACCACAGCCTGCTGAAAACAGCACATCGCCACAAAATAGTTTGGCATCGCCCACATAACCAATGTGACCAGCGGTGTGGCCACTGAGCCCGAGTACTAAAAAGACTTCACCAAACAATTCTAATTGGTCACCATCATCAACGGGGTGAGTTAAGGTCGGGATCGGTTCATTCCTTGGACCCACTACATCTATGCTTGGAAACTGTCTGACTAGTTCTGGAACGCCACCAATGTGATCATGGTGGTGGTGTGTAATCAAGATTGCATCTAAAGTTAGCTCATGATGTGCTAAGTACTCTAATACTGGAGCCGCATCACCAGGGTCGACGACAGCACAACGACGATCGCTATTTTGAATCAGCCAGATGTAATTGTCGTTAAATGCAGGTATGCTTTTGATATGTAACATTATTGATTCTCCAGTCACTTTTAGTGAGACAGAATAAGTGAGACAGGTTATTGATGAAGCCAGCACGTAGCAGAAAGAAGTTTGAGCGTCCTTACACTTGGGCACAATTGCACAATGGGGACTGGTTGAGAGAATCTATTCAAACTCGACTCGATGAGTGGTGCCCAAAGCTATTTGGTTACCATATGCTCAAGCTTGGCGGTCTCAGTAGTGAGATTTCTAGCTGCACATGCAACATTCAACATCAAGTAAACCTAGATATCCAGAACCCATTACATAATGTGATAGCGGATGTCTATAATTTACCCTTTTTGGAGAAAAGCTTTGATGTTGTGGTGCTGAGTCATCAGTTAGATTATAGCAATGACCCGCATCGATTATTGAGAGAAGTCGACCGAGTGATGATGGACGATGGTTATATCATCATTACTGGCTTCAATCCGTTTAGTATTACCGGACTCGCAAGTTTACTGCCTTGGCGAAAGAACAGCTTGCCTTGGAGTGGACGTATGTACACGCCAAACCGAATTAAAGACTGGTTAGGTGTATTGAACTACGAAGTGATTCATTGCGACACCTATGCACTATTTCCGATGAGTAAGTATCAGGCGATGTGGACGTGGTTGGAGAATAGTTTAGGCGGCTGTGCTTCCTTTGCTGGCAGCCAATACTTTATTGTTGCTCGTAAACGAACTTACCCACTTAAGCCTATCAAGCCACATTGGCACCTTAAGCGACGTTTCTCTCCGGTTGGAGCAAGCTTTAGGACCAATACGCGTCGTACCATGGATTCAGCTAAAGCTTCATATCCGTTGAAAACAGAAAAAGCCGACTAGTAGTCGGCTTTTCATCTATTAATTAGGTTAATCAATTATCAACTAGTTTAGGAAACTATCAATCAGGTTAGGAAAGTATGAATCTGTTTCTGAAATCTGCATCTCATTTAAAAGATGGTTAGCTTGGTTGATAGCCCGTATCTTCTTGAGTCGGATTCTCCGCTGCATTTCGCGCTAAATCATCACACATTTCATTTTCTCGGTGCCCAGCGTGTCCTTTAACCCAGCGCCAATCAACACTATGACGAGCAGTTTCTTTATCGAGCCTTTGCCACAGGTCTGCGTTTTTAACCGGTTTCTTGTCGGCGGTTTTCCAGTCACGCTTTTTCCAGTTGTGGATCCACTGTGTGATGCCTTGGCGAACGTATTGGCTATCCGTGGTCAGAATCACGGAGCAAGGTTCCTTGAGTGCTTGGAGAGCGATGACAGCTGCGAGCATTTCCATACGGTTGTTGGTCGTTAGTGTAAAGCCTTCGGCTAGTGTCTTTTCTACTTTTTTATAGCGAAGTACGATGCCATAGCCACCAGGACCTGGGTTGCCTAAACAAGAACCGTCAGTGAAAATTTCAACTTGTTTCGTCATGATTTGATACTATTACCTCAAGCACATTATCGGCATAGTCTGACACAGTTATCCTTATGAATACCAGTAGCACTCCAGAACAAAACACGAACGAAAAAAACAGTTCGGACGAAAATAAGCGCATCATTGTACTCGATACCGAAACCACCGGTATGAATACAGAAGGTGGCCCTCACTATATGGGGCATCGCATCGTTGAAATTGGTGCGGTAGAGATCATCAACCGTAGGCTGACCGGGCGTCACTTCCACGTCTATATAAAGCCCGATCGTGCGATTCAAGAAGAGGCGATTGGCGTTCACGGTATTACCGATGAATTCTTGATTGATAAGCCAGAATACCAAGACATACATAAAGAGTTTCTCGACTTTATCAAAGGTGCTGAGCTGGTAGCTCATAACGCGCCCTTCGATACGGGCTTTATGGATTATGAGTTTGAGAAGCTCAACCCAGCGATAGGTAAAACGGATGACTACTGTAAAGTTACCGATACCTTGGCTATGGCGAAGAAGATATTTCCAGGCAAAAGAAACAACCTAGATATCTTATGTGATCGTTACGGTATTGATAACTCGCACCGTACCCTCCACGGCGCATTGCTCGATGCGGAGATCTTAGCCGACGTCTATTTATTGATGACGGGTGGGCAAACTTCGCTGCAATTTAACGCCGGGCAAAAGGAAGGTGAAGGTGAAAGTATACGAAGAGCAGAAAGTGGTCGAAAATCCCTAAAGGTTTTACGAGCTACGGCCGATGAAGTAGAAGCGCATCAAAGTCGTTTAGATCTCGTCGAGAAAAGCGGAAGCTGCCTCTGGCGTCAGTAGGGAGAAACTATGTTAAGGGTATTGGCTACCGGTTACTTATTGCTGTTAAGCTTTAGCTTACATGCGGCAACAGAATCCGTAATGAGTTTATTGGACAACCGTTTTCGAGTTGATCCCAGTATTGAACAAGTCACCTTTGTGATTTATCGAGCCGATAACTCTAAACCTGTCGTTTTGGTTCGTCCGGATGGCAAGAAATACTACTCTTGGCGCAATGCTGATAATGTCCGTTGGTACGAAGAATCATCCATGGACATTATCTCTATCGACAAACCGATGCCAGGACCTTGGCAAGCGGTTGGTAAGGTCTCACCTAAGAACAACATCAAGCTATTGTCTCACCTTGTTTTGGATGCCAATGACTTCCCAGACAAACTGTATCAAACCGAACACATTAAATTTACGGCTCGTTTGACCTCTGACGGCAAGCCTCTTGTGCTGCGTGATTTTTTAGATCGCGTGAAACTTAAGGTCACTTTTACTAAGTTCGTTGAAAATGAAGAGTCTTTAGTGAGAGAGGCGCGCCCAATTCCGGTTGTGATGGGCGAGTTTGCCGACGATGGCAGTGGTCTTGATGAAAAAGCCGGAGATGGCGTTTTCACTGTGTCGTTGCCGATTGATATTGAGCCAGGTAAATACCGCGCGCGTATTACTTCTGGCAATGGTGTGTTCCTGCGAGCGCAAGAGCAAGAAGTTTTGGTGTACCCAACACCGATCACTACAACCTTCATTCAGTCTCGAAAAGAGGGGTTGCCTCATACGATTGTCGTTTCAGGGGAGCCGGGCATGATTGCGCCGAGTTCGTTAGCGGTTCATGTTGAACACAAGGCTCCGGATGAATACCAAATGTATAAGCAGGGCCAAGCTGAAGTCGATGCAATGAAAGTCGCTTTAGAGGTGCCTTATAATGGCGATTTGGGGATTTATAACTGGTCGGGGATGGTTTACGCCACTGATGCCTCAAGCCAACGTCCACTGATCTTTCCCATTACCGAGCACTCCTACAGCGTTGTTGAAGATATCGACTTAGCGGAGTCACGACGCCTGCAAGAAGAAGCGCTTGCTGAGCAAAAGCGTATCGCAGCAGAGTTGATGATACTTCAGAAGCGAGAAGATGACAGACAGCGCAGTATGATCATTATTGCGGTGGGTAATGTGGTCGCGATTCTATTGGGCTTATTGATTTGGTTTGTGGTTCGTCGGGTAAAGGCGAAGAAAAAAGCTCAACCTGAGATGCAGCTTAAGGCTCCTAAGTAACTCGCCTATATCATTAGAGCTGTCTTGAGAGAGCAAACTTCGAGAGAACAAATCTCGAGAAAGTAAGCCTCGAGAATATCAGCATTAAAATTTGTGACAACGATGTCATGAACAAAAAAAACGGGACTCATAGGAGTCCCGTTTTTGTTTCTTTTTCTAACCTTAAGCGACGTTATCAATCGATTGGTCTGGGTACTGAGACTTTGCTGCAAGCTCCTCTGGAGAGAAGTCGTCAACGTTAATCGTGTACAGTCTATGTTCCTCTGCGCTAATCAGCAGATCTGCCTCTTCTTGCGTTAAGATGCCTTTCTCTAACCCTAATTGAGCCACAAGGTCTAGTCGTAAGAAAGCGCGCTTTTGGTGCGTCTCTTTGCAGACTTTGTTGAATAGAGGTTCTGCTTGAAGAATCACTTCTAACGCTTTTTCAATCTTACCTACTGGGTTGTATTCAGTCGCTTCCAAGTATTGGCCACGGCCGATACGAGAACGTGTTTCGCTTGGCGTTTGTAGAATGTGCGCGACTTGGCTATCCAGTTTGTCGTTTGGTGCACGACGAATGCGACCGAATGGCATCAACACAACACGAAGTAAACGGCCAATCACAGGATTAGGGAAGTTCGCTAGGAACTCATCAATCGCAACTTCAGTCTGACGTAAACTATCTTGCATACCCCAATGTACTAACGGTAAGTCTTCAGCGTGGCTACCTTCACTTTCGAAGCGCTTAAGTGTTGCTGAACCTAGGTACAGTTGGCTTAGGATATCGCCTAATCTTGCTGATAGGCGCTCTCTGCGTTTCAGTGAACCACCCAAAACGGCCATTGAAATGTCAGAAAGTAGCGCTAAGTTGGCACTGTAGCGGTTCAATTTTTGGTAGTAGCGTTGAGTCTGTTTGTCCGCTTTATTAGATGGTGTTGGCGTGTCTGAACCTCGACCATCAGTTAATCCAAACCACAAGCTGCGGACTAGGTTACTCATCGTAAAGCTAACGTGTCCAGCTAACGCTGAATCAAACTTATCCAGTGCATCGCTGCTTTCAGAATAAGCGGCTTCCATTTCATTCAGTACGTAAGGATGACAACGAATTGCACCTTGACCATAGATGATCATCGAACGAGTTAGGATGTTGGCACCTTCCACGGTAATCGCGATTGGCGCGCCTTGGTAGCTACGAGCTAAGAAGTTTGATGGGCCTAAGCAAATACCTTTACCACCGACGATATCCATCGCATCGATGATGCTGCGTTGGCCACGGTGAGTACAGTGGTACTTCACGATTGCTGAGATAACCGAAGGCTTTTCGCCAAGATCGATACCTGCAACCGTTAGGTTACTCGCTGCATCCATTACGTAGGCATTACCTGCTAAGCGTGCAAGCGGCTCTTCAACCCCTTCCATACGACCAATAGGTTGTTTGAACTGGCGACGAATGCGAGCGTAAGCACCGGTTGCCAGCGCAGCCGATTTAATGCCGCCCGTTGAGTTTGAAGGCAGTGTGATACCACGACCAACAGATAGACACTCAACCAGCATACGCCAGCCTTGTCCGGCCATTTTCTGGCCACCAATGATGAAATCGATAGGAACGAAGAGATCATCACCTTGGGTTGGGCCATTTTGGAACGGTACGTTAAGTGGGGAGTGACGATTACCAATCTTCACGCCTTTTAAATCTGTAGGGATAAGCGCGCAAGTGATACCGAGCTCTTGCTTGTCACCAAGTAGGCCGTCTGGATCTCGTAATTTAAACGCAAGTCCCAATACTGTTGCGACAGGTGCAAGGGTAATGTAGCGCTTGTTCCAAGTGAGGCGCATACCTAGAACTTCTTCGCCTTGCCATTGACCTTTGCATACGATGCCGTAATCGGGGATTGAGCCGGCATCTGAGCCTGCTTCTGGGCTAGTTAGGGCAAAACAAGGGATCTCTTTACCTTCCGCTAAGCGGGGTAGGTAGTGGTTTCTTTGTTCTTCTGTACCGTAGTGCTGCAATAGCTCACCGGGGCCTAACGAGTTAGGTACGCCAACGGTTGATGACAATACGCTAGAAACGCCAGTTAGCTTCTGTAGCACTAAAGACTGAGCGTAAGCCGAGAACTCTAAACCGCCATACTTTTTCTTGATGATCATTGCGAAGAATTTATGGTCTTTCAGGTATTGCCATACTTCTGGTGGCAAATCAGCCAGCTCATGCGTTACTTGGTAATCATTGACCATTTCGCACACTGTATTTACTGGACCATCTAAAAATGCTTGCTCAGCTTCAGACAGCTTCGGGTCAGCGATGTTTTGAAGTTTCTTCCATTCAGGCTTGCCTTTGAACAGCTCTGCTTCCCACCATACAGTACCCGCTTCTAATGCTTCCTTTTCTGTCTGAGACATTGCAGGCAGTACTTTCTTAAACAAAGAAAGCGCTTTTTGACTGATGATAGTCTGACGAATTGCCGGTACAGCAAAAATCGCAATGGCTAAGAGATAACAAAGCCAGCCAGTGACAGCTACGCCGCCAAACAGTGTTAATGCTACCATTGCGCCGGTTAATACGATTAATGCGCGTACTAGGCTAACTCTATGGTAAAGACAGACGCTTAAGACAGCGGTCATGCCGAGTAGGGAGAGCAATATGTTCATGATCGATTTCCTTTTCAGAGATCACTTATTGTTATTAAGTTTAGGTAAGAGGTCTAACCAGTCAAGTGTAAACAAAATATTAAATATTTGTAAAACTCTAAAGTGGATAAAAAGTGATCTCAATAGAGTTAAAGTTCTAATTGTGAGAGGTTGGTGGCGAATATTTGGGCGGTTCGGCAGTGAGACTCTAATTAAGGTGGCAATCTTTGGGCTTAAGTGTCGACACTATTTCATGTTTGTGGGTAAACTCAGTAATAAAGAGGGGGAAACCCCCAGTTCTCATTTCGCGCACTTTAAGTTGCGTCAAAAAAATAAGAGATAAGCCTTATGTACCATGACCTAATCAAAAGTGAATTGAACGAAGCTGCTGACGTTCTTAATAAGTTCTTGAGTGATGACCATAACATTGCCCAAATTGAAGCTGCCGCAAAACTGATTGCAGATTCATTTAAGCAAGAGGGTAAAGTACTTTCTTGTGGTAACGGTGGCTCACACTGTGATGCGATGCACTTCGCGGAAGAGCTTACTGGCCGATACCGTGAAAATCGTCCAGGTTACGCTGGTATTGCGATTTCAGATCCTAGCCATTTATCTTGTGTAAGTAACGACTTTGGCTACGACCACGTATTTTCTCGTTATGTAGAAGCGGTAGGTCGTAAGGGGGACGTGTTGTTTGGTTTATCGACTTCAGGTAACTCTGCCAACATTTTGAAAGCGATTGAAGCTGCTCAAGCTAAAGGCATGAAAACCATTGCGCTAACCGGTAAAGATGGCGGTAAAATGGCAGGTTGTGCCGATATCGAAATTCGAGTTCCACATTTTGGTTACGCTGACCGCATCCAAGAGATTCACATTAAGATCATCCACATTGTGATTCAGCTTGTTGAAAAAGAAATGGAATAATAGTTTTAAAGACATTTGGGGCCCAACTTAGGCTCCATTGGTTTTGATAGGGAGTAGATTAAACCATGTGTGAATTGCTCGGTATGAGCGCGAATGTGCCAACTGATATTTGTTTTAGCTTTACTGGTCTTATGCAGCGTGGAGGCAATACCGGCCCGCACCGCGATGGCTGGGGTATTACTTTCTATGAAGGAAAGGGTTTCCGTACGTTTAAAGATCCTAACCCTAGTTGTGAATCCAAGATCGCTGAGTTGGTTCAAAACTACCCAATTAAAAGTCAAGCTGTTGTCAGTCATATCCGTCAAGCCAATCGTGGTGGCGTTAATCTAGAAAATACTCACCCATTTACCCGTGAGCTTTGGGGACGATACTGGACCTTCGCACATAATGGCCAATTAACGGATTACGATGATCTGGTTAGTGGTCGTTTCAGACCGGTCGGTGAGACGGACAGTGAACTGTCTTTCTGTTGGTTAGTGAAACAACTAGAAGACCGTTTTCCTGAGCCACCTCAAGACATGGAAGGTATGTTTCGCTTTGTCGCTGAGTGTTGTGATCAGCTAAGAGAGAAAGGCGTCTTCAACATGTTACTCAGTGATGGCGAGTACGTGATGACCTACTGTACGAATCATTTGTACTGGATAACAAGACGCGCGCCTTTTGGTAATGCGAGCCTGATTGATGAAGATGTTGAGATAAACTTCCAAGAAGAGACCACGCCGAATGATGTGGTCACGGTGGTAGCAACTCAGCCTCTAACATGCAATGAAGAGTGGTTTAGAATGAAGCCGGGCGAATACGCGTTGTTTCATTTTGGTGAGCTGATCGGCAATAACCACAAAGCATTGGAAGATGTTGCTTATGCACCTAAAAAGGTTGCAAGCCAAGCACCAACTGAGCCATTGAGCTAAACGTTCCGAATAGTATCATTTTTGATCCGAACAAAAGAAAGGCCGCTTACTGAACTAATAAGTCAGTAAGCGGCCTTTTTGTTTTCTGATTTTTAAGGGCTGCTCTTCAGTGATTTACTTTTTATTCCGTGATTTACTATTGCGAGAATAGCTATACGAATTACTCTTCTGCGTAACCGTGATTGCCTAATACTTTACCGTCTAAGACAGCTTGCCCGTTTACCATCGATAAACGATCTTCGGCAAACCATTTACAGACCATAGGGTAAATGCAGTGTTCTTGAGTCAGCACTCGACTTGCTAACATGTCAGCATCATCATCTTCAAATACTGGCACCTTAGCCTGTAAGATCACAGGGCCACCATCGAGTTCTTCGGTAACAAAGTGAACGCTGGTGCCGTGTTCTTTGTCTTGCGCATCAATGGCACGCTGGTGGGTGTGTAGGCCTGGGTACTTAGGTAACAGAGAAGGGTGGATATTGATCATTTTCCCCGCGTAATGGCGAACAAACTCTGAACTCAGAATACGCATATAGCCAGCGAGTACGATTAGATCGGGTTGGTAAGCATCGATCTGAACCATCAATTCATGATCAAACTCTTCACGGGAGTTAAATTCTTTTGGATTCACCGAGTGAGCGTCAACACCTGCTGATTTTGCACGCTCTAGACCAAAAGCATCCGCTTTATTTGAGAAAACGGCCTTAACAGAGGCGTCAATCGTGTGGCTGTCACAGGCATCCAAAATGGCTTGCAAGTTACTTCCGCTTCCTGAGACTAAAACGACGATGTTTTTCTTAGAGTGACTGTTATTCATAGAATGGCTGTTCTTCATAGAGTGGGTCATGCGATTGGTTAACTGAAGTATTTACAATGTACCTACATAAACTAAGGTTTTCTGCGGGCTAAATAGCAAAATGAGGACCATAAGGTCCTCATTGATTAACTAAGTAAGTGAGCGTATCACTTATTTGATTTCTACTTGCTCTTCGCCAGCTTCAGAGTTTGCGATCTCACCGATAACCCAAGCGTTTTCGCCTTCAGCTTTCAGTAGTTCAACAGCAGCGTCTGCTTGATCTTTAGGTAGAGCAACAACTAGGCCTACACCACAGTTGAAAGTGCGGTACATTTCAAATGTTTCCACGTTCCCTTTCTCTTGTAGCCAGTTGAAGATAGCAGGCCATTCCCAGCTTTTTCCGTCAATCACTGCTTTAGTGCCTTCAGGAAGTACGCGTGGGATGTTTTCCCAGAAACCACCACCTGTGATGTGCGAGATAGCATGAATGTCATGCTCAGCAATCATCTTAAGTGCCGATTTGATGTAAATCTTAGTCGGTTCTAGTAGGTGCTCACCAATAGTACGACCTTCTAGCTCTTCACTTTTATCAGCACCAGAAACTTCTAGAACTTTACGAATTAAAGAGTAACCGTTTGAGTGTGGACCACTTGAACCAACAGCGATAAGTGCGTCGCCTGCAGCTACTTTAGTGCCATCGATGATGTCAGCTTTTTCTACGACACCAACACAGAAGCCAGCAACATCGTAGTCATCGCCTTCGTACATGCCAGGCATTTCAGCCGTTTCACCACCGATTAGTGCACAGCCAGCTTGAACACAACCTTCAGCGATACCAGAAACAACGTCTGCTGCTGTATCTACATCTAGCTTACCTGTTGCGTAGTAGTCTAGGAAGAATAACGGCTCACCACCTTGAACGATTAAGTCGTTCACACACATTGCCACTAGGTCGATACCAATGGTGTCGTGTTTTTTCAGATCCAAAGCAAGGCGAAGTTTAGTTCCAACACCATCAGTACCTGAAACAAGTACTGGCTCTTTGTATTTCGTTGGAAGTTCACATAGGGCGCCAAAGCCACCAATACCGCCCATTACTTCAGGGCGACGAGTGCGTTTAACAGCACCTTTGATACGGTCTACTAGTGCATTACCTGCGTCGATATCAACACCAGCGTCTTTGTAGCTTAGAGAAGAAGTATTACCACTCACGGGATAGTCCTCGAACTTAAGTTGGATGTGAAAACGGCGCTATTCTAACAGGGCTTGATTACCAAGAGCAAACGTTTGCGCGGTTTTTTTTATTAGAATAAAGATTCTGAAATAACCCCACAGTTCGTGTATAATCTACAGGTTTGTTTAAATATTGCCGGAGTTGGAAATGAAAGTTGTTGAAGTGAAACACCCGCTAGTAAAACATAAAATTGGCCTGATGCGTGAAGGTGACATTAGCACTAAGCGTTTTCGTGAGCTAGCGACAGAAGTGGGTAGCCTTCTAACATACGAAGCGACATCAGATTTTGAAACTGAGCGTGTGACGATTAACGGTTGGAACGGTCCAGTAGAAGTTGACCAAATTAAAGGTAAAAAAGTAACTGTAGTGCCAATCCTACGTGCTGGTCTAGGCATGATGGACGGCGTTTTAGAGCACATCCCAAGTGCACGTATCAGCGTTGTTGGTATCTACCGTGACGAAGAAACGCTTGAGCCAGTACCATACTTCAACAAGCTTGCATCTAACATCGACGAGCGTATTGCTCTAGTGGTAGATCCTATGCTTGCGACAGGTGGTTCTATGATCGCGACTATCGACCTTATGAAAGAGAAAGGTTGTAAGCACTTTAAAATTCTTGTGCTTGTTGCTGCTCCTGAAGGTATCGCTGCTCTAGAAAAAGCGCACCCAGATGTTGAGCTGTACACGGCTGCAATCGATGAGAAGCTAAACGACAAGGGCTACATTGTTCCTGGCCTTGGCGATGCTGGTGATAAGATCTTCGGTACTAAGTAATTCAGTTTCGGTTTAAGTTAATTTAAAGAGTTTTTAAACTTAACTGAACCTGCTTAATTAGCCGTATAAATAAAAGGGAGAGCATTCGATGCTCTCCCTTTTTTGATCTTGTTAGGTTGTGATTCTTTTGAATCTAGCCTTACCGATAAATTAATCGATTTGAGCTTTGTCTACTACGGTGTTGTCGCCTAATTCTTCTGGAAGGACTAGGTTAAGTAGGATTGCCACGATACCGCATAAGCTTACGCCCTGTAGGCTAAAGTCACCGATGCCAAATGCCATGCCGCCAATACCGAAGACTAACGTAATACCCACAATCACAAGGTTGCGTGATTTATGTAGGTCTACTTTATTCTGAATTAGAGTATTCAAGCCTACCGTCGCGATAGAACCAAACAGTAGAATCATGATGCCGCCCATCACAGGAACTGGGATCGTTTGCAGAAGAGCGCCTAGCTTACCTACTAGAGCCAGAACAATCGCTGTTACTGCTGCCCAAGTCATGATCACTGGGTTGAATGCTTTAGTCAGCATTACAGCACCCGTTACTTCACTGTAGGTTGTATTGGGTGGCGCGCCCAGCATAGAAGCGGCAATCGTTGCCACACCATCACCAGTAATAGTGCGGTGTAAGCCTGGCTTCTTAAGGTAGTCTTTACCGGTTACGTTCGAGATAGCAAGCATGTCGCCCACGTGCTCAACAGCAGGTGCAATTGCCACAAACACCATAAAGAAGATAGCGTTGATGTTGAACTCTGGTGCAGTGAAGTTTGGTAGCGCTAACCAAGCTGCTTGAGCTACGGGGGTAAAATCAACGACACCGTATACCAAGCTCGTTACGTAACCCGCAACAATGCCACCAAAGATAGGCAATAATTTAAGGAAGCCTTTCGAGAAAACACTGATGACAATCGTCACTAGCAATGAAATAGACGAGATCCATAACGCGGCGTCTGCATCGATAAGTTGAACCGCACCATCGCCGGTTTTACCTAGCGCCATGTTTACTGCAACAGGCGCAAGACCTAAGCCGATAACCATGATCACAGGGCCAACCACGACGGGTGGAAGCAGTTTATGGATGAAGGCTACGCCACGCACTTTAATCAACGCGCCCATTAAGACATACACAACACCTGCTGCCATTAGGCCGCCCATGGTTGCACCGACACCCCAAGTTTGAATACCAAACATGATAGGCGCGATGAATGCAAAAGAAGACGCTAAGAAGATTGGCACTGAACGGCGTGTAATAAGTTGGAATAAAAGGGTACCGATACCCGCGCCAAAGAGTGCAACGTTGGGATCGAGTCCAGTCAGTAGCGGCACTAATACAAGCGCACCAAAAGCTACAAACAGCATTTGTGCACCTTGCAGAGCATTCTTCATGTTATGTCCTTAAAAATGGTCGTTATATGAAAAGTGAAAAATAAAATTCGCGGGATTCTATCACTTAGCAATCGATTGCCACACCAAATAGATCAAATTTATTTATCTTAGTGATATTTTATATTCGTCAAAGCTCGAAAAATTCAGTTTATAAGTGAGCGATTTATCATGGCCAGGTGATATTTTGTGGTTATTAAACACAGTGGGCGCTATCGACCTTGCCCCTCAATCCATAGTTGCTTATCATCTAGGCACAAGATTTGAATATTAGGATCAGTATGCGCTACATAGCATTGTTGTTGATGGGACTATTAGCCTCTCCGAGTTATGCATTAACTCAAGTAGATATCTTTAGTGCTGAAGTTGCGATTAACGCTGAAAACAAACAGCCAGAACAAGTGGCAAGAAATACCGGCATGGAGCAGGTTTTGATACGTGCGACTGGCCAAACTGATGTCGCTTCGAATGAGACGATTCAAAAGGCGATGCGTAAGAGTTCGCAGTACATGTCTCAAATGAGTTTTGGTGAAAGCAATGACCAATCAACATTGCGCATGCGTTTTAACGGCGCTCAAATCCGTTCGCTACTGACTCAAGCACAATTGCCGTATTGGCCTGATACTCGCTCAAATATCCTTGTTTGGCTGGTGGAAGAACAGAACTACGACAAGAATATTGTCTGGGAACACTCCAACTCACAATTAGCGGCAGGTTTACAAGCCAACGCAAAAGAGCGCGGTTTGCCTCTAACGCTACCAGTGGGTGATTTTGATGACATTACGGGTATTGCGACCTCTGATCTTTGGGGTAGCTTTGTTACACCGATCAGTAAAGCGAGTCAGCGTTACCCGGTTGATGCTGTTCTGGTGATAAAAGCTCAATCTTCAGGTCTACGTTGGACGCTATACGATCAAAAGCCAAACCAATTGACGAGCGCACCAAAATCGCCAGTCAGTGGTTCGCTATCGGGCAACAGCGCGACGACTTCTAAGAAACTTGTCGACCAAATCAGTAACTACTACGCAGGTAAAAGTGCGGTTACAGTAGCAAGTGAATCATCAGAGTCGATTTTAACGCAATTTATTAGCCTGAATAACGCACAAGACTTCTTCCAATTGGAGAATGCACTTAAGCGTTTAAACTCGGTGGCAAGCTTAGATATTCTGAAAATTCAGAATAACGAAGTAACTTTCCGAATTCACTTATTGTCGACTCAACAAGAGTTTGAGCAAGAAGTGGAAAGCATTCGCCAAGTCGCAAAGGTTGAAGAATCTTATATTGAACCTGAAGTGAGCCCTGAATTTGAAACGCAAGACAACACCATGTCTGTAGGCGATGATTCAGCAGCTGTTACTGATACGACCCTGAACGATGGCGCAGAAGCGACGGCTAACGAAGCAGACCCAAGTGTTCAAGTCATCAAAGGTAGTGAGTTATCAACTGAAGCGGATGCTGAGCTAACGAATACGTCTGGCTCGGAAGAGCTAACAGTTGTTGCGCCAGTACATGCTAAGCCAAGCCTAGTATACGAATGGGTTCGCTAGTGATTATCTTCTGACATGACCGATTGAAATGAAAAAAGCCCTGCAAGAGAAATCTCGCAGGGCTTTTTGTTTGTTGTCACTTTTTTCTATTGATACTAGATCACGACAACCTAATCCAGGTTACTGCTCGAACTTAGCTTTCTCGGTCTTTTCTACTTCAGAAAGGCGCTTAAGTTTGATGCCTAATTCTTTGGCTCGAAAGCGAGTAAATAAGATATTGCCCGCGAAGCCTAGAGTCGTCAGAAGCAGTTCTACAGCCGCTAATAAGCGCTCGCCACCGTCGACATACAAAATAGTTAATGCGTGTAGGAAGTAGAGCATTAAGACAAAGTTCGCCCAAGCATGCGTATAAGGTTTACCGGCTAGAATGCCCGGTAATGGCAGTAACAGCGGTATAGCCCAAGCGATCGCAAGCGTTACATTACTTAGATGAGGGTGCGGCGAAAGTGTCATCTGCCAAGCAATCACCCAGAATAAAAGCGACAAGTTGCCCGCTAAAGCAAGGTAGCGGAATAGCTTGGTTGTGGGAGACATCGCCTTCTCTGGCATATACATCATTGAGAAATTCCCTTCTGGTTTATTGCGATGCGCGCTAGGCGTTTGCCTAGGTTTTGCGCCAACTCAATTTCATCTTTGCTTAATGAAGCGCTCTCTCCGGTACTACTCGCACCATAGGGTGTGCCACCAGTTTGAGTGGTGTGCAGCGCAGGTTCTGAGTAGGGGATACCCACCACTAACATGCCATGGTGAAGCAGTGGCAACATCATGCTTTGTTGTGTGGTCTCTTGCCCGCCATGCAGTGATGAAGAAGAGGTAAACACGCAAGCTGGCTTATCGATCAGATCGCCATTAATCCACAGTGATGTTGTGCTGTCCCAAAAGTGCTTCATAGGTCCAGCCATGTTGCCAAACCAAACCGGACTGCCTAGTGCTAAACCATCGCAAGAACGGAGCTCTTGCAATGTCGCGATAGGATCGGTCGGCTGATAACGCGAATCAGGTTGCTCTTCTGCTGTGTATACGTCGTTCACGGTTCTTAACATGGCTTCGCAGTTCGGGATAGATTCAACCCCTCGTGCAATTTGCCTTGCTAGCGCTCGTGTGTTGCCGTGGCGGCTGTAGTAGAGAACAAGAATGTTGATGCTCATATCGGCTTACAGAATCTCTAGCACTTGCTCTGGTGGACGACCAATCTTTGCTTTGTTGTTCGCAACAACAACAGGGCGTTCAAACAGTTTTGGATTTGTCGCCATTGCTGAGAATAGATCTTCATCGGTAACCGATGCATCGCCAAGATTAGCCTCTTTGTAATCCGCTTCTTTGGTGCGCATCATTTCGCGAACACTGTCAAAACCAAGCTGCGTGAAAAGCACTTTAAGCTGCTCGATAGTTAAAGGCGTATCTAGGTATTTGATAACTTCTGGCTGTACGCCGTTTGCTTCAAGTAGTTCTAGAGTTTGACGGCTCTTTGAGCAGCGTGGGTTATGATAAATCACGACGGACATGGTTCTTCCTCATTATTATTTTTGATTTAATTGTTCAGTTGAAGCAATTGTTCAGTTGAAGCCACTTGAGTGGCTTCTTTACTATGTAACGTTGAGCTTTCTTTTTCTTCTGACAACGAACCGCTGCCAATAAATACACTTACTGTAACGACAAGAAGCGTTCACGCTGAATCATTAGTTGATCAATTCGGGCGTCGTAACGTGCTTGTTTTAGGCTGCCGAGCTCTGCGATTTGGCTAGCCTGCGTATAGTACTGAATCGCTTTGTTCCAGTTGGCTTGCAGTGCCAAGATCTCTGCACGAGCAGCCAGTTCTTCGTCGCTATTACCAAGGCTTGTATTTACTTTTGAAAGTAGGTGCCAGCCGTTGGTGTCGTTCGGGTTATCGTGCGTGTAACGTTGCAACACGCGAACGGCTTCCTGTAGGTCTTCATTTTCAATCAGCGCATTGGCGTAGTTAATGGTTAGAACCGGGTTGTTTGGTTGTCGAACCAGTGCTGATTCGAGTTCTTTAATCGCAATCTCAGGCTTTTTCTGTTCAATATGGAGGTCTGAAATGGCATCTAGATAAAACAGGTTGGTTGGATCGCTGTTGATGAGCTTGGTCAGAATCGGCTCAGCTTTATCTAATTTTTTAGAATCTAAGTAAACCAGTGCTTGGCCATACTCTAATGATGGAACCAAGGCTTTAGGTGCTTTCTTCAGCTTACGTTCAAACCAGTCCAAGGCCGCATCATTGTTGATTCCCGCATAGCGCGCGACAATGCGAGCTCTTGCTAGATGGTAATCCAGTGATGGGGCCAGTTTAAGTGGCGGATAACTGCGAGCGCGAGCGCGTGAATCGGTGATTCGATCTTCTGGTAATGGGTGAGTCAGCAGCATTGGGGGTGGTGTGCTGGCATAACGGTATTCATCAGCCAAACGACCGAAGAAACGCGGCATCGCATTCACATCGAACCCTGCTTTCGCCAGTGTATTGATACCAAAGCGGTCAGCTTCTTTTTCATTACTACGAGTGTAGTTGATCTGGCTCTGCATGTTACCAGCGGTTGTGGCAGTTAGAGCTGCGATACCTGCTTCAGGTGCTGCAATGGCCAATAATACAGAGGCTGCTAGCGCTGCGATGGTTGCTGGAGAACGACGAGCTTGATCTTCCATACTACGCGCTAAGTGACGTTGGGTAACGTGCGCGATTTCGTGCGCCAATACTGAAGCCAACTCACTTTCAGATTGTGCATGCAGGAACAGACCTGAGTGCAAAGCAACATAACCACCAAAGAATGCAAAGGCGTTGATGTTGCGGTCTCGGATCATAAAGAACTGGAAAGGTGTCTTTACATCATTCGCGCTTGCGACAAGACGATGGCCAAGCGTATCAATGTACTGGTTGAGAACCGGGTCGTTTACGATAGGCTGGCTGCTTCTGATGATGCGCATGTAGGCATCACCATAGATAAGTTCTTGGTCGATAGTGAGGGTGCCGCCAGCAGCGGTGCCGATATCGGGTAGCTCCAAACTGTTGGTATTCGCCAACGTTGGGGTGCTTAATGTAGCTGCGATGCATAAGCAAGCAATTGAGCGAGCGCGTTTAAACATATTAGTCAGTAATACTCCGTTTCTTCTGACAGTAAGACAAGTGCAATGCAAATTGGTTCTTTATCTGATGTAACCTTTGCCGAGTGCGTGCGCTATCATGAAGGAAGATGAATGAATGATGGCGCGTTTTCAAAAACAGATTACAATACGACCCTTATAATAAGCATCGAGCTCAAGAATGACACCTAATATTCTAGATTTACGCCAAGAGCGCTGTCCAATGGCACTATTATTAGCCAAGCGTCACAGTGTAAAGTTAGAAGTAGGGCAATCATTGTCAATTTATGTCTCTGATAACAGCTCAATGAAAGATATTGTTACTTTTTTGTCTAAGCAAGCCTATGACGTCATCACTGAGGTTTGCTCTAATTACTATCATCTCCTCGTCACTAAAAAGGAATTGCAGTCAGATGCTTGAAATGGTCAATCGTTGGTATAAACGACGTTTCTCTGATCCCCATGCTGTCAGTTTGGTTGCCATCATTCTCTTCGGCTTTATTACGATCTACTTCTTTGGTCATCTCATCGCGCCATTGTTGGTGGCTATTGTATTGGCTTATTTACTTGAGTGGCCGGTTACCCAACTCCAAAGACTTGGTGTTCCAAGAACCCCTTCAGTGATGTTGGTGATCTTAATGTTCTTTAGCGTGATGTTGCTGGCGCTGTTTGGTTTAGTGCCTACCATTTGGGAGCAAGTGGGTAATCTCATCAATGATATTCCAAGCATGTATGGCGGCTTACAGAAGTTCATCGCGACGATTCCCGAGCGCTATCCTGAGTTAGCAAACTTGCAGATCGTTGAATCGATTGTGTCTAACGCGAAAAACAAAGCATTAGGCTTTGGTGAAAGTGTTGTTAAAGGTTCTTTAGCTTCTCTTGTGAGCTTGGCTACGCTTGCGGTTTACTTGATTCTTGTGCCGTTGCTGATCTTCTTCTTACTAAAAGATAAAGAAGAGATGATCAGCATGGCGAGTGGTGTGTTGCCTAAAAACCGTCGTCTAGCGACCAAGGTTTGGGTTGAGATGAACCAACAAATCTCGAACTATATTCGCGGCAAGGTACTTGAGATCTTGATCGTCGGTGGTGTCAGCTACGTGACCTTTGCGATTCTAGATTTACGTTATTCAGCTCTGCTGGCTGTCGCGGTTGGCTTCTCGGTACTGATTCCTTATATCGGTGCGGCAGCTGTGACCGTTCCAGTTGCGATTGTTGGCCTGTTCCAGTGGGGATTAGAGCCTCAGTTCTACTGGCTGTTATTGGCTTACGGTATTATCCAAGCGCTAGATGGCAACGTGCTCGTTCCTGTTCTGTTCTCTGAAGCCGTGAACCTACACCCAGTAGCGATTATTGTAGCGGTGTTGGTGTTTGGCGGACTGTGGGGATTCTGGGGCGTATTCTTTGCTATCCCGCTTGCTACGCTGGTGAAAGCGGTTTGGAATGCTTTACCGAGTCATGCTCTCGACGATGACCCTGAGCATCAATCGTAATTGAAGATCAATACAGTTGAGTAAGTATTAAAAAGGCCGAATATCCATGATATTCGGCCTTTTTGTATTTGGATTAGTCAATTGTGAACTTAGATCATCTAGGTATGAAATTAGGTCATCAATTCACTAGAAACAACATTAAGCTTCTGGATTGAAGTAGTCTAGAACCACTTCGTGGTGAGTCTTAGTCTTGAACTTGTTGAAGACGTGTTCAATCTGACCTTCTTCATCAATTAGGAAGCTAATACGGTGCAGACCGTCGTACACTTTACCCATGAATTTCTTCTCTCCCCAAACACCAAACTGCTCAGCAACGCTGTGGTCTTCATCTGATAGCAGTGTGAAGTTTAGAGATTTCTTCTCGACGAAATTTGGTAGGCGTTTTACTGGATCAACACTCACACCTAGAACAACCACATTTAGGTCATCAAGCTGTGCTTTGATATCACGCAGACCTTCAGCTTGCACAATACAACCTGGAGTCATTGCTTTTGGGTAAAAATAGAAAAGGACTTTTTTACCTTTGAAGTCACCAAGAGATACGATATTGCCATCTTGATCAGGAAGAGAAAAAGCAGGTGCTGGAACACCAGCCGTTAGCGTATTCATGATATTTCCTTTTTAAAAACTGTTTTTGATAAAGTTGAGCGAGCCTTGTACGGATAGGCTCTGACACAGCGCGTCAAATTCTTCTTGTAGCTGCATCAAATTACATTCTGATTGCACAGAAGCGGTAATAGAGATATGGAATTGGTCGTTGTCGAGCTGAACTTTAGATTTATTGATGGTTCGGGCGCTTAACGAATCGAGGCCGATGTTTCGGTCTGCGAAGAACTGGGTAAACTGCTCGGTAAGGCCGATTTTATCGTCTGACTCAACGAACACCTCTACTGTGTAAGAGTTCTCAATAACATCATGAGTTGAGGTTCGCTTCATAATCGTAATCAAGTCGTGCTCTTGTCCAAGCAAGGGCAGGGTGGTTTCAACGCGGGTGATGTTGTTTGCCTTTCCAGACAGCAGCATGATAAGCGTAAATTCTTCGCCAAATAGAGCGATACGGCTATCAATAATGTTACAGCCTGATTGGGTGACTAAATGAACCACTTGGTTGCATACACCTGGGCGATCTGTGCCCACAGCTGTGATTACTAGATGTTGAGTCATAAAATCACGTCTCTTTATATTCCATTGATTCATGCATGTTAGCACAGTTAGCTCGTGGAATAAGCGTGCGTACGGGGCTTTTTATGAGGCACCTTGCTTCTAACATGCAACCAATGATAAGAATATCGAGAGCGTTAAAAAATGAGATTGAGCGGTGAGAGCACAGCTTACTTGTTACTGACATCCAGTGCTGTGCTATCCGCTAGATTGAGCGCAGGTTACCCAAATTCTCGGTAGAACGCCGTTAGAAGTCGTTTTACCTCAAACATACGACAATATTTAATGCAGATGTTGCCGGTAAGCCACTTTAATGTCTTGTGTTTATTGATTGGCTTACAGTAACATGCAAAAAGAATAAATTAAGGGAGATAGACATGTTTTCAGGAAGTATCGTTGCGCTAGTTACGCCATTTAATACAGATGGTGAAGTGGATTTCGACAGCCTTAAAAAGTTAGTTGAGCACCATGTTGCTGCAGGTAGTGATGGTCTGGTTGCGGTTGGCACAACAGGTGAGTCTTCAACACTCACTATTGAAGAGCATGTCAAAGTCGTCAATAAGATCGTTGAATTTGCTGATGGTCGTATTCCCGTTATCGCTGGTACAGGTGCAAATGCAACTCACGAATCTGTTCTATTCAGCCGTTTGCTGAATGGTTCTGGTATTGCTGGTTGCCTGAGCGTAACGCCTTACTACAACAAACCGACTCAAGAAGGTTTGTACCAACACTACAAAGCGATTGCTGAAGTCAGTGACGTTCCACAAATCCTATACAATGTACCAGGTCGTACTGCTGTAGACTTGTTACCTGAAACGGTTGCTCGCCTTGCTGAGATCGAAAACATCGTTGCACTTAAAGATGCGACGGGTGATCTCGACAGAATTGCAATTCACCGTGAACTTTGTGGCGAAGATTTTATCTTACTAAGTGGTGATGACTTAACAGGTCTAGAATTTGTTAAGCGTGGTGGCGATGGCGTGATCTCTGTAACAAACAATGTTGCAGCCGCTGATATGGCAACCATGTTCAAGTTAGCGAAAGAAGGCAAGTTTGAAGAAGCAGAAGCGATCAATGAGCGTTTAATGCCTCTACATAAGAATTTGTTCGTTGAGTCCAACCCTATTCCCGTAAAATGGGCGGTTCATAAAATGGGTCTGATTGCTGAAGGTGGCTTACGTCTACCGTTGACTGAATTGTCAAAGCCAGCTCAACCCGTTGTTGCTCAAGCAATGACTGAAGCGTGCATTTACTAAAAACGTATGAAGTGATGCCGAAGTGAACCTTCGGCATTTAGGAGTATAAATGAAGTATTCTCACCAGCTAGTGATTGGATCACTGGCTGTTTTCGTTCTTACAGCATGTTCTGGCAGCCCGACTCAACGTCGCCAAGCCAAAGATGATTTCGAATACTTAGAAACACCTGAGTTTTCACAATGGCAGTTGCCTGAAGATGCTCAACCTCAGTTCTATCCAAATTTTGACATCCCAAGTGGTGAGTTCAGTGGTGGTACAGGCCGTGAAGTGGATATTCGTCCGCCGCAACAGGTTCTTGAGCTGATCCCAGGTGCTCGATCTGAGCGTCAGAATGGTGAAGTGACACTATGGCTTCTTCGTGCTGAAGAAGCAGACCGCGTGTGGCAAACGGCTGTAGATATGCTGGCACAACGTGGCATTGGTATTCGTGAACAGTCAGAAAACGATATTGAGACCGATTGGGTTACTTGGGTTTCTGAAGATGAAGAAGTAGAGATCGGCAGTCGTTACTCTATCTCTCGTTTCCAAGCGAACAACCGCCATGGCTTCAAGATCAACCTTATCGATTGGCGTGAAGGCTCTGAAGAGAAGCCGGTATCGGCAACCAATAAGGAGCGTTACAACGCGTTCTTAACGAATCTAGTGATGGCTAAGTACGATGAAAACCTTCGTGCTGAAGCAGCGTTGAAAGCGCAAGAGTTGGTTAAACGCATTCCAATCTCAATGGGTGCTGACCGCAGTGGCTTCCCTGTGATCATTGCTCGTACTCCATACAATGTATTGTGGCAGCGTTTGCCTACCTTGCTACCGACGATGGGCTTTGAGCTTGAAGAGCGTAACCAGTCTCAAGGTACTGTAAAAGCTAAGTATGCTGCGCCAGATGATGAATTCTGGGAAACAATTGGCCTACAACCCATTGATTTGGCTCCAGGCACTTACACCTTCTTGTTTGGTGATCTTGGTAACCGTACGTCAATTAACGTAACGGATGCATCAGGTAAGCCAGTAGAAGAAGCGTTACTTAAGTCTATGGTACCGGTATTAGCACATGTTGCTGACCAAACCAAAGATGACAAAGAAGCTGATGCAGAGTAAGTAAAACTGAGTGAGCACAGCTGAAAAACCACAGAGTAAGTCATATCAGCCCTGTGGTTAGCTAAAGCCAATAAAAAAGAGGACACATTGTGTCCTCTTTTTTTGTATTCGTTGATTAGCCGTCAGCGGATTATTAGCAAATTAGATTGACTTCTTAGAGCTACAAAATTAAGCGTCTTTGTTGTCCGTAGGCTCATCTTTTTGAGCTTTCTCTTGGTTCTGTTTATCCAATTGATTGAGCTTGTCTAAGTCTTTCTCTGTTTTGTTACGACCAGTCAGATCCATATTGGCGGTCTGTTTGAGCGCAGCAATATTACCCACCACAACACTAACCACGATGATGATGATCACCCAAGGGTTTGTAAGCCACTCCAACATATGCGCTCCTAATGACTGATATTCGCCACGAAGCGCGCATAGATCTCGTCTAGCTGCTCCATAATAATCTCATACCCTAATATTGGCTTAGATTGGAGTTGCTTGCCAAGTAAAGAGGGAGATAACTGTGATAAACACAACTCCGATACTTTTCGATGGCTGATATGCCAAGGTTCTATCGCCACACCGCCGAGGTCTTGGCTGTACGGAAAGAAGAACCCAAATTGAGATGCATTGGCATAAAGCCATTGGTAAAACGCTTGCTGGTGGCCAGTAAGGTATTCCCATGGTTCCAGTTGCAGCTGTGTGCCTTCAGGTAAGTGATTACGAGCAAAGACATCAAAGTCACATCCCCAATGGTGACGACTCGCCCCAGGCAGTGCAGACCACCTCAGTATCGCTGACAACTTTTGATGTTCACTAAGTGTTGATGCATCAAGTGGTTGGCTTTCTGAGTCTAATATTGGCGCTTCACCAGAAAACTTACGGTTCCAAATCAGAGATTGCCTTTCATAGTCGCGAAAGCCACTGGCAATCTCCATTTTAAAGCCAGCGAGTTGAGCAGCTCCAATCAAACTGTTTAGGTCATCTTTGACATCGCTGTGAACCAAGAATGTCTTGGTGCCAATCAGGTTAGGTTCCAGATGAGAATCTGATTGTCCGGTAAGCTGCTCTGGTGTCATAACGCGTCTCTCAATAATTAGAAGCTATCAATCGCTGATGAAAGAACTATTTAGCGAACAGGTTCACTAATGTTCTCTCATACATGTCGGTTAGCTTCTCTAAGTCAGCCACTTTCACGCATTCGTTAACCTTGTGAATGGTTGCATTAACCGGGCCTAGTTCTACGACTTGCCCTTTCATGCGCGCAATAAAGCGTCCGTCTGATGTACCACCTGTAGTCAGTAGTGCTGGTTTTACGTCATTAACGTGACCAACGGCATCAACAATAGCATCAAGCAGTGAGCCTGCGTCTGTTAAGAACGGGTCGCCATTGAACGTCCATTTCAAATCGTATTCGAAATCGTACTTGTCGAGTGTATTTGTGATTCGTTCAACGATGATGTCGTTGTTTAACTCAGTGCTAAAGCGAAGATTAAACTGAACATTAAATTCACCAGGAATAACGTTTGACGCGCCCGTGCCCGCACTTACATTTGGGATCTGGAAGCTGGTTGGTGGGAAGTAGTCATTACCTTTGTCCCACTCGGTAGTAGCCAGTTCATTAATCGCAAGCAGAGAGCTGTGTACCGGGTTGTTCGCTAGGTGAGGGTAAGCAACATGACCTTGTGTGCCTTTAACTGTTAGATCGCCAGTGATAGAACCACGACGGCCGTTCTTCACAACGTCACCAACATACTCAGTACTTGATGGTTCACCAACAATACACATGTCGATGTTCTCGCCACGAGCCATCAGCGCTTCCACAACACGGACTGTACCGTTGATGAAAGGGCCTTCTTCATCTGACGTGATTAGGAAACCGATTGAGCCTGTGTGGTCTGGGTGTTTAGCAATGAATTGCTCGACTGCAACAATCATTGAAGCCAGAGAGCCTTTCATATCCGCAGCGCCACGGCCATGTAGGAAACCGTCTACGATAGTCGGTTCGAATGGCTTGGTGTGCCACTGTTCGATTGGGCCAGCAGGCACTACATCAGTGTGACCAGCAAAAGCAAACAGAGGCGCTTCAGTACCACGGCGAGCCCAGAAGTTCGTCGTATCTTCAAATACCATCACTTCGATTTCGAAGCCGAGTGCTTTTAAGCGTTCAATCATTAAATCTTGGCAGCCTGCATCTTCAGGGGTTACTGATTGGCGGCTAATGAGGTCTTTTGCCAGAGCCAAAGTTGGGCTATCTGTCATCCTTGAATTCCTTGTTTAAATAAAACGTCTAGTCATTAATTTTTAGGGCGCTGATTTAATGATCAACGTCCAGTAGTCTGTCTATCTAAATACAGTGCTCTAAGCAAAAATAGCGGCGTATTGGTCGGCTTTAAATCCGATATGAAGCTTACCGTCTACTTTTAGTATTGGTCGCTTAATCATTGCTGGTTGTTCAACAAGCAGAGTCACGGCTTTGTCTTCCGTTAATGTATCTTTCTGTTCTTGTGAAAGTTGGCGATAAGTCGTACCACGTTTGTTCAATACAAGTTCCCAGCCAAGTTCTGAACAGAAGGTCGTAACCAACTCTTCAGTGATGCCTTGTTTACGATAATCGTGAAATTCGAACTTGATCCCTTCAGCTTCGAGCCATTTCTTTGCTTTTTTAATGGTGTCGCAGTTTGGAATGCCAAACATAGTGATAGTCATTGTTCTTCCTTTGGGTGATTTTATTTCGTTGTTATGAGTTGAATCCTATCAGGAAGCTGCAATTCAGACAAAATAGAGTGAGGAATATTTCATAGAGTGAAAAAAAACAGTAAGAAAATGTCACTATTGGAGACTTATTGATCAACCTCAACATGTTGTCAGCGAAAAAAGAAATAATTGAGTTGCACATATATAGGAGGTGTCAATGGAGTTGAGTCCTGTTTTTGCAAGGCGGCTATATTTAGCATTGTTAGTGGAAAGCCTTGATAGGCCAAATGTGCCTAAACTCATCGAAAAAACGGGTTGGCCTCGTCGTACTATTCAAGATGTACTCAAGGCGTTACCGGGGATCGGTATCGAACTTATGTTTGTTCAAGATGGGCGACGTCATAATGATGGCTATTACCAGTTATCCGACTGGGGTCCATTTGACAGTCAATGGGTTATCCAGCGTAAAGGCGATATAGCAATAAGCCTTGGATTTAGTGCATAAGCCAGCGAAAGCTGGCTTTCTTTTTTGCAGTAGAAGTAGAAGTAGAAGTAGAAGTAGAAGTAGAAGTAGAAGTAGAAATCGAAGTGGTAGCCTCTCGCTCATTTGAGCGCTGAGCTGTCTAACTATATTTCTACCTACTTATACAGTTTCTGCCTACTTACACAGATAGGCAGTGCCCAACATAGTCACGGAAGTGGAAAAGTCTTGGGGAAGTGTAAATATCACGGTATCTGCACCTAACTCAATCGTATTTGACTTGAGCTCATTCATCGCGCCCTGAATCAAGGTGTCATTTGGGTAAAACAGGTAACTATACCAATGGCCCTCGCTGCCAGTGACTTCCCCTTTATACTGACATTTATCGATATTAATCACGCCATGGTAATCCATTTGCACGTTGGCAGCTTCGCTATGAGGCGTTGATGTCGGTGTCGTGCAACCGAGTAACACGCTACTCATAGCCAAAGCGATTAATTCCTTTTTCATACGCTTATCCTGTTATTTCATCAAATAAATCGCGAAACCTATCCAGCTTGCGAACAATAATAACCACGGCAATTTACTGGCGTGATTTGATGTTGTTTCATTATTCGAGTCGACATTCTGTTCTTGGTCTTGGTTCGCTTGTAGAGTCTGCTTCTCTTTTTGTACGCGCTTTTTAGCTTTATCGGCTTGGCGGCCACGTTCTTTCTGCTGCTTTTTATAGAGTGCGATGCCTTTCTCGATACCTTGAGCAATCAACTTGGTTTGTTCTTTGGTTTGAGCTGGCTTTTGCGTCGCTTTGGCTATCTTCAGTGCTTCTTGTTGAGATTCAACAGATGGTGTATTAGTTTTCTTTTTCATACTGAGTTCGATAATTAAAACGGATTAACCAATAAGATAACGCAAACCTAGTTAAGTATGAATGATTTGCGTTAAAGTGTTGGTTTGAAAATAAGTGAAAGTGAGATTTGTGCGGTACTCCATAGAACAATACGACAAGCACGGCTTTTTAAAAGCCCCAATCCTATTATGGTTAGGTTGGCTATTTCTGGCGAAAGCTTTGGTCGTTTTCATTGTTGCAGGTGCAAGCCGAGAGTCGGGCACTGATATCCTCGAAATCATCTATCCAGATCATCAAATGTTTTATGTTGGGATTGCATTGAGTATTCCGAGCTTGTTACTCATGTGGTTGTTTGGACTCAGATCACCAGATAGAAAGCGCCTTAATAAAGTCGTGTCATGGGGACGTTGGGTCTCCATGATGGCTATCTTGGCACAAGGAACCCATACACTTTATTTAATCTATTTAGATAACGGATGGTTCCGTTGGTCTAATGCTATCACCCTATTGTTGCTCCTATGGTTAGCGCTTTATCTAACCAATAGCCATGCTGCCAGGGATTGCTTTAAAGTGGTTGAGCACGAAGACTGATTTTCATCAAAACATTTGCCCCATTCACAATTATACTTAGAAGCTAAAAATGAAAGGATTAATCTATGCTTAACACCTCAAATGAGCAGCCTAAAATTCAAAGTGCTATCTTGCCAGAAGCAGGGCCTTTCGCTCTTTATGTTCAACTAAAAGTGAATGAGAACGCTGCTAACGTATTAGCGGAACTTCAAAAGCTTCCGAGTTTAATCGACGAACTAAACCAAACTCAACCAGACGCAAACTTAACGGCATCGGTTGCGTTTTCAAAAGCTTTTTGGGATAAGTTCGAGCAAGCTGCTCCCTCTGATTTGATTGATTTCCCTGCGCTTGGTGAAGGTGATGTCACTGCACCGAGCACATTGTCTGATGTTCTGATTCACTGCCATTCAAATCGACATGACCTGCACTTCTTTATCTTACGTAAATTGCTATCTGAAGTAGCTGTGGACGTTGAAGTAGTTGATGAAACCTACGGTTACCGCTTCCTAGATTCTCGTGACATGACTGATTTCGTTGATGGCACTGAAAACCCAAAAGACGCACAGCGCGCTGAAGTAGCGATTGTTCCTGAAGGTGAATTCGCTGGTGGTAGTTATGTGATGGTGCAGCGTTTTGTGCACAACCTGCCAGCTTGGAATCGATTGAATGTCTCAGCACAAGAGAAAGTGGTTGGCCGCACTAAACCGGACTCTATCGAGCTAGATGATGTTCCAGCGGCGTCTCACGTTGGTCGCGTGGATATCAAAGAAGAAGGAAAGGGTCTTAAGATTGTTCGTCACAGCCTACCTTACGGTACCGCTACGGGCGATCACGGCTTACTGTTCATTGCTTACTGTAACGTTCGTCATAACTTCGATGCGATGTTAGAGAGCATGTACGGCGTGACAGATGGTAAAACAGACCAACTGCTTCGCTTTACTAAAGCAGTGACAGGCGCTTACTACTTTGCGCCTTCGACTGACATGTTGAGTGCATTAACGATTAAGTAAATCACCTCGTATGCAGTAAAGAACGGGAGCCTCAGGGCTCCTTTTTTTATTAAAGTTTTATATGAACTGGTCGATATAAGAGCAATCGTGAGTTTTATTCATATTTTTGTAAGTGAAGGTCTATGGCTATAACTGTTAATACAAATGTCTCAGCGCTAGTGGCTCAGAGAAACCTCTCTAATGCTAATAACATGCTGAATCAATCTTTGGAGCGCTTAGCTTCAGGGAGCCGTATTAATAGTGCAAAAGACGATGCGGCTGGCTTACAAATCTCGAATCGATTAGAAGCACAGATGAGTGGCATTGATGTTGCGGTTCGAAATGCTAACGACGGTATCTCCATTATGCAGACAGCAGAAGGAGCGATGAATGAAACCACCAATATCATGCAGCGCATGCGAGATTTGTCGCTGCAAGCGAGTAATGGTTCGAATAGCCAGTCGGAAAGGACGGCTATTCAAGAAGAAGTGACAGCTCTAAATGATGAGTTGAATCGAATTGCTGAAACCACCTCGTTTGGTGGTAAAAAACTCCTTAACGGTAGCTTTGGTAGTTCTTCATTTCAAATCGGTGGCAGTTCTGGTGAAGCGGTGCAGATAGGTTTGAAAAATATGCGTACCGATGACATCAATATGGGTGGTTTTAGCTATGTCGCCAATGGCATGGCAAGTGACTCGTGGGCAGTCAAATCCAACCAGAATGATATGACGATGTCGTTTACCGACCGTTTTGGTCAGCCACAAGAGATCACCATCAACGCGAAAGCGGGAGATGATATTGAAGAGTTGGCGACCTATATTAATGGTCAAACGGATCAAGTCTCTGCTTCAGTCAATGATGAAGGGCAGCTTCAGATCTATATGTCTGGTGAAGACACTGCAGGCACGATCTCTTTCTCAGGTTCATTAGCCAGTGAACTTTCGATGTCGGCGGGCTATTACGAGTCAGTCGATGACATCAATGTGATCGATGTGGGAGGTGCTCAGCGCGCCGTCTCTATTTTGGACACAGCGATGAAGTACGTTGATAGTCACCGTTCTGAACTAGGGGCAATGCAAAATCGTTTTGATCATGCCATCAATAACCTTGAAAATGTTCATGAGAACTTGGCGACATCCAACAGCCGAATCAAAGATACCGACTACGCCAAAGAAACCACTCAAATGCTTAAGCAACAAATACTACAACAAGTCAGCACTACTATTTTGGCTCAAGCTAAGCAAGCGCCCAATCTAGCTTTAACGCTTCTGGGCTAATAAATTGCCTCAAATTTTATAAAGGTAATTCAGCTTAACTAAAGCCCTTTGGTTAATAAAAGCACAACTTTTCGCTCGACCAACTTATCGACAACTTTAGCGTTTTTCTCATCTTTTTTTGATAATTTTACTGCCAGTCACGCTTTCTTCCCCTTTCTCTCTATTTCGTTAATTTTGTTGTTTTTTTCCTAAAGGTTTCGGCATTCACGCCGTTATTAATAGTAACTTAGAGATAACTACTTGGTTTTCCGAGACGTCGGAAACCGCTATACCGGAAAATCAATTGGAGAAATCACCATGGCAGTGAATGTAAATACAAACGTTTCAGCGATGACAGCGCAACGTTACCTAAACAACGCAAACAGCGCACAACAAACATCAATGGAGCGTCTAGCTTCAGGCTCTAAAATCAACAGCGCGAAAGATGACGCTGCGGGCCTACAAATATCGAACCGTTTGAACGTTCAGAGTCGTGGTCTTGATGTTGCTGTACGTAACGCGAACGACGGTATCTCTATTGCACAAACTGCTGAAGGTGCAATGAACGAGACAACGAACATCCTGCAACGTATGCGTGATTTGTCTCTACAATCTTCAAACGGCTCAAACTCAAAATCTGAGCGTGTAGCGATTCAAGAAGAAGTAACAGCACTGAACGACGAACTGAACCGTATTGCGGAAACCACGTCTTTTGGTGGTAATAAGCTGCTTAACGGTACTCACGGTACTAAATCATTCCAAATCGGTGCGGACAACGGTGAAGCGGTAATGCTTCAACTGAAAGATATGCGCTCTGATAACGCTCAGATGGGTGGTAAAAGCTACCAAACTGAGAACGCAAAAGACAAAGACTGGAACGTTCAAGCTGGCGCAAACGACCTAAAAATGTCGTTCACTGATAACTTCGGCCAAGCACAAGAAATCGATGTGTCTGCGAAAGCGGGCGACGACATCGAAGAGCTAGCAACGTACATCAACGGTCAACAAGATTCTGTTAAAGCGTCTGTAACTGAAGACGGTAAGCTGCAAATGTTTACTGGTAACAATAAAGTTGAAGGCGAAGTAGCATTCTCTGGCAGCCTTGCTGGCGAACTAGGCATGCAACCTGGCAAAGATGTAACCGTTGATACTATCGACGTAACATCAGTTGGCGGCGCGCAAGAGTCTGTTGCAGTTATCGATGCGGCACTTAAGTATGTAGATAGCCACCGTGCTGAGCTAGGTGCTTTCCAAAACCGTTTCGACCACGCTATCAGCAACTTAGACAACATTAACGAGAACGTTAACGCATCTAAGAGCCGTATTAAAGATACCGATTTCGCGAAAGAAACGACTCAGATGACTAAGTCTCAGATCCTTTCTCAAGCTTCAAGCTCGATTCTTGCTCAAGCGAAGCAAGCTCCGAACTCGGCACTTAGCCTACTAGGTTAATCGATTGAAAGGCCACGTTGTCATGTTGGTTATAAGCACTGTTGATTATAAGCGCTGTTGATCATAAACGTTAACGTTAGGCTTCCACAAATTAGCTCGTGGTGAGAGATGAGCGCTAAACAGACCCAGCTTCGGCTGGGTTTTTTATTGCCTGTAATTTGGCGAAGGTGTATCTGGAAAAGTGCAGTGCTGGTAAGCAGACGCAAAAGCGAGATTCCCTATCACGCTCGTTCCTCACTGTAGGGAATGACGACTATAGGCGGTATTGATCCATTGTTTACCTGAATCGAAGTCTTTAGTCGTCATCTCAGAATCGAGTAGAACGAGATATCAGAGATCTCTGTTTGTTAAAATTCACAAGTGTAATTTGATGTATAGGCGAAATGCCTTGAATAGCGCTTAACAACGTTTAGTAAAAAACTAGGTCGGATAGCAGGGGATAAACGGTCAGTGTAGTTGTCATTGGTTGAGAGAACTAGGAGAAGGGTTTCTGTGTGATAGTCAGTAATACCTATCTGAGGTATTGAACAAATATAGCAGGCACAAAAAACGCCACCCTTAGGTAGCGTTTTAATTAAAGCAGTTAAGTAATCGAGATTACTTAGTTACTTTAAGAACTGGAGTTTCGCCAACAGTTACAGAACCAGAAAGCTTGTTCAGCTCCTTGATTTCGTCCATGTTAGAGATAACAACTGGAGTAAGCGTAGATTTCGCTTTCTCTTCTAGAAGCGCTAGGTCGAAAGTGATGATAGTGTCACCAGCTTTAACAGATTGACCTTCTTCAGCAACACGAGTGAAGCCTTCGCCTTTAAGTTCAACAGTATCGATACCGAAGTGAACGAAAAGCTCAACACCGTCGTCAGACTCGATAGAGAATGCGTGGTTAGTTTCGAAGATCTTACCGATAGTACCGTTAACTGGAGCTACCATTTTATCGCCAGCTGGTTTGATAGCGATGCCGTCACCAACGATTTTTTCAGCGAAAACTACATCTGGCACGTCTTCGATGTTTACGATTTCACCAGAAAGAGGTGCGATGATTTCGATTGCACCAGCATCAGCGCTGTCATCAGATACAAGCTTTTTCAGTTTGTCAAACAGACCCATTGTGTCATGCTCCTAACGTTTAGTTTTATTCTGTAGAATATACTATACCAATCTAACAAATTAGACGACTATTTTTAGCCGTCTAACTTTATTAAGCTCTTGGTGATTACTGAGTTTTCTCAGCGATGAATTTTTCTACGCAAGCTTCAATTTCTGCAGCTGTAGGTAGAGATAGTGCTTCGTCAGCCATAGCTTTAACTTCTGCGAAGTTAGAGTTACGGATTACTTTCTTAACTTTAGGGATAGAGATACCGCTCATAGAGAACTCATCTAGACCCATACCAAGAAGGAGTAGAGTTGCACGCTCATCGCCTGCTAGCTCGCCACACATACCTGTCCATTTGCCTTCTTTATGAGAAGCATCGATTACTTGCTTGATTACAAGAAGAACCGCTGGAGACAGTGGGTTGTAAAGGTGAGAAATCATCTCGTTACCACGGTCAACTGCAAGAGTGTATTGCGTTAGATCGTTAGTACCGATAGAGAAGAAAGCCACTTCTTTAGCAAGGTGGTGTGCGATTGCAGCTGCTGCTGGAGTCTCAACCATTACGCCAATTTCGATGTCTTCATCGAAAGCATGACCTTCAGCGCGAAGTTCAACTTTGTACTCTTCGATTGCTTTTTTCAGTTCACGGATCTCTTCAATAGAAATGATCATTGGGAACATGATACGTAGCTTACCGTGTGCAGATGCACGAAGAATGCCGCGTAGTTGGTCACGTAAGATTTCACGGCGATCCAAGCTTATACGTACTGCACGCCAGCCTAGGAACGGGTTCATCTCTTGTGGAAGATCCATGTATGGTAGATCTTTATCGCCACCGATATCCATAGTACGGATAATCACTGACTCACCGTGCATTGCTTCTGCTACTTCTTTGTAAGCAACGTATTGCTCTTCTTCAGTAGGAAGTGCAGTACGGTCCATGAATAGGAATTCAGTACGGTACAGACCAACACCTTCGCCACCGTTGCGCAGGATACCGTCACAGTCTTTAACTGTACCGATGTTGCCGCAAACTTCTACTTGATGGTTATCAAGTGTGATAGCTGGTAGGTCTTTAAGTTTTGCTAGTTCAGCCGCTTCTGCTTCAAAATCAGATTTGATTTTCTTAGCTTCTGCTAATTCAGCGTCAGAAGGGTTGATGATGATCTTATTGTTCATCGCGTCTAGCACAAGCATGTCGCCGTTCTTAACTTGCTTAGTGATATCGTTAGTACCAACGATAGCTGGAAGCTCAAGTGAACGTGCCATGATTGAAGTATGAGATGTACGACCGCCGATGTCACAAGCGAAACCAAGAACGTAGTCTAGGTTGATTTGTGCAGTTTCAGATGGCGTTAGGTCGTAAGCAACTAGGATAACTTGTTCATTGATATCTGCTAGAGACACAATGTTAATGCCTAGTGCATTTTTAACGAAGCGAGTACCGATATCACGGATATCAGTCGCACGTTCTTTTAGGTACTCATCATCAAGTGACTCAAGTGCAACAGCTTGCTCTTCGATCACTGTGTAGATCGCGTTGTCTGCGTGCATTTTGTCTTTCTTGATGAGTGCTAAAATCTCTTCTTCTAGCTCTTCATCTTCAAGCAGCATGATATGGCCTTCAAAGATTGCTTCTTTTTCTTCGCCAAAAGTTTCAAGTGCTTTTTGCTTTACAACTTCAAGTTGTTGAGAAGATTTGTTACGAGCGTCAAAAAAACGCTGAACTTCTGCTTCAACTTGATCGTCTGAGATAGATTGAGTGTTTAGGACAATTTCATCTTCTTGAAGTAGTAGTGCTTTACCGAAAGCAATACCAGGAGATGCTAGGATGCCTGAAATCATAGCCTTACCTTAGTTGTTCAACTGTAAACGGGAGAATGTGTGACTTTAAGTCGTCGACTAATGTCGCGCTTATCGCTATCTATTTCGAACAAAGCCACTTTGCTGTGCAAAATGGCTTTGAAAGAAGGAGACCGTATTAGTGTAGTTGATCCATAAGAGCAACTAGGTGGTCTACTGCTTGCTGAGCTTGAGGGCCTTCAGCAGAAATAGTTACGTTAGTACCTTTTACTAGGCCTAAAGTTTGTAGTTTGAACAGGCTTTTAGCGCTAGCGCTTTTGCCGTTAGAAGTCACTGTGATGTCAGCGTCGAAAGATTTTGCTTCTTTAACGAACTGTGCAGCTGGACGTGTGTGAAGGCCGTTTTCTGCTGTGATTTCTACTTGCTTCTCGTACATTTTATATACCCCAATTAATTTATTTTTTGTAAGTTTGTAACCAGATTAGCTTAACTGCTTTAGCCCAAATGCGCTAGAGGCTAGTACGCCATGTTCGTGTTAGAACTTAGACTGGTTATAAATTTTTATCCAGCCATGGTCGTCTTTTGTTGAGTACTCATGACTTTCAGAATTTGTTTATTGCTTCTTTTATTTTGAAGCGAAAAATAAAGCAGACCCGATATTACCAAAGGTGGGGCAGGGATCAACAAAAAAGCCCCTAAACGGGGCTTTTTTGGACGAAAAATTGATTTGACCACATATTATTGTTGGTTCTCTTTCTCCGTAAAGATGCCTGCAAATAGGGCTGTACTTAGGTAACGTTCGCCAGAGCTTGGCAGTACGGTGACAATGGTTTTTCCTGCAAATTCAGGTAGTTCCGCGATTCTGTTCGCCGCTACTACCGCTGCGCCAGATGAGATGCCCGCAAGAATACCTTCCTCTTTCATTAGGCGTTGAGCCATCTCAATCGCTTCTTCAGAAGTTACTGGCTCTACACGGTCGATAAGGTCTAAATCTAGGTTTCCAGGGATAAAGCCTGCACCAATACCTTGGATTTTGTGTGGGGCTGGTTTGATTTCTTCGCCAGCAAGCGCTTGTGCAATCACTGGAGACTCTGCTGGTTCAACCGCTACTGAAGTGATCGCTTTACCTTTCTCGCCTTTAATGTAACGGCTTGTACCAGTAAGCGTACCGCCGGTACCTACGCCAGCGACAAATACATCGATTTCGCCATCTGTTGCTTCCCAAATTTCAGGGCCAGTTGTCTTCTCGTGGATTTGTGGGTTAGCTGGGTTGTTGAATTGCTGAAGTAGCAGATACTTTTCTGGGTCTGAAGCGACAATTTCTTCTGCTTTAGCTATCGCGCCGTTCATGCCTTTTGGTGCTTCAGTCAGTACTAAGTTTGCACCTAGTGCTTTAAGCAACTTACGACGCTCTAGGCTCATTGACTCAGGCATCGTTAGCGTTAGCTTGTAACCGCGAGCGGCTGCTACGAATGCAAGAGCAACACCTGTATTACCACTGGTAGGTTCAACAAGCTCGATACCTGGTTTTAAAGTTCCTGCTTTTTCTGCTTCCCAGATCATGTTTGAACCGATACGACACTTAACGCTGAAGCTTGGGTTACGAGCTTCAATCTTAGCTAGAACGTTGCCTTTGCTTACTTTGTTAAGGCGGACTAGCGGTGTGTTACCAATCGTTAGGGTGTTGTCTTCGTAGATCTTGCTCATGCGATATTCCTTCATTTAATGACAGAACTAAACGTAGTATATCAATCACTTTACCGTCTAGTGTCTTTCGATGTTTGTTTAGCTTGAATTTAGATTAAACAAGTTGAAAAAAAGGTAAAAGGATTAAAAAGTTATATCATATAGATATGTAGCAGAGTTCACGCCTATCTTTATTGTGTTCAGAACTTCAAAAAGATAGGCGTTGTTAAAGAGAGAATGAAGGTTATAGACGAGAACGCAGAGCTTGGTCTTTAAACTCAGCAACCCACATTGCAGTAGCGCCGCAGACGGCAACTGGCATGACGATCAGATTTAAAATTGGAATCGTTGTGAAAACAGACACAAGTGCACCGAAGCTATAGCTCTTACCTTGTTTTTGTTTCAAATTGTTTCTCATATCATCAAATTTTATTTTATGGTTATCAAATGGGTAGTCGGCGTACTGAATCGCTAACATCCATGCTGTGAAAATGAACCATAAAAACGGTGCAACGGTTTGTCCTAGTGCTGGAATTAACAAAAGTAGGAATAAACCTATCGCTTTTGGCAGAATGTAGACAAGCTTGCGCCATTCTCTCGCTAAAATACGTGGAGTATCTTTGAGTGCATCCAGTAAACCATCGTCATTCACTTTTTTGCCACTGAGTAGCTCTTCTACCTTTTCTGCGAGCAACCCATTGAAAGGTGCGGCAATGAAGTTAGCGAGCGTACTAAAGAAATACGAAAACGTGGCCAAGACGGTTAACACAAGTAGTGGCCATAGAATGTATGACAACCACGATAAAAAGCTTGGTAGTGCGCCAATCCAGCCCTCAATCCAAGTGTTTAGGTTGGAGAAGATATAAAACAAGGCACCACCAACGAGTAACACGTTAGCAATAAGTGGCATTAGTACAAACTTACGAATGCTCGGCGACAAAGCGATTTTTATTCCGAAAATAAAATAGCCAAAGCCTGAGCGGGGAACAGATTCAATAGTCATATTTAAATTGGGTCACATGTGAATTTGGTTAAATAGCAAACATCCCTAGTGTACTAGACCGAAATTAAGAAAAAAAGCGTGGTGAAAATCACACCATGTAAGGAACTAATTGTATTAAGTTGTTCTAAAACAGTGGCTACTTTTGATAGAGTAGTGAGATTAGCCAAATTAACCCAACTTAGTGACAGCGTGTTTATAGCTAGTCGACTAAGAAAGCTGAGAGCGAAAAATGCAGGAATTGCGATTTGTACTCATTATTGTTGGCGCATTAGCTATCGCCGCATTATTGTTCCATGGTCTATGGACGAGTAAAAAAGAAGGGAAAGCAAAGTTTGGAGATAAGCCGCTTGGTAAGCTTGATAACGACAGCTTAGATGAAGCAGAAACGATCCCAAACCGTTCATTCGCCCCAGAAGATGATTTTGAGATAATCCGAAAAGAGCGTAAAGAGCCGGATTTTGCAGTCTCACCATCTGAGACTGATCCGCTGATTGACTCAGATCCACTTACTGCGCCACAAACGAAAGAAGTTATCGAAGACGACATCGAATTGAATGATCTTCCTTCTTTCAGTGTTAAAGAAGAACCAGTTCAGATCGAGAGTGAACCTGAAAACATACAAGAGACCACTGAACCAGAGGTTCCAAGCTTTGAATTGACTGACGAGCAAAAAGAAAGTCATGCTGGTTTTCAAGAGCAGTACGGTTCGTTTGAAGAAGCCTCGGATTTGGTTACCGAGCCACTCGTTCCTAGTGAATCATTGACGCCAAGTGAACCGCTTGTTTCGAAAGAGGTCGTTGCTCCACAAAGCTCCGCGCCTGTTGAAGAAGCTAAGCCAGATGAAGAACTTGGCTTAGAAGTGATTGTTCTTAATGTTCACTGTGCAGGAGAAATCCCATTCGTAGGGACTGAACTTTTCCGTAGTATGGAGAATAACGGCCTAACTTATGGTGAGATGTCTATCTACCATTGCTTTGCACAATCTAGCGATGAGCCCAAAGTTATTTTCAGTGTTGCGAACATGATGCAGCCGGGAACTCTAGAACATGATGATCCCGCCGACTTTACAACGAAAGGTATTTCGTTCTTCATGACGCTGCCTTGTTACGGTCAAGCTGATCAGAACTTCAATGTAATGCTGAGTGCAGCTCAGAAAATTGCTGATGATATGGGCGGAAACGTTTTGGACGAGTCACGTAATTTAATGACGCCCAATCGTTTGTCAGACTACCGTAAGCAAATCAGAGACTTTATGACGGCTACGAATGCCTAGCCGTATTGTTTAGCCTTGTAAATAATCTATATTTATAGAAAAGGGCTCCTAAGGGAGCCCTTTTTGATATTTCAATCACGACAGAGAATGATATGAAAGAATCGATTCAAGTTACCTTAGAGCAGTTAAGAGAAACTCTGCATTATCACGCCGTTCGTTATTACGTAGAAGATAGCCCTGAGATCCCTGATGTCGAGTACGATCGATTAATGCAGCAATTGCTAAAGATCGAAGAAGAGAACCCGGAGCTAGTGACGGTAGATTCTCCGAGCCAACGTGTTGGTGGTCAGCCTCTCGATGGTTTCACTCAAGTGACTCATGAGATCCCAATGCTTTCTCTGGACAATGCTTTCTCTGATGAAGATTTGGATGCGTTCAATAAGCGAATGTCTGATAGAGCGCCAACCGCAAACCTCAAGACTTTCTGTTGTGAACCTAAGCTTGATGGCCTTGCAGTTAGCTTGCTCTATGTGAATGGTACCCTAGTTCAGGCTGCAACACGTGGTGACGGTGCGACGGGTGAAAACATCACTGAAAACGTGCGTACTATCAGCTCTATTCCGCTTAAGTTGCAAGGCGAAGGTTGGCCAGAACGGATTGAGGTTCGTGGTGAAGTGTTTATGCCCAAAGCAGGCTTCGATAAATTGAATGAGATGGCTTTGAAGAAGGGCGACAAAGTTTTTGTTAACCCACGCAATGCCGCAGCAGGTAGTTTACGTCAGCTTGATTCTCGCATTACAGCGAAGCGTCCATTAGCTTTTTACGCTTACAGTGTCGGTGTTGTGCAAGGGGCGGAGCTTTCAAATAGCCACTATCAACGCTTCTTGCAGCTGAAAGGCTGGGGTTTGCCAATGTGTCCTGAAACTAAGCAGCTAAGCTCGCTTGAGGACGTAAAAGCGTACTATCAAGATATTATGAATCGTCGTGATGCTCTGGCTTATGAGATTGACGGTGTGGTGATTAAGGTTGATGACATTGCCGCACAAGTGACTCTAGGCTTTGTTGCGCGAGCGCCGCGCTGGGCTATTGCATACAAATTTCCCGCTCAAGAAGAGATTACATTACTTAACGATGTTGAGTTTCAGGTGGGTCGTACAGGCGCAATTACGCCGGTGGCTAAACTAGAACCTATCTTTGTTGGTGGTGTGACGGTAAGTAATGCCACGCTGCACAACGCTGATGAGATTGCTCGCTTAGGTGTGAAGGTCGGAGACAGCGTAATCATTCGTCGTGCTGGAGATGTGATTCCACAGATTGTAGCTGTTGTGCAAGATCGCCGCCCTGATACCGCTAGAGACATTGTATTCCCTGATGCTTGCCCAGTATGTAACTCTGCAGTAGAGCGCGTTGAGGGCGAAGCTGTAGCGCGTTGTACTGGTGGCTTGGTCTGTCAGGCACAGCGTAAAGAAGCGCTTAAGCACTTTGTGTCTAGAAAGGCTCTGGATGTTGATGGTCTTGGCGTAAAAGTGATCGAGCAGCTTGTAGACCGTGAAATGGTAGAAACTCCAGCCGATCTATTTAAGTTAAGCGCTGGCGTTATTACGGTTCTTGACCGTATGGGGCCTAAATCGGCACAGAATGTAGTGAGTGCGCTGAATAAAGCCAAAGACACTACATTAGCCCGTTTTCTTTATTCTTTAGGGATTCGCGAAGTGGGTGAAGCGACGGCTATGAACTTAGCTCAGCACTTTAAGACGTTGGAGTTGGTTCAAGCTGCCACTCATGAACAGTTGGTTGAAGTGTCAGATATTGGTGACATCGTAGCAAGTCACCTCACGAGCTTCTTTTCACAAGAGAAAAACAGAGCCGTAGTCGAGCAGTTGCTAGAGCTTGGTGTTAACTGGCCTACAATCGAAGCTGTTGCAGATGACCAAGAGCTACCGTTAGAAGGCAAAGTGGTCGTGTTGACGGGCTCACTGTCTAAATTAGGACGCAGTGAAGCGAAAGCCGCTTTGCAGGCTTTAGGCGCAAAAGTGACTGGTAGCGTGTCTAAGAAAACGGATATCTTATTCGCTGGTGAAGCCGCTGGTTCTAAACTGACTAAAGCACAAGATTTAGGTATCGAAATAAGAACAGAAGAAGATCTAATTTCACTTATTTCGTAAGTAAACCAAAGTAAAAAAAGCTCAAAAGCACTCCTTTAAAGGGAGTGCTTTTTTTGTGTCTGCTACAAATTAGATGTCTTTTTAATTGTTGAGAATTTTGTACCTATACGAACTATCAAAAAGGGACAGTGATGCCGCTCAACATTAATGAAATACCATTCTAGTTGTATCATAATTGCGAGTCATATCTATTTTCATAAAATGTAAATTACCTTAAGTTATTGAATTTAAAGATTTTGATTTTGTTTTGGTGAGGATTTTTCTATTTGTCGATCTGGATCACTAAGTACCTACTAAATTTGCACCAACTCATATTTTTTTAGATGAAAATTAAGTTCTCATTGATCTTTTTGAGGGCGAAGTTAGTCTTAATGCCATGGATACACATGATGTGTATAACCAGAAAGAAAATAGAGAATTCAGAGTTTAGGGTTCTCAAACAAGAAAAGGTATTTCTCTCTACGGCGGCCAACTTTAGGCGGGAAATATTCAAACAGCTATATCCATTTTTAGGAGTTTTATTCCATGGAAAACAAAATTTTCAAACGTACTCTACTAGGTGCAACGGTTGCACTTTTATCGACAGGTGTAATGGCGAAAGAAGTTGGTATCAACTCTGACTTCAACGTTGACGTATACGGTGTTGCAGCTATCTCTTTAGTTAACTACAACACAACTGACAACAATGACTCTAGCTCTGGTTATGCTGTTGAGAATGAATCTCGTATCGGCTTCCGTGCTCACAAAGATATGTTTGAAGACGTTACTATCACAATGCAGATCGAATCTGGTTACGTAGATAGCACAGACTGGTCTCACGGTGGCGTTTCAGGCGGTGTTCTAGGTTTCCGTGATACTTTCGTTGGTGCTTCTGGCTCTTGGGGTAACCTACGTGTGGGTCGTGTTCTTACACCACTATACGAAATCGTCGATTGGCCATTCTCTAACCCTGGTCTAGGTTCTGTATTCGATTGGGGCGGCATCAATGGTCACTACGATCGTCAATCTAACCAAGTACGTTACGATTCAGCTAAATTTGGTGGTTTCTCTTTTGCTGCTTCTGTTGGTCGTGATGATAACGACAACGGTGGTGGTGCCGCGACTCGTGACGCAAACTTCGTTGGTGCAAGCGCTAAGTACAGCTTCGAAAAAGTGACATTCATGGGTGCTGTTGAATCGGGTACTCGTGTAGTCGCGGCTTCAGGTGGTGACTGGTCATTTGATGAAAATGGTAATGCAGAGCAAGCTCCGGAAGTTGCTGGCTACGATGATGATACGTTCGCATATATCGTTGGTTTCGAAGCAAGCTTACCTGCTGGCTTCGGTATCGCGGCAGCATTTAAAGGCGAAGAGCTAGACAACGGTATTCGCAAGCAAACACAAGATTCTTATTCTGTTATTGGTCAATACTGGAACGGTCCAATTGGTTTCAAACTGGGTTATGCAGCGAACCTAGAATCTGAACTTAACGGTAATAAAGAAGCTAACTCAGATAGCAACACTATCTCTGGTCAGCTAATGGCAGTTCACAACGGTTTCGTACCTTACCTACGTGTAGCGGGTCGTACTGTTGGTGACGCTGATACAGATATCGTAACTCGCGTTGGTCTTGAGTACGGTTTCTAAGCTAACGTTATCAGCTTAAAAATAGTTAAATAAAATCAAAACGCTGGTAAATTATTTTGCCAGCGTTTTTCCATAGTGAACATAAGGAATTAGTCATAATGAATAAAGTTAGTGTAGTTGTATTATCATTATTTTTGGGAGCTTGTAGTTCACTCGATTCAAAAAGTGATTTTTCAGATTCAGTTGCGGATGTACAGCCTAAAGGTGGCTATATTCAGGTAACTGGGCAATCTTACGTTGCGGAAAGTAAAGCAAATGTTGGAGCAGACATCCTGAAATCGTCACTCTACTTTACGTACAACAAAGAAGTAACACAGAATTCGGCTCCAGAATCTTCAATTATAATGGATGTGAGTTACTTCCAGAGCTATAAAGAATATGAAACGGTAAGCTTTTTCGGCAAGACGATAGAGCTAGAAGAGAGACAGGTTCCAAGAGAGAGTTGCAGCGAGCACTGTACAAAGACTCAATATATTAAATTTCCATTAAGCGACGCTGATATCCAGCAAGCAAGAGAAAACAATTTAGAGTTTACGCTTGATGGACAAAACTCAACAATGAGTACAAACTTTATTGTGCCGAAAGCGTATATCGACACGATCTACAATGGTGCGAATAATCATACTGCGATCGCGGTTGCCCCAGTAGCGGTACCTGTAGCAGCGGTTGTTGCTGAAGAACCAAAAGCTTCACAAGCTCAAGAGATGGTTAACTACTGGTATGGACAAGCGACAAAAGAAGAGCAGTCTGCAGTGACAGATTGGGCATTCAAAAATCGTAAGAACGCTTCTCCAGCATCAATTGAAGGCTCAAAAGAAATCGAGATGGTTTCATATTGGTTCAATAAGCTAGACAGCGAAGAAAAGTCTCAAACTATGATTTGGCTGTTAAAGCAAGAGTAATCCTCTAACGTAAGTCTCTAGCTATGCTTTTCAACCGCAGTATTGTATAACAGCAGTACTGCGTTTTTTTGTTTTAGGTCGCGCTCTTTGTTTTAGGTAACAATTTGAATTGTAGGTAATAGAGTGAATATTGGTGAAGTAGCGAAACGTGTTGGTACAACAGCTAAATCCATTCGTTTTTACGAAAGTAAAGGCATGATGAGCCCACCACACCGATCAGAAAATGGTTACAGGCAATACGGCGATATTCATATCGAACAGTTAGAGTTCGTACTGAGAGCTAAAATGGTTGGATTCACTCTCGATGAGTGTAAGTCGCTTGTCGAGTTGGCAATGAATCCGAACAGACAAAGCTACGAAGTAAAAAAGAAAGCAACGCAGAAGTTAGATGAAATAGAGTTGAAACTTGCTGAACTCAATAAGATGAAGGCTCAGTTGCAATCTTGGGTACATGACTGCCCGGGAGATACCTCAAACGAATGTCCAATTTTGAATAATTTGTCAGGACGAAAATAACTTATCTTTCTTTAAAACTTATCTGGCAATCAAACAGTGTGTCAGGCAGCAAAGAACATTACTAACCTGACGTTCGTTACCTATCAAAGCACCTTTCCGCCATAGTGTTTGCAGATCAGCAATGGCACATGAGTGACTGCGTTTCCATCTGAACACTTAACAATAGGCCCCATGTTTCCGTTACCTGGAGACTGGCTGCTCGCCAGAGCGCTTCCGAATGTTAAGCTGAAAATAGCCGTTAGAATTATTAAAAGATGTCTCATACAAACTCCATTAGGTTTATCTCTAGTTGAGATAATTGAAAGTATGGACAAGGAAAAGAAAATTTCAAAAATTGGACGGACTTAACATTTTTAATAATTATAATTAAGGGAGAGTAAGGTTAACTATTCATATATATTTTGGATAAGAAAACTGTCTTTCTTATATCTTTTTAGCTCAATCAAACTTTTTAGCTTTACGAAATAAGAACTTATTTTTTTTTCAATTCAATCTATCACAATGATAATTCGAATGTTCTTTGCTCTCTAAAGTTATTAAAGCCTACATTTATCGATAATGTAGGCCTAATATGCCAATTAGCTATAAAGGCTGGATTATTAGAATTATTCCGTCTAATGCCACAATCTTAATTTCTGTGCCTGATGGAATATCTTGGCTAGCTCTTGCTGACCAAGAAGAGTCTCCTACCTTAATTCGGCAGTTACCTCTTTTGACCTCTTCGGTAAGAAAAACAGTTTGCCCTACAAGTTGTTTTTCTCTTTGATTTAGCTCTCGTCCAGCGTCTGACTGCTTGTCATTCGATAGTTGTCTTCTCCACCACAACCAAGTGGTGATAAGTGAAAAACTCGCAAAGGACAACC